>Ga0256913_10001648_pt1 | contig 11446 bp, 9 predicted proteins | sample Axial_MatmetaG_FD_185970 | JGI IMG/M metagenome (GOLD analysis project Ga0256913, IMG submission 185970) | Deep-sea worm associated microbial mat communities from Axial Seamount, Juan de Fuca Ridge, Pacific Ocean - Axial_Mat | ecosystem: Environmental > Aquatic > Marine > Oceanic > Microbial...
TTGTTTTATATATGGGAGAAATAGTATGAATGGGAAAATAAAGATATTTGATACAACATTAAGAGATGGAGAGCAAACTCCAGGAGTTTCTTTAAATATTAAAGAAAAATTAGTTATTGCAAAGCAATTAGAGGTATTAGGCGTTGATATAATGGAAGCAGGGTTTGCTATTGCTTCAGAAGGTGATTTTAAAGCGGTTCAAGCAATAGCTGAAACTATTAAAGATGCAACAGTTGCATCTTTAGCACGAGCTGTAAAAAAAGATATTGATGCTGCTTATGAAGCTGTTAAAAATGCTGCTTCACCGCGTATTCATACTTTTATTGCAACTTCAGATATTCATATGAAATATAAGCTTAAAATGAGCGAAGAAGAAGTTTTAGAGAGAATAAAACAAATGGTAGAATATTCTAAAAAATACATTTCAGATATTCAGTTTTCCGCTGAAGATGCTTCCCGTTCAAATGTGCAATTTTTATATAAGGCTTATGAAACTGCTATTAAGGCAGGAGCCACCGTTTTAAATATACCGGATACAGTTGGATATGCCCTTCCAGAAGAGTTTGGATTATTTGTTAAAGGTGTAATGGAAAATGTTAAGGGAATTGAAAAGGTTGATGTAGCAGTACATTGTCATAACGATTTAGGATTGGGAGTAGCTAATACTCTTGCAGGTATGGTAAATGGAGCAAATCAACTTGAATGTACAATTAATGGATTAGGAGAACGAGCTGGAAATGCTGCTTTGGAAGAAATAATAATGACGATTAATACAAGGCAGGATTTATATAAGCAAATACATAATATTAATAGTAAGCAAATTATAAAAACAAGTAATTTAGTTAGTAAATTAACAGGAGTACAGGTACAGCCTAATAAAGCAATAGTAGGGAAAAATGCATTTGCTCATGAATCGGGAATACACCAACATGGCGTATTAGCGAAAAAATCCACATATGAAATAATGACACCTGAATCAGTAGGTCTTGCTCAAAACGACATGGTGTTAGGCAAACATTCAGGTAGACATGCTTTTTCTGAGAGGTTAAAAGAAATGGGATATACACTAACAGAAGAAGAATTAAATGAAACTTTTAAAAAGTTTAAGAGCATTGCAGATAAGAAAAAACAAGTATTGACAAAAGATATTGAAGCGTTGGTGACAGATAAAATATATACAGTGGAAGAAGTTTTTACTTTAGATAGTTTCCAAATAAATACAGGAAATAAACTTATATCAACAGCTACAGTAAGATTACTAAAAGATGACGTTGAAATTACTAAAGCGGCTACAGGAGATGGCCCAGTTGATGCAGCTTTTAATGCTATTGAAGATTGTGTAGGATTATCTATGACCTTAGAAGAATATAAAATTGCGGCAGTAACCAGTGGGAAAGATGCTTTAGGAGAAGTTAATATAAGAGTTAAGAATAATGGTTCATATTTTATAGGTCATGGAGTTAGTACTGATATAATAGAGGCAAGTATTAAGGCATATTTAAATGTAGCAAATAGAGTATATCAAACATTGCAAAGTAAGGATTAATCATGAAAAAAGTAGTAATATATGATTCCACGTTAAGAGATGGAGCACAAGGACGAAATATTTCATATACTGTTGCAGACAAAATTAAGATTGTAAAAAAACTTGATGAATTAGGTGTAGATTTTATTGAGGCGGGAAATCCTGGTTCGAATCCAAAAGACCATGAATTTTTTGAACAAATAAAAGACATTAAACTTAATTATTCAAAAATAGTTCCTTTTGGGAGTACAAGGCGACCTTTTTTAAAAGCAAAAGATGATAACAATTTACAATCACTACTTGATGCGGAAACTGAATATGTAACAGTATTTGGTAAGTCATGGGACATACAAATAACGAATATTATAAAAACTACATTAGAAGAAAATATTAATATGATTAAAGATTCTATTGAGTTTTTAATAAGTAAAGGTAAAAAAGTAGTATTTGATGCTGAACATTTTTTTGATGGGTATAAAAGCAATAAACAATATGCTTTAAAAACAGTTATTGAAGCATATAAATCTGGAGCCATAGAAGTATGCCTTTGTGATACAAAAGGTGGTTCTTTTACAAATGAAATAGAAAGCATAACAAAAAAAGTGCTAGATAATGTGAAATGTGATGTGGGTATTCATTGTCATAATGATAATGGTATGGCAGTTGCGTTATCAATATCAGCCGTATTAGCTGGAGCTACTTCTGTTCAAGGTACTTTTAATGGAATTGGTGAACGTTGTGGTAACGCTAATTTGACAACTATAATACCAAATTTACAATTACTAAAAGACTATTTATGTATTCCAAAAGAAAATTTAGAAAAGTTATCTAAAACAGCCTATTATATAAGTGAGATTTCAAATATATCATTACCAACTTCCGAACCTTTTGTAGGAGTTGCATCATTTTCGCATAAAGCCGGAATGCATGCAGATGCAGTTAGAAAAAACCCTACTTCTTATGAATTATTTGATCCAATATTGGTAGGGAATGAACGTAAAATACTAATGAGTGAAGTTTCAGGTAGAAGTGCTATATTGGAGACTATCAATAAAGTTGATTCTACCATTAAAAAAAATGATGAAAAAACTAAAGAGATTATGAAGCAACTCAAAGAAAAAGAATTTGATGGATATCAATATGAAGCTGCTGAAGCTAGTTTTGAATTACTTATAAGAAAAGTACTTGGAATTTATAAACCATCATTTGAACTTATAGAGTTTAAAGTTATGATTAATGAACCTAATTTAAATAATGTTAACTCTACTGCAATGATTAAAATAAAAGTAAATGATCAATATGAAATTACAGCAGCAGAAGGAGATGGGCCTGTTAATGCTCTTGATGGGGCATTAAGAAAGGCTTTGAGCAAATTTTATCCTTTTATTAAAGAAATTAAGCTTACTGACTATAAAGTTAGGGTATTAGATTCTGAAAATGCTACCGCTTCAAAAGTTCGAGTTTTAGTAGAATCAAGTGATAATGAAAATGTCTGGAGCACAATTGGGGTATCAGCTGATATAATTGAAGCAAGTTATTTAGCCTTAGTTGAAAGTATTGAATATTATATTTGCCAGAAAGGCAGAAATGAATGAAACTATATGGAAAATTAATGAATAAAAACATGCCTTTAAAAATAAATAAGGTTGAAAATTTAGATAGCAATCTAGATTTTCATGGACAAATAGAAAGTTTATTTATTGATTTGTGTAAAAATTTAGATATTCCTGTACCTATTTGGCTAAAGAAAAATACACGAGAACTTTCCCACTATAAAAAGACATTTTTTAATAAGGAACAATTTATTGAAGAAGTATATTTTGATAATTTTATACTTGAAATAGAGGTATAACATGAAAAAAACAATTACCATTACAATATTATTATTTATTATTATATTATTAGTTTCATGTAAAGCTGAATTGAGCAATGATACTTTTAATTCTGAAAATATATTTACACAAGATAAAACATTTGTTTATGAAAAGATACAAAACGAAAAATCAGTGGATATAGTATATGAACTAACAATAGAAAATGATATTGCAACTTATGCTACAAATATTAAATTAGAAGACGGTGAATATAGGGCAAGTTCAACTTTAAATACTGATACCTTACAACCTATTAAATCATATAAAGGAAACTCATATCAATTACATCCAGAAAAAAATTGGGATATATATGCAAATTATAATAAATTATTAGATATGGAAGCAACCTCTGAAGGCAAAACAGAAAAAATGTCACTAGTCATACCAAATATTGTATTAGACAATGAAGCTTTAATTTTCAGCATTGGAGCAATTAATAAACAAGAAAATCTAGTGGTTAACGTTGCTGTTATAGATGCTGCAGAAATAGAACCATTTAAAGTAACTTGGCTAGATAATGAAACTATCAAGACACCATATGGAGAGTATGAATGTATTAGAGTACAATTAGAATATACTGGTATGGTTTTAGGTAGAAAGCCATTATTGGAACTATGGTATACTAATGATGATAATAGATATTTGTTAAAATATAGAAACGCAACTATGGAAATGATTTTAAAAAATGTCCACTAAAATAATTGTCAAAAAAACAAATATTACTAATAAAAACAGAAAAAATTTACAAAGGTATATAAAGCGTGAAATAAGTAATAATATACGTTATTTTTGTTGACATAAGGGTAAATATAAGTATATTATAAAATATATAAATAATTAAATAGCCCTAATTTCATCTTTTCAAAGATGTTTCATAAATAAGAGAATCACTATTTTAGTGATTCTCTTTCTATATGTAAATATAAATCATTTGAGGTGCCTCTTTGGTATGCATCAGGAGTAATATGTTCATTGTCATGTGATCTATCAGGTAGAAGAAGATTACCTACCCAAGCAGTCCTTGAAATTAAAAATTTTGTATTAATAGATATTTGTCGTTCATCAATATTAATGATTCTATAAGAACATGAACCTAAGACTGTACTAGCTGTTTCTATGTGAAAAGTTTTATTAACTTTTATAATACTGTTTATATGTTGGTGTCCACAAAAATAGGATAACACCTTATTTTTTTCATCAAAAATAATATTTTTTAAAGTTCCTAATGTGTTTTCAATTCTAGAATAATCCCAAGTCGAACAAAATCCAGCGGATCTTGTAGGAATAAGAGGATAATGGCAAAATACTACTTTTTCATAAGGAGTGTCTAATTCTTGTATTAGCCAATTAATAATATTATCGGGATCGTTATTTCTAATTGCAAATCCAACGAATTGTATATTGTTAATAACTTTACTATATCTAACCCCAGTTTCTCCAAATACTTTATAAAAATTTGTTTGCTCTAAAGAAGTATATTCATATTCTTCTAAGCCAGGATAACGTTTTTCCATACCCTTCAAAGGACATAAATCATGATTGCCTGGAATGATAATATATGGAATATCTAAAGCTTCAAATTGTGTTTTAACATATTGCAATTCTTCTATATTTGAAGTGCCTTTAACAGAAATATCTCCAGATATAGCTATCATATCAAAGTCGTCTTTATGTTTTTTTAACCAATCAAACAATTTTATAACCATTTCTTTTGAATCTGGATAGTGTAAATTGGAAGTATTTAAATCGTAATGAGTATCAGCTAGATGTAATATTTTCATAATATAAATATTATAGCATAAAAAAATATTGACAGCCAAAATAAAAAATGGTAATATTTGTATATAATAATTTACAAAATTTACCAGGAGGATATAATGGCTAAAAAACTAATACCAACGTTTATATTGGTTATCTTAATTTCACTTAGTTTTACTGTTAAAGCTAATGCTTTTACAGATGTGAATAAAAGCGATTGGTTTTATGATGATATTATGAAGTTAGAAGAAAAGGGTATAATAAATGGTTTTTTAGATCATTCATTTAAACCTCGTAGTAAAGTAACATATGAGCAATTTATAAAAATGGTCATAGTTACATTAAAAATTAAAGTAGAAAAAAATAATAATTATTGGTCATTACCTTATATTGAAAAAGCTAAACAACTAAAGTTTATTAATTTTCCTATTAAAAATTATAAAACACCAATAACACGAGGTGATATGTCATTAATACTTTCAAATATTTTAGAGCATATAAAAGAGAAAGTTACCATTGAATATAACAATTTATATGATCTTCCAGGGTATACAAATGAAAAGTATATACAAAGTATTTTAAAACTATATAATGCGGGTATTATAACAGGATTTCCTGATAATACGTTTAGATGTGATGATTTTATGACACGAGCACATGCATGTGCAGTTTTAAATAGATTAGCTACCCCCAACAACAGGCAGAAACCGGTTATTTCTTCTTATAACCATGTTTCTGCCTGTCCCTTCTATATAAAAGATAATAAAAACTATTACGAAATAGTTAATAATTTTGAAGTTAACTTAAATTACGATATTTCTAAAATAATAGAAATGTTGGCAGGTGAAGATGGATATTTAGTGATTGAATATAAAAAACTTCCTTCTTTTAATATGATTTTAATAAAATATTTCCAGAATAAAAACTTTTCAAATAACGATATGTATTCAATGTTTACATTGTATTTATATGATGGAGAAACTAATTATCCTGAAGTGGAGTTAGGATATAATAGCATGTTTGCAGAATTACAATTAAAGTCGTTAATAAAACAATATTATTCAAATACATTAGGAACTAGTCATATAGACACTTTTTATGAATATAAACTTCGTGGGCTTCTATGTTTGATATTTGGAGAAAAAAAAGGGAAAGATTTAGGAAATTACATTATTAATAATTATTTAAAAGACAGTAGTGATGACGTAGAATTACGAGAAAAAGATGGTATAAAAACTATATTTTTTACTACTGGCAAAGGAACTATTGGGAATTATACATTTTCAAAATTGGAGTAGAATATGAAAAAATTTATATATATATTTATAATTGTTATCTTTCTTTTACAGGCATATAGTGTGTTTGCTTCGGAATGTCCAGTTGCACCTGATGGGCAACATGTCTTTATATACCATAAAGATGCAACTCACATCATAAACAAAGGGCATAGGTACTATAGAGTATGTGAAGAGTGCGGATTAGAAGAATTTATAGGATATAAATCTAAATACGATTGTTGTCAATGTGTAGGGCATTCTTTTTCTAATTGGTCTAATCCATCGATACAACATTATGATCAAGGACATAAAATCACAAGAACATGTACTAGATGTGGATTTGAGCAAGTGAATTATGTATATGATGAAGGCTGTTGTGAATGTACGGGCCATCATGATTATTTAACTCAAATATCTAACACTCATACTAGTCAAGGACATTTAAAATATGATGAATGTTCATTGTGTGGAGATATTATTTTTAGAGGATATGTGTCAAAAGATGATTGTTGTTTATGTGGCAATCATACTTATACAAATTGGAGTACTCCTTCTATATTTCACTATACACAAGGACATAAACAAACAAGAACATGCACAAAATGTGGTAGTATTCAAACCCGTTATGTATATGATTATAGTTGTTGCCAATGTACTAATAACCATACATATGAATATCATGTTTCTAATGTTCACACTAGTTTAGGACATGAAACATACAATCAATGTATCTATTGTGGGGAAAAAGTTCATATCGGATATACAACTATTAATGATTGTTGTTGTGGTTTTCATACATATGGAGAGTATGGCCCAATAAGTAGTGAACATACCGCGCAAGGGCACTTACAATCAAGAGTTTGTACCAAATGCGGACATGTTGATAGTAGATATGTAAAAAGTGATGATTGCTGTTTATGCAGTGGTCATATAATGGGTGATTGGAGTATTCCTGGGGTACATACTGAGCAAGGGCATTTACAAACAAGAATGTGCACACGTTGTGGATTTAAAGAAAGTAAATATATAAACGACTTTAATTGTAGTTTGTGTAGAAGTGAACCTGCTAGTAATGATGAGTTTTTAATATGGTTACAATCAAAAGGGATTCCACCTTATAGCAATGGAAATCTTTACAAAGCTAATTTTAATACTTATAAAGAATATGGATTAATAGTTTATGGAATGCCTACACAGGTAGTAAATAACGAATATGCAGAAGGAGAATATAGATATTTAGGATATACATATTTAAATGATGTATTTACTAATATGTATTTTCCGGATGATGCTAATAGTGGAATAGCACCAGAATTATGGAATTTTGTAGAGGTTATAGGAGCTATTAAAAGTTATGATCAATTAGAACAAACAGTTCAAAAACCATATATGTTAAATACCTTATTAATTGGACATGGAGCAAGTACATTAACAGCCAATGATATAGGCACGAGTAAAGCAAAAGTGCAAACAGGAGCGACATGGTTAAATACGGGAAGTATTTATACTAAAAAGGATAATGGATACTATGCAACATTTATGGTGCCAGCTATGGGTTTTGGCAAGATTCAAGGACAACTCATTCCCTCGGTAAGCGAAATTCATTTTAATGCTCAGACACAAACATATGATTTAGCATTAACTTTAAGCGCAAGTATTGATAAACCTAACAAAGAAATAAAATATTTAACAATTACATTATACGATGGAAGCACAAAAACAATAGCACATTCAAATAATCTAACAGTAGAAAAACATGTTGAAATAGATAAATTAAATAGTGAATATATAGAATTAGAATATACAGGCGAAATTGAGTTAGAAAGTATTTTTGGTGATAAATATAAAAAGACAGTATATTGCACAGTGAAAGTATATAATGACGGTGGTGATATTATTATTATAGACCCAGACCCAGACCCAGACCCAGATCCAGAACCTAATAATGAAATAAATATACAAGATATAGATGTAATAGGTTCATTTAATCATTGGACTAATATTAGTAATATTTTTGGAGAATCGCTACCATATAACAGACATAGATTTTTATCACTTGAAACAATATTTATTAAAATCAAAGCTAATAAAAATGTAGATAAAGTAGTTATACGTTTATCAAATGAACTTGAAACCATGACTTACGAAAATCAATTAGGCCACTTTTATGATTATAATGTAGATTTTGGATTAGCCTATGTGTATTTTCCACAAGATTCTACTTTTTATTTTGAAAACACAACAGATCTAGATTTCACATTTGAATATGTTTTACCAATGTGTGAAGAAACTATTGATTTTAATAATCGTAGATTAAAAGAACCCTATCATATAATTATTTCTTTAATGAATGAAGAAGAAACTATTTACTATAAAATTAACGACATTGAAATTACAGGAAATATCTATGATTTAATATATCCACAGCCAGGATAGAAAAAGGTCTTTACTAAAGATATTTTAATTGCTTCAAATATAGAGTTTTTTTGATTTATCCTCTGATTTTATTATTTGGAATATATATTATATTAGAAGGTGATAAACTTTTAGCAGCATTATTAGTATTAACTACTTTTATCTTTTTAATATATTTGTTTTAATTGAAGTATCTACAATAATTGTATCTATGTTAGTGATGTTTAAAAAAGATAGTGAATCGATATACAATGGCAGGGTTTATTTAATTACGAACATTACTGATATGACTTTGTTTTTATTTGGTATAAGCAAATAGCAGTTAATGAAATTAGAATATCAATGCTCGGATTTTTATTAGTTCTTCTTTATTAACATATCTATCATTGATATAATATATATTATGGATAGAATAAAGCAAATTGAAAATTATGTTATAGCATTGTTTAAAACTGCTAAAGGCTCTCATGATTGGGAACATACTAAAAGAGTATATAATATGTGTATACATATTTGTAATGTTGAAAAAGGCGATTTAGAGATAGTACAATATGCAGCGCTTTTACATGATATTGGGAGAAGTGAAGAAGATAAACATTTGGGAAAAGTATCACATGAAAAACTTGGAGCAAAAATGGCACGGAAAATATTAATAGATTTTAAGGTAAAAGATGAAAAAATTGAACAAATAATTCATTGTATTTTAACTCATAGATATAGAGAAGCGACTAATCCACAAACATTAGAAGCTAAAATACTATTTGATGCAGACAAATTAGACGCCATAGGGGCTATTGGAATAGGTAGAGCCTTTGTTTTTGCAGGGGAAGTAGGGGCTGTAGTTCATAATAAAAATATTGATATTAAAAATACCACATCGTATTCAAAAGAGGATTCGGCTTATAGAGAATTTTTGGTAAAATTAATTAAAGTTAAAGATAGAATGTATACTGACGAAGGTATAAGACTAGCCAAAGACCGCCATGAATTTATGGTTGAATTTTTTAAACGTATTAATTTAGAGGTAGAAGGAGTTATTTAGTTTTTCCAAAACAAACTCCAAGGGCTATGCCGGATTTTATAAGTATATGATCTTTTGGAACATATTTTAATTTGCCAGCAATATCTTCTAGTGGCTTAGCTGATATTTTATTATTAGAAATACCAATGCCTAGGCCGTATTCACTTTGTAAAATTAATTGTAATGCATAAATACCAAATTTAGTCGATAAAACTCTATCATATGCAGAAGGTGTACCTCCTCTTTGTTGATAGCCAGGAACCGTTACTCGAGATTCTAAATTAGTTCGTTTTTCAATTTCTGCAGCGATTCTGTATCCAATGGATGAATAAGACATATTTTTACGATATTCCTTAAAATCTTTTTTTGACATTTCAGATTCTTTTTTTGACAATGCTCCTTCGGCAACTACTATAATAGAAAATTTCTTACCTCTGGCCTGTCTATTATTTAATTTGTTTATAACACTATCCATGGAATAAGGAATTTCAGGAATTAATATTATATCTGCACCACCAGCAATGCCAGAGTAAAGACTTAGCCAACCTGTTTTATGTCCCATAAGCTCTATAATCATTGCTCGGCCGTGGGATTGAGCGGTTGAATGTATCCTATCAATAACCTCGGTTGCAATGTCAACAGCGCTATGAAAGCCAAAGGTAAAATCAGTACCATATAAATCATTATCAATTGTTTTAGGCAGACCTAATACATTAAGCCCATGTTTTTTCAATAAATTAGCTGTTTTGTGAGTTCCATTCCCACCTAATACAATTAAACAGTCTAACCCAAATTTTTTATAATTTAATACCATTTTTTCTACTTTTTCATTATTTTTCAATATTTCTTTAAAAGGTTCTCTAGAAGTTCCTAAAATTGTGCCACCTAATGTTAATATTCCTGAAAGATCACTTTCGGACAATTCCAAGGCATCCCCATTAATAAGACCTTTATAACCGTTTGCAAAACCAATAACTTTCATGCCATATAATTCTACAGCAGGTTTAGCAACCCCACGAATAGCGGCATTTAGACCAGGACAATCACCACCACTAGTTAATATTCCAATAGTTTTTCTTTGATAATCCATATACAATACTCCTTTATTGACGTTAATATTATTATATCACAAAATTTATTTATATAATGGGGAAGAGCCACAAAGAATGTGGCTCTATAAGGGGTTAGATGTTATTTTGTAAGTATTGTATGTATAATAATTATACCCATATGTATTTTCAATAAACATTTTTTATAAAGTAACTTCCACTTTTTTTGATTTATTTTATTTTAGGAGTATAATAATAGCAATCGCGATATTTATTAAAAGATTCAAAATTAAAATAAATCTTGTGGTTTTAGTTATAGTATCAATGTTAATAAGATAATTATACTATAGAGGAGTAACATGAAAAGTTATAAAAAAGAGATATATTTTGATATAAAAAAAAGAAGAGAATTTATTAATATAACAAAACAAATACAGGAGTGTTTAGAAGAAAGTGAAATAAAAGAAGGTTTATTATTATGCAATGCTATGCATATAACTGCTAGCGTATTTATAAATGATGATGAA
>Ga0256913_10001649_pt1 | contig 11441 bp, 11 predicted proteins | sample Axial_MatmetaG_FD_185970 | JGI IMG/M metagenome (GOLD analysis project Ga0256913, IMG submission 185970) | Deep-sea worm associated microbial mat communities from Axial Seamount, Juan de Fuca Ridge, Pacific Ocean - Axial_Mat | ecosystem: Environmental > Aquatic > Marine > Oceanic > Microbial...
TGATGAAGTCAGGCTTTTGCAGCATCAGCTGCAGCATTTCGGAACGCTTCATTTCACCGCCGGAAAATCCGACATTAAGTTCGCGGTCCAGAAAGTCGGTAAAATTGAGCCGTTCAGCCAGCTCCACATAGTCGGCCCCGGACCGGTTGCAGATGTCCGCCATCTGCCGGGTCAAAAGCCCCCTGACCGTCGGCGGCCGCTGGAAAGAAACCCCCATTCCCAACTGCACCCGCTCGTTGACGGGCATCCGGGTAACATCGATTCCCTTGAAAAGAATCCTTCCCTGAACCACTTCATAGGCACTGAAACCAATCAAGGTCAGCAACAGAGTGGTTTTGCCGGAGCCGTTTTTCCCGAACAGGATATGGGTGCGGCCGTCGGGGATCTCAAAGTTCACCCCTTTGAGCACCTGCTTGTCGTCGACATTAACCCAGAGATCTTCAACTGTAAGCATCCCAATATCTCCCTTTGGCGATCAGAATTGTCGAAAGCCATCAAAATTGTTTGCAGCTGTCCAGCAGGATAGTAACCGGACCATTGTTAATCAGCGAAACGTCCATCATTTCCTGGAACCGGCCGCCGCAGACGGGAACTCCCCGCTGCTGCAACCCTTCCAAAACTTCCAGATACAGCTGTTTTCCCAAACGTGCGTCAGCAGCAGCAAAAAAGGAAGGACGGCTCCCCTTGCGGACGTCGCCAAACAGGGTAAACTGGGAAACCAGCAGCACTTCCCCGTTAACCTCCTCCAGGGAGCGGTTCATCTTCCCCTGTTCATCAGTAAAAATGCGCAAACTGCCGATTTTGCGCACCATGTATTCAACATCAGCCGAAGCATCCTCCCTGGCCACTCCCAGCAACACTAAAAAACCCCGGCCTATCGCCGAAACTTGTCGGCCGTCAACAGTCACCGAAGCCTTTCTAACCCGTTGAACCACCGCCCGCATAAATAACCGCTCCCCATCTCCCGGCAGGGATTTAATCTTGACTTGCCACCATATTTTCACTATCACATGCAAAGGGATGGGAGTCTAACACGAACCGGTGAGCAGATCAACAATGAACTGGCATTTTCCCCACCACATGCCCGGAACCCCAGGGAAGAAATGACTGACAGTACGACTGGAAACAGCGGCCCAACCATCAGGACCGAAACCATGGCCCAGCTCCTGCTTTCCCAGGGGCACTGGCAGCAGGCCAGGCAGATTTACCAGGAACTGTACCAGCAGGATCCGAAAAAACATGGTCATCTGCGGGAGCGCCTGGCGGAAATCGACCAGGAATATGCCAGCCGGGAACCCGTGGTTCCCAGCCGGACTATGATCATTAAGGCCCAGATCAACTATTTGAACACTTTTCTCAAGCAAGTAAAGGATGAAGTATGAACGCCTTACTGGTTATCCATGGACCAAACCTCAACCTTCTGGGGCAGCGTGAACCGGAGATTTACGGCCGCACCACCCTGTCGATGATCAACGAGCACATCAGGCAGCGGGCTGAACAGCTGGATATAACGGTTGAATGTGTGCAAACCAATGACGAGGGAAAGATTGTTGATCTGCTGCAGGAAGCGGAACATGCCCACCAGGCCGTCATCCTCAACCCGGCCGCCTACACCCATACCAGCATTGCCATTCGGGACGCTATCGCTGCCATCACCATTCCGGTCATTGAAGTCCATTTGAGCCAGATCAGCGGCCGGGAATCCTTCCGTCAGACCTCGCTTACCGCCCCGGTCTGCGCCGGCATGATCAGCGGCTTCGGTGCAACCGGATACCTGCTGGCGGTTGAGGCCGCCGCCCTGCTGCGGCAAGCAAAACCATGAACGCCGTAAAAACCGGGCATCGTCTCCACAAACTCAAACAGCTGCTTACCGAATGCCGGGTGGATGCTTTTCTGCTCCATACGCTCCCGGCTCTGCGTTACTACGCCGGATTCACCGGTGACAGCGCCTTCCTGCTGGTTGAAAAAGACCGGACAACCTTTTTCACCGACGGCCGCTACACGACCCAGGCGGCCGGGGAACTTCTCCCTGACCTCGCTTTGGTCCGGATTGACTCTTTTGTCCAGCTGTCAGCAAACCTGGCAAACCGGGAAATTACCTTGCTGGGAGTAGAAGAACAGAGTTTTTCCCTCTGGCGCAGCCGGGAACTGAAAAAAAATATTCCCCATTTGGAGATTGTTTTCTGTCAGCAGCAGATCAGCACCCCCAGGCTCCGCAAGGACGAGGGAGAACTCGCCCTGATCAAGGAGGCCATCGCTATCGCTGAAGGGGCTTACCGACAGACAGTTTCTCTGATCAAACCCGGCATCACCGAACATGACCTGGCCCTGGAACTGGAATACCAGATGAAACGCCGGGGGGCGGAGAAAAACGCTTTTGATCTGATCGTGGCCAGCGGCTGCCGCAGCGCCCTGCCCCATGGCGTCGCCTCGGCAAAACCCATCGCCCCGGGAGACATGATTACCATTGATTTCGGCGCCTGCTACCAGGGTTATCACAGCGACCAGACCTGCACGGTTTTTCTGGGAGAACCGGACTCCAGCCGCAAAAAAATCTACCAGGATGTTTTCCTGGCCCAGCAGACCGGCATCAAGGCCGCCCGCCCCGGAATAGACGCCAAAGCACTTGACCGGATTGTCCGGGAAGTGGTAGAGCAGACCGGTCACGGCGATTATTTCAGCCATGGCACCGGTCACGGAGTTGGCCTGGAGATCCATGAAGCACCATCCATTTCCTCCCGGTCAACCGACCGGCTGGCCGCCGGCATGGTCTTCACCATTGAACCAGGCTGCTACTTTCCCCATCAATGGGGAGTCAGGCTGGAAGACATGATACTCCTTACTGAAAAGGAGAGCCGGGTGTTAACCACCCTTGACAAGCGGCTTGAATCAGCTATTATCGAATGAGCCGCATGGTCTATGGATAAACACCATCAAGAGAATGTCAGGTTACTTTTATCCGCTGAGGTCAGCATTTCCGGATAAGCACCCAATCGCAGCCACTTAACCGCAAGGAACAAGGAGCAAAAAACATGTACTCAACCCCTGATTTTCGCAAAGGATTACGCATTGAACTAGGCAATGAGCCCTATGTCATTGTTGACTTTCAGCATGTCAAACCGGGCAAGGGGGGGGCGTTTGTCCGCACCAAGCTGAAAAACCTGCTGAACGGCAGGGTCGTCGACAAGACTTTCCGCTCCGGGGAAAAAGTCGGCAAACCCGACATGGAGGAAAAAGAAATGCAGTTCCTCTATAAAGATGATGAATACCATTTCATGGACAACAGCAGCTATGAACAGATCGCCCTCTCGGGTGAAGTCATTGGGGACAGCAAGAATTTTCTGCAGGAAAACACCAACGTCACCATTCTCTTTTACCAGAACCGTCCCATCAACCTGGAACTACCGATTTTTGTCGAGCTGGAAGTGGTGGAAGCGGAACCCGGCGTCAAGGGAGATACGGCCAGCGGGGCCAGCAAACCGGTTACCGTGGAAACGGGGGCAAAAATCCAGGTACCCCTTTTTATTGAAGAAGGAGATCGGCTGAAGATCGACACCCGCACGGGGGAATACATTGAACGGGTCAAAGAATGATGGCCTTGTAAAATCTCCGCCTTTTTCGTTAGGCTGCAACCTTCGTTACTTCGCCGTACTATAAACTCAGGTTTTGTCTGCCTCGAATATGAAACTTTTACTGTGCCATCAATTTTAAAACTTATTACGAGTCCACCAGGAATAACACAGCAAAAAAGATGCTTTCAGCTTCAGCCAAAGACCGCATTGACGCCCTGAGGGCCCGGATAGACGCCCTGGATCTGCAACTGCTTGATCTTCTGAACCAGCGGGCCAGGCTGGCAACGGAAATAGGGGAAGAGAAAAAGAAAGCGCGGGGCAGTTTCCATGTCCCGGCCCGGGAACAGAAAATATACCAGCAGTTGGAACGCTGCAACCAGGGTCCGTTGCCCAACCAGGCGGTACGCCACATCTTCCGGGAAATTATTTCCGCCTCCCTGGCTCTGGAAAAACCGCTCCAGGTAGCTTACCTGGGGCCCCGGGGAACCTTCACTCACCTGGCCGGCCAGAAATTTTTCGGCTATTCGGCCGAGCTGCGGCCGGTAAACAGCATCAAGGAAGTTTTTGAGAGCGTTGAAAAGGGCCGCTATGTTTACGGGGTGGTCCCGGTGGAAAACACCACCGAAGGCATTGTCAGCCATACCCTGGATATGTTTGCCCAGAGCCGGGTTTACATCAGCGGCGAAATCCAGCTCCAGATAACCCATGACCTGCTCAGCCAGAACAGTGACCCGGGATCGATCAATAAAATTTATTCTCATCCCCAGGCCCTGGCCCAATGCCGAACCTACCTGGAAGAACATTTCCCCGCCATCCCGGTGGTTGCGGTAAGCAGCACGGCCCAGGCAGCGATCATGGCCGCCGAGGAACCGGGAACCGCCGCCATTGCCAATGAGTATGCCGCCTCGGTCTATCACCTGCAGGTGGTCGAAACTTCCATCCAGGATATCAGCCACAACATTACCCGTTTTCTGGTAATCTCCACCCGGGAAACTCCCCGGATTGCGGGTGAAAACTACAAAACCACTGTTCTCTTCGCCGCCAAGGATCAGGCCGGCACCCTGTTTGCCCTGTTGAAGCCTTTTTCCGACCACAATGTCAACCTGACCAGGATCGAATCGCGCCCCAAGCGCGGCGAGCCGTGGCAGTACCTGTTTTTCATCGATCTCGACGGCTGCCGGCAGGACGCAAACGTGACTGCAGCCCTCGTGGAGCTTGAATCCAAAAGCCAGTATTTCAAGGTTATCGGCTCCTACATAAAGGGAAAAATTTAGATTCAGCCTCAACGGCCTATCCGAAAAGGTCGGTTCCACGATAAAGGCCGAACAAGCATGGAAAAAGACGGATGAACAAGCCCCCAATGCCACAGCGAGGAATCATCCAGGTTCCCGGCGACAAATCCATCAGCCACCGGGCGGCGATCATGGCTGCCCTGGGCCGGGGCAAAAGCTGCCTGCGGGGATTTCTGCGAGCCGACGACACCCTCAATACCCTGAAAATTTTCCAGGCTCTTGGTCTTGAGATTGCCGGATTGGCAGACGACGGCGACATCATTATCGAGGGACGGGGCCTGCGGGGTCTGCGGGAAGCCGCCGACATCCTGTACAGCGGCAACTCAGGCACCACCACCAGGCTGCTGACCGGCCTGCTCAGCGCCCAGCCCTTCTTTTCGGTGATCAGCGGCGATGCCTCCCTTAATCAGCGTCCCATGGGCAGAATTATCACTCCCCTCAGCCGGATGGGCGCCGCCATCTGGGGCCGCCGGCAGCATACCATGCCCCCCTTGGCCATCCAGGGAAAGAAACTCTCCGGCATCAACTATGAGAGCCCGGTACCCAGCGCCCAGATAAAATCAGCCCTGATGCTGGCCGGTATGTACGCCGATGGCCCATTGAGCATCACCGAGCCATCCCTCTCCCGGGACCATACCGAAAGAATCTTCAACTCACTGGGAATCCCGGTTCACACTTCAATTGCCGACAGCGGCAGCGCCACCATCAGCATGTCCCCAGCTACGCAAGACTACTGCGGTACGGATTTCGTCATCCCCGGCGACATTTCGGCCGCAGCTTTTTTTCTGGTTGCCGCCCTGATCAACCGGGGTTCGGAACTGACTGTCACCAAGGTCGGCATCAATCCGACGCGCAGCGGCATTCTCCAGGCCCTGCAAGCCATGGGCGCGGACATTGTGGTTGAGAATCGGCATGAAGCCGGAGGTGAACCGGTTGCCGACCTGACCGTTCATGGCTGTCGCCAGCTTCAAGGCACGGAAATTTCCGGCAGCTTGATTCCTCGGCTCATTGACGAAATCCCCATCCTCGCCCTGGCCGCCGCCCATGCCGAAGGTACGACAACGATCAGAAATGCCCGCGAACTGCGGGTCAAAGAAAGCGACCGCCTGCAGGCTATTGCCCTGCTGCTCGAAGTGCTCGGTGTGCGAACGGAATCCCTGGACGACGGGATCATCATTCATGGGGGTACCAGGGTCCCGGCAGCAAAAAGACCTTTGTCTTTCAAAACCTTTCACGACCACCGGATCGCCATGACCGCGATGGTCGCCGGAGCTGCGGCCGGCAGGGAAGTGGAACTCGACGACAACCAGTGCATCAGCACCTCGTTTCCCCACTTCAGCCAATTGCTGGCCGACATCCAACATTGAGGAAAACCGATGCCCAGCAAAACAAAGAGCAAACCAAAGCGCCTGGTCGTTGCCATTGACGGCCCTTCCGGAGCCGGCAAAAGCACAATCAGCAAAATTCTGGCTGCCAGGCTGCACTTTACCTACATTGATACCGGGGCCATGTACCGCTGCGTGGCCCTCGAGGCTAAAAAACAGCGTATCGCGGTTGACGATGAGGCCGCTCTGGCCCGTTTATGCCGGGAAATAGACATTTGTTTTCAATGGGAAGGAACAAAAAACCGGGTTTTCTGCAACGGCGAGGAAGTAACGGGAAAAATCCGCACTCCCGAAATGGACATGCTTTCTTCGGCGGTTTCCGCCGTCCCGGCTGTGCGTGAGGCCCTGGTCGCCATGCAAAGGCGGATGGGAGAAAAAGGCCCGGTGATCCTTGAAGGTCGGGACGCCGGCACGGTCATCTTTCCCCAGGCGGAAGTCAAGGTATACCTGGACGCTTCCCCACAGATCCGCGGCCGGCGGCGTTTCCTGGAACAGCAACAGCGCGGTCTAGCCGGCAGTTTGGAACAGGTCATTGAAGAAATCAGGAAAAGAGATTTGAACGACAGCACCAGGGCCCATTCTCCTCTGACCCAGGCTGCCGACGCCCACCGCCTGGATACGACCGGCATGGATATTCCCGAGGTTGTCGAAGCCATCGTCAGACTGATAAAGGAAAGAACCGACAATGAATATTAAGCTGGCAACCACGGCAGGCTTTTGCTTCGGGGTTAAACGCGCCGTCAACCTGGCCCTCAAGGCCGTGGAAGACTATGCGGACCGGCACATCTACACTTTGGGACCGATCATCCACAACCCCCAGGTGGTGGAAAACCTGAAGCAAAAAGGCATCCAGCCCCTGAGCTCCCCCCGGGAAATTGACGACGGCATTATCATCATCCGCTCCCACGGGGTTACCAGACAGGAGCTGGCCCTCCTGCAAGGCAATCCGGCAATCACGGTCATTGACGCCACCTGCCCCTTTGTCAAACGGGCCCAGGAAATTGTCGCCCGGATGAAAGAAGAAAAATACCAGGTAATCATCGTTGGCGAGGAAGATCATCCCGAAGTAACCGGCCTCATCAGTTACGGCAACCCTGCGGATACTTTAGCGATCTCCGGACCGGAGGAAATTCCCGCGGGCATTGTCAAGCCGGGAAAATCCTCCCGTAAAATCGCCCTCCTGGCCCAGACCACCCAGTCCTACGAAAATTTCAGCCGCGTGGCTGAACGTCTCCTGCCGCGAAAAGGCGAAACCCGCTGTTTCAACACCATCTGCCACGCCACCAGCGACCGGCAGCAGGAATCACTGGCCATTGCCGCAGAAAGCGACTGCATGATTATCATCGGCGGCTACTCCAGCGCCAACACCACCCGCCTCTACCAGCTGTGCCAGTCCATCCAGCCCCGCTCCTACCATATAGAAATTCCCGGCCAACTGCGGGAAGCATGGTTCACGGATATCCAAACCGTGGGGGTTACCGCCGGCGCCTCAACGCCCAAATGGCTGATTGATGAGGTGATCTCTGTCATTAACCATTTCAGCAATCAAAAATAACAACTGTCACTTTCCCTTTCCCCATGAACCGCAGTCGAGTCATCAAATCCTTTGGCCTGACAAAGCATACGGCAACAGGTAAAAAGCAAATATAGTTTGCATTTATTACCTGCCTGTGATATAGCGGCTAGCCTAAAAAAGCGACAATGGTTTGCGTTTATCCTGCCGGATCACCTGCAGCATTTTTACATGATATCTCGATGCAGCAGTGGAAAAGATGGCTGGACAAAAAGCTGGGCATTAGTCGACATCTCACAGGGGGTAAAATTGTCAATGGAAGAAAACAACACCACAACAACCAACGAAGAACAGGAAAACAGCCAGATCGAAGAAACCGACGAGGAGTTCCGGTCGGAAGCTGCTGAAGATGCCGAGGATGAGGATTTCGGCAATTTTGAGCAGATGTACGAGGAAAGCATCAAGGACGTCAAAGTCGGCGGCGTTGTCAAGGGAAGGGTCATCCAGATCAACCCTGACAGCGTGGTAGTGGATATCGGCTACAAATCAGAGGGGCAGATACCTCTGAACCAGTTTACCGATGCCCAGGGAAACTGCACCATTAAGGTAGATGATGAAGTTGATGTCTTTCTGGAACGTTATGAAGATGAAAATGGCAATATCCAGCTGTCGAGAATCAAAGCCGAGCGCCTGAAAGTCTGGGATGACATTAAGCGCATTTATGACGAAGAGGGCTCCATTCCCGGAACCATTACCGGCAAGGTGAAAGGTGGCCTGTCGGTGGATATCGGCGTACCGGCCTTCCTGCCCGGCTCACAGATAGACCTCAAACCGATTCGCAACCTGGACAAGCTGATCGGTGAAACTTTTGATTTCAAGATTCTCAAGCACAACCAGAAGCGCAACAACGTGGTTATTTCCCGGCGGGCCCTGCTGGAAAAAGAGCGGGAAGCTTTGAAGGAAGTGCTGCTGACCAAATTGCAGGAGGGTGCCGTCCTGCAGGGAATTGTCAAGAATATCACCGATTACGGCGCTTTTATTGACCTTGGCGGCCTTGACGGCCTGCTTCACATCACCGATATTTCCTGGGGCCGGGTCAACCATCCTACCGAGCGGCTCACCGTGGGAGATGAGGTCACGGTAAAAATCATCAAGTACGACGAGGAAAAACAGCGGGTATCCCTGGGGATGAAACAGTTGAAAGACGACCCCTGGGCAACCGCCGCAGAGAAATATCCGGAAGGGACTAAAGTCAAAGGCAAGGTCTTAAGCATCAAGGATTACGGCGCTTTTGTTGAAATCGAGGAAGGCATCGAAAGCCTGGTGCATGTTTCGGAAATGTCCTGGACCAAAAAGATCAAGCATCCGTCGCAGGTGGTCTCGGTGGGAGATGAAATCGAAGCCGTCGTTTTAAGCGTCGACCCTGAGAAACGCCGTATTTCCCTGGGGATGAAACAAGTTGAACCCAATCCCTGGGACACCTTGATCGATAAATACCCCATGGGTACCAAGATTGAAGGTGAAATCAAAAACATCACCGATTTCGGCATCTTCGTCGGCATTGAAAACGACATTGACGGGCTGGTGCATATCTCCGACATCTCCTGGAGCAAGCGCCTGAAACATCCGGGCGAGGAATTCAGCAAGGGACAGACCATCCAGGCGGTGGTTCTCAACCTGGACAAAGACAACCAGAGGTTTTCCCTGGGCATCAAGCAGCTGCAGGAGGATCCCTGGGAGTCCATCAGCAAGAAAGTCATTGCCGGCGACAATGTCAATGGAACCGTCACCAACCTGACTGACTTCGGCGCTTTCATTGAACTGGAAGACGGGGTTGAGGGACTGGTTCACATCTCTGAAATCACCGCTGACAAGGACAAAAAGCCCGAAGAAGTCCTTAAAGTCGGCGACCAGATTACTGCCAAAGTCCTCAACATCAACTATAACGACCGGAAAATAGCTTTGAGCATCAAGGGCTATTTTGAAGAGAAGGAAAAGCTGGAAACCGGTGAATACATGAGTGACAGTTTCCAGAAAGGCAAAGTCTGCCTGGGAGAAATCCTGCAGCAGGCAACCTCTGCCACTCCCGCAACAACTGACAACAGTACAGACGCCGGAGAGGAAACCAAAGAGGAACCGGACACATCGGCGGAGGCGGCGGATAAAAACGAGCCGGAAGACGCCGAAACAACTGCAAAACCAACTGAACCTGCGGAATAACAGCTGACGGGGGTCAGGAGGCAGCAACAAGTGCTGTCCTGATCCCCGTTACTTGTTTACTCACAAATTACCCCATGGCTATTGTAAGCTGGTTTTTCTTTCTGCTGGCGGCTGCGTGTGTTCTGTATGCCGGCCGCAAGTTAACCCTGCAGGGGGAGGAACTGGCTGAACAGACCGGACTGGCTCATGCCTTTATCGGTGTCATCCTCCTGGGATTCATCACTTCCCTGCCCGAATTAATCAGCACCATCGGCGCCTCAACCCTGGTTCACTCCCCGAACCTGGCCCTGGGAAACATCTTTGGCAGCAACTGTTGCAACCTGGCCATTCTCGCCATGCTGGGCATTGTCAACCTGGCTCCGGCAAAATGCCCTTACACCCTGAACAATGACAACCTGCTGACGGTTTTTCTCTCTTTCATTATGATCGTCCTGGCCTCCATGGCCGTTCTGATGCACGGGCGCTGGCACCTGGGCCATATTGACATCTTTTCCCTGGCCATCGGCACCGTATACCTGGCGGGATTGAAATTCCTCTACCATTTTCAAAGCAACACATCTCCGGCAGAAGGGTGTTCAAAAGATGCCTTTGAACACCAACCACAACTGGATGAAAAAGGACAGCTGAAAAAAAAGATTCTGATAACCGCGAGCATCATTGTCGTTGCCTCGCTTGTTCTTTCCTACACTGCGGGGCAGATCGCCAGAACAACGGGATGGGGCAGTACGTTTGTCGGCAATACCCTGCTGGCCATTGCCACCTCGCTGCCGGAAATGGTCGTCACTTTCTGCGCCGTGCGGCTGGGCTCCTTTGCCCTGGCGGCCGGCAATATCTTCGGCAGCAATATTTTCAATATTGCCATCCTGGCCGTTGCTGATTTTTTTTATTTCCCCGGCTCCCTATACGGCAAGGCCCATGTCAGCCAGGTCCTGGTAACCCTGCTGGCCATTCTCCTTTCATCTTTGTACCTGTTTTCTTCTTTATACGGCGACCGCAAGCGGATATTCGGCATCAACCCGGGAACTGCCGCCATCGTATTGTTTTATATACTGGGCATGTACGCCCTCTTCATTCTCCGATAACCGGATTCCAACATTTTTACCTTTTAGCTGACAGGAAAACGCCATGAAAAAGTTCCTGATTGTCCTTCTTATCATCAGCCTGCTGATGGTCATCGCCATCGCTTCGGTGGGCTATTTTATCAGTGACCATCGCCACGCCGGCGGAGACAACCAGGTAGGGCTGGTCAACATCAAAGGGGTCATTGTCGATTCCCGGGAAACCGTCAAACAACTGGAAGAGATGGCCATGGATCCCGGAATCAAGGGCATTATTATCCGCATCAACTCACCGGGAGGAGCCGTAGCTCCTTCCCAGGAAATCTATGCTGAAATCAAGCGGATCACCAAAATCAAGCCGGTTTACAGTTCCCTGGGGACGGTAGCCGCCTCCGGCGGCT
>Ga0256913_10001650_pt1 | contig 11437 bp, 6 predicted proteins | sample Axial_MatmetaG_FD_185970 | JGI IMG/M metagenome (GOLD analysis project Ga0256913, IMG submission 185970) | Deep-sea worm associated microbial mat communities from Axial Seamount, Juan de Fuca Ridge, Pacific Ocean - Axial_Mat | ecosystem: Environmental > Aquatic > Marine > Oceanic > Microbial...
ACCAAAGATTTGATTGTTCTTGTTGCCCAGCCCCTATCCCAGGGATTTGAACATCGCTGGGAAAATGCCGGCGAGGTTACCAACAAAGGGATTGAGTTAAATCTGAATGTTATTGCCGTTAAATCAAAATCTGTAGAGTGGAATATTGGCCTTAACTTCTCAAAGAACAGCAACATTTTGTCGGGTATCGAAAATCCGTTTTACAGCCAGGTAGGCGGAGTTTCACAAATTTACAGAAACGATGCCTCCATCTATACTTTTGTTTTACCCAAATGGCTGGGTGTGGATGTGGAGACCGGTGCCCCGCTGTGGGAAAAAATAAACGATGACGGCACACGCGAACCCACATCAAGTTACAAAGATGCCACCCCGCAAGAGGTTGGCAATGCACTGCCCGACTTCGTTGGAGGAGCTTCCACATCCGTTTCGTGGAAAGGATTAACGCTGTATGCAACAGTGGCCTATCAATACGGAAACGATATTTATAACTACACAAGGGTAGGCATGGATAATGACGGCCACGAACCCTTTATCAATGCTTTGGTACCAAAAAGCGACTGGTCGAGATGGGAACGGCCCGGTGATATAGCCACCCACCCCAGCATGCAAAATGCCGACCTTTCAACCGAAACTTCATCACGATACCTTGAAGACGGAAGTTTTATAAAAATCAGAAATATCAGCCTTAGCTATGTCTTACCAAAAAAATGGTCAACAGGCATTAAAATGCAGGATATTATATTAACCCTCAGAGCCGAAAATGTTTATACATGGACAAATTACTGGGGGCAGGATCCGGAAGTTACTTTGTCAAAAGGCGACTGGTCGATGCCGGGCGTTTCCGATTTTAAGTATCCCAACAACCGTCAGATAGTTTTTAACGTTAATCTTAAATTTTAATACAAGGAAGTCATGAAAGTTAAATATACAATACACGTTTTATTGATACTATTTGCTGTGGGTATTTTTTCTTCCTGTAGCAAATGGGATGTATCACCCCGCGATCAGATATCTACCGAATCGCTATCCGAAACCAAAGACGGTATCGTTAATGTTACCAACGGTGTTTATGCCTTGTTTAAAGATCAGGTTGAATTTAACGGGTTTATTGATGACAACAATTCCTATTTGCGTCAGTATTTCCAAATGTCTGATTTTGCAAGCGACGATATTGTTTGCGGACAGGTAACTACCGACCCGCTCTATTACAGCTTCACTTACACCCATTCACCCGATCAGGCAAATTCAAGATTTTTCTGGTATGTTTCATACAAAATGATTAACGCTACCAATACCGTTATCGATATAATTGAAAACAGCGGAAAAATCGAAAGAAATGAAATGGTAAATCAAATTCTCGGTGAAAACTATTTCCTGAGAGCCTTTGCAGAGTTTAACCTCTTAAAATTTTATGCAAAACTACCTACAGCCGGTAATCCCGATTCCGACCCGGGTATAATTTTAAGAACAACAGCCAATGAACCTGCAAAAAAGGCGAGGGCTACCGTAACCGAAAGTTACAATCAGGTTATTGCCGATGCTTTAATGGCTGCTTCGCTTATGAATCAGGTGAGAGGTAAAGAGTTCGCCTCCAAAGAGGCAGCGTGGGCACTGCTTTCACGGGTTTATCTCTATCTGGAAGACAATGACAAGACCATCGCTTATGCCGATTCGGTAATCAACTCGGGAAGATTTACCCTGGAAACCGCCTCATCATTCCCAACCTACTTCCCCAATGCCATTGCCAGCGACGAAACAATTTTCCTGATTGCTTATACACAACAAGATAACAGAGGAAAATTCGGATCCATTGCCTCCATGATTTACAGCGACGGAAACAGCGGCTGGGGCGAAGAGTTTGCCTCCGAATCCATCAGGGCCGACATGGACGACCATTTGGAGGATATCAGATGGAAATACATCGACACATTATATAAAGATGACGGTACGATTATGACAAAAAACGGAATTCAGATTTTTTATATTACAAAGTTCTCATTCCAGGATGGCGACCCGAACCTAAGCTCACCCGTTATGTTCAGGCTGGCCGAAATGTACCTGAACAGAGCCGAAGGGTATGCCAAAAAAGGCGACGAAACCAAAGCGTTGGCCGATGTAAACGAAATAAGAAAACAGAGAGGGCTTGAAGGTTCGTTGTATAATGGTGTTCCGGCAGGAGAAACACTGCTGGATGTTGTTCTAAAAGAACGGAGAATTGAACTTGCCTTTGAAGGTCATCGCATTTTTGACCTGGTTAGAAACCACCGTGATATCGTCCGTAATTATTGGGGATATCATATTAAAGGTTTACAGGCACCCGATATCGACCCAAACAACCCGCCTTCAGGATACCCCGAGCTGATGATTCCGTGGAACGACCCGACCATTCTCTATTACATCCCGACAGATGAAATTTTAGCAAACAATTTATGTGTACAAAATCCATAGATTTATTTATTAATTATTTATTAACCAAAATTTTTTATTATGAAAAAAACAAATTTTGCAACTTTAGCAGCAATTTTAATGCTGTTTGCAGTCGTAGTATTTACCGGCTGTCAAAAAGATGACGACCCGAAAACAATTACAGGGGAAGCATTGTTTTCCTTTGTAGCTGACGGGTTAACCGTTACTTTTACCAATGAGTCTGACGTAACACCTCCTGTAACTTATTTATGGGATTTTGGTGACAGCGAAACTTCTACCGAAAAAGACCCTGTACATACTTATGCTTCAAAAGGCGAGTACACGGTTAAGTTAACGGTTACCGACGAAAATGGCGGAAAACATGATGTTTCAACCAAAATTAATGTTGACCGCAAAGGTAGAATTAAGTTGGATGACGGTACCCTTGACGACTGGAATGCGGTTACCGAAGATCAGTTTGTAGTTCCTTTGGGCGACAATGCCGGTGCCGTTGTTTCGGCAAAATACGAGTATGATGCCGACTTTGTTTATGTTTACATTGAGTTTGAAGGTAACTTGACCGATGAATTCCAGTACGATGTATTTATGGATTTCGATAACGACAGTACAACAGGATTTAAATCATATCTGTGGCCTGCATCGGGCGCTGACTTCCTGGTAGAGATTGCTCCCATTACTGATGCAGCAGTTATACCCGGTGCCTTTAACTATATAGGTGAACCAGGTGTTGAAGATTGGAACTGGGAAGAAAAACAACTTCCTGCAGGTTCAATTGTTATTGGAACCATGAAACAGGTTGGAAACAATGTTGCTGTTGAATTAGGTTTCAACAGAGCCAATGTGGGTGACGGTGCCTTAAACAACGATATTGTTTCGTTTGGTGCCTTTGTAAGCAACTCCGATTGGGCCGAAATTGGGTTTGCTCCCGACGCAACACAAGAAGGCGGAGCCCACACAAGCTACTTTAAGTTTGAGATGAAATAATTATTTGGGTAATTGATTTCAACGGGAGGTTACGGGAATTTCCGGTAACCTCCCTATTTTTCATTTTATTTAAAACACCTTATGAAGCAATCGTTATTTCTGTTTTTGCTGTTTCTCGTTAACACACTTACGGCACAAAACCTTACCCGTGTTACGTATCAGGCTGATGAATCTAATTTTCCAAATCCGGGAAGAGGTTTTTATCATGCCGACGACAAACTGGACCCCGAAACGATTGCTACCTATCCTGACGAGGGAATCACCCTTGTTTTACGCGAATACCATATTGATGAATTTCGCGATACAAAAATTCCTCTCTGGTATTTATGGAACATACAGCGCGATTTAAACAATTTACGCAACGCCGGACTAAAAGCCATTTTAAGATTCCGTTATACGGCAAAAACATCAAAACCTTACAACGACGCTCCTTTAAGCATTGTTCTGATGCACATAAAACAGCTCGAGCCTGTACTTCGCCAAAACAGCGATGTTATTTTTACTTTTCAGGCAGGATTTATCGGTGCATGGGGCGAGTGGTATTATACCGATTACTTTTCGGAAATGCCGGGTGTAATCTCGGAACAAAACTGGATTGACCGCCGCACATTGGTTGACTCATTGCTTGAGATGTTACCTCCCGAAATTATGGTTAATGTACGTACGCCCGGTTATAAAAAACATTTATTGAACGAAGAAAGTTACAATCCCGTGACCATTGAGGAGGCTTATACCGATTTGCCGGTTGCCCGAATCTCGCACCATAACGATTGCTTCCTTGCAAGCGCTTCCGACGTGGGAACCTATACCGATACAACCGTTCAAAAACCCTATCTGGCCGAGGATACAAAATACACGGTAATTGGCGGCGAAACATGCGGACAAAGCAGTTTTTCGCATTGCGAGAACGCCTTAAAAGAATTAAAAAGATTTCACTGGAGCTACCTCAATCGCGATTATCATCAAGGGGTGATAGGCGACTGGATTGACGAAGGTTGCTATCCGGCAATACAAAAAAAATTAGGATACCGGTTTAGGTTAACAAATGGAGATTATACTACCTCAACCAACCCGGGGGGAACCTTTAACTTTAAACTTAATATTTTAAACGAAGGATTTGCCAATCCTGCAAATCCTATGGATGCAGAGGTTGTTTTAATAAATACCTCAAACAACAAAGAACTTGTTGCCAAAATACCCGGTGATATTCGATTTTGGCCTATTGATGATACCATTAAACTTGATTTGAGCTTCGGATTACCTCAAAATATGGAGGCGGGTAACTATAACTTGTTTTTAAATATTACCGATGCACATTCTGTTATTAAGGATAATCCAGGCTATTCCATCCGCTTAGCAAATCAAAATGTGTGGGAGGATGAAACAGGATACAATAACCTTAACCATACATTGGAAGTAAATAATAACTCTTCGGGACAATATGTAGGAGGTAACTTCTTTAATTATAAAAACAGTGTGGTTACAGCTGGCAATTCCATAGTTGTGGATGGTAGCGACAGCGATTGGTCGGATATTACACCTGTGTATCATAATCTAAACGAAAATCTCCGCACACTAAAAGTTTGGAACTCTTCCGATACACTCTATCTCATGATGGACGGAGGCGATCCTGGCGGTACGATTAATTGGCTTATTAATGCCGATAATAATAGTAATACCGGTAAACAGTCTTTCGATTATAAACTTATGATTAATGGCCTCTATTTTGTAAATGAAAATAATAACTGGGAAAAGATTCAGAATGTTGTTGTTAACTCATCATATTCAACGGATATAAAAGAAATTGCAGTGGCAATTAAAGATTTGTCGCCTCTATTGTTGGAAAATATGTTTAAAGTTATGGTAACTACACCAACGGGGGCAATACCCGAAAACGGAGCTGTTTTACCAACGGTGTATTTAAACACTATTTTTGATAAACCTGTAATCAACGTAAAAAAGGCGGGCAATACCAATACTGTTTATTGGAATAGAAATGTTTTTTCAAAATCAGGCTCAACGATTATCGAAAAATCGCATAATGGAGTTGATTATGTACGGTTGGATGTTGTTAACAACAACACCATAAGTTTTCTTGATAAAAACCTTGAAGAGGGAACAATACACATTTACCGGGTGAGGTATCAATCGGGAAACGATGTTTCGGAATGGTCTAACGGAGTGGGTGTTAATACTGCCGTCGGCGATAAAATGTATATTTCCATAAAACTTGACGGAGAAGAGGATGATTGGAATCTTTGTCGTCCTGTGGCTACGGGTTTAAATAATTCTAAGCTTGAAGTTGTACGTTTTTATAATACAGTTGATACTCTGTTTTACAGTTTACAAGTAGATGGAAATGTCATACACGATTATCAGTTATATTTTAATATAGATGGTAATTCCGGTTTTGAATATAAAATAAGCAACGATTCGGTGTTCAGCAACCAGGCGGGAAACTGGATTTTGAGTCGTGTTAATACATCATACAGCCATCCTGGTTTTATGGAATCAGGACTATTGTTAAGTGACCTGGCTATGGATACTGTTGATTATATTACCGCCAGGTGTATTATCAATGGTCATGATGTTTGGGGTAATAATGAAGCGTTTGGTTTTTTAAAGTATCCTGAACTTGAACCACCTGCAAATTTCGAATTAAAAGTTTCTGCCGAAACACCCTATACCCGTATCAAAATAAAATGGTTGTTTGATGGCAGCCCTGATGCGTACGTTATCGAACGATCGGTTGATGATAGTTTGCATTTTGAGAACCTGATTGAAGTTAGCAGCTCAACTTCCTATTTTTTGGATAATGATGTGGATAGCAGTCATGTTTACTATTACCGAATGTTTTCGCACAAAGATGTGCTCCGTTCGGCCTACACCAGAATTATGTGGATGCGGCCCGGTTTTGCAGGTGTTGGTAACACTGCCAACAATACATGTGTTATCAATGTTTATCCAGTGCCGGTTTTAAACAGCGCAACGGTTAGCATACAGTTATGCGCACCCGACAAGGTTAAAATTGAGCTGTTAATGTTAACGGGCAAACCTTTACAAACAATTTACAGCGGTTTGATATACAACAAAAAAAACATCAATTTTAATGTAAAAGATTTGCCGGCAGGTGTGTACCTGTTAAAGATAAAAGGTAACAACACATCAATAGTAAAAAAGATTGTATTAAAATAAATGTCTCTCACTATCATTTTTTTGGTTAATGATAATTCCCCGGGCTTTCATCTTTGGATGAAAGTTCCGGGTTATTAAAAACAAAAAATTATTATGAATAAAAAACACTGGCTTGTTTATGCTTTGGTAACCACATTTTTTTGGGGAATTTGGGGTGCCTTTAGCGAAATACCTGAAAAAAACGGTTTTCCCGGAACACTGATTTATGTTGTTTGGGCCATTAGCATGATAATACCCGCGCTGTTTGCTTTAAAACAATCGGGTTGGAAAGTGGAACACGACGGCAAATCGATTTATTACGGACTGCTGATTGGTTTTTTAGGAGCCGGCGGTCAACTGGCACTGCTGTCAAAAGCCATTGTTACGGGCCCTGCCTATCTTATTTTTCCCATAATCTCACTGTCACCGGTTGTTACCATTATTTTGTCAACCCTATTGTTAAAAGAACGAGCCGGATGGAAAGGGTGGACCGGAATCATACTGGCAATAATAGCCATCCCGTTGCTTTCGTACCAGGCACCTGCCGACGGGCCTGCCAACTACTCATGGCTTTTTTATGCTTTACTGGTTTTCTTAGCCTGGGGTTTACAAGCCTTTTACATGCGCAAAGCCAACAAAACAATGCGGGCCGAGAGCATATTTTTTTATATGACGGTTACAGGATTGATTCTGGCAGTGGTAGCAATATTAATGACCGATTTTTCATCTGAAATAAACTGGGGATTTAACGGCCCGGGCATGGCCTTCCTGATACAACTGCTTAATTCTGTTGGTGCTTTAACCATCGTTTATGCTTTCAGATACGGTAAAGCAATAATAGTAAGCCCGCTAACCAATGCCGTGGCCCCGGTTATTACCATTATCATATCTTTGTTGCTTTATGCTGTTTTTCCAAACAACATTGTTTTATCGGGTATGATTCTGGCTTTGATTTCAATGCTGATATTGTCGTTTGATAATGAGGATTAATGTTTTATAAAACCTTTGTGTAATGAGAATCATTTTATTGACCTTCCATTTGGTTGTAATGTTAAACCTGTTTGCTCAAACCGGAAGGGATGAGTTTAAGGCTATCAGTATCGATAAAACACCTGAGCATGTTCAGCCCATGACCGGTATTGTATTCTGGGACGGCCAGTATCAAAATCTGATACGGGAATCAACCTCGTTGGAGTATTCCTATATGTTGTATAGCGATGTGGTGAAAGAAAAAGATGTTTACGACTGGTCGGTAGTGGAAGAAAAGCTTAACGATATAGTATCCAGAAATCATCAGGCAGTTTTCAGATTCAGATTTACTTATGTTGGAAAGGAAACCGCAGTTCCCGATTATATTAAAGCTCTTCCCGACTACCACGAAACAGAAGGCACTTCGGAAGGCAGAAAAACATGGTTCCCCGACTGGACCAATCAGGAGCTTAAAGATTTTACATTGCAGTTTTATAGCCGGTTTGCTGAAAAATACGATAACGACCCAAGAATTGTATTTCTTGAAACCGGTTTCGGCTTATGGGCCGAATATCATATTTACGACGGCCCTTTTGAGCTGGGAGTAACCTTCCCGTCAAAAGAATTTCAAACAGCTTTCTTCCATCACCTGGATACTACCTTTGAGCAGCTTCCGTTTATGATTTCCATTGATGCTGCTTCGGATAAATATTCTCCCTTTTCGGAAGATCCCGAATTACTGAACATCCATTTCGGATTATTCGACGATTCGTTTATGCACGAAGAATTTGGCGAACCCGGCGAATACAACACCGAGAGCTGGAATTTTTTCGACAGAAACCGTTTTAAACTTTCACCTGCAGGCGGTGAGTTCAGCTATTACACAGATTACGACCAGCAACATGTACTCGATTATCCCGACGGCCCTTACGGAAAACCTTTTGAATATTTTGCACGCGATTTTCACATAACCTTTATCATCGGCAACGACCAGGCCCTTTACCAAACACCCGAACGTATTAAAAAAGCATCCATGGCAACCGGTTATCTGTTTAAAATCAGCTCATTTTTGTCAAAACAGGATTCTTCATTAGTAACGGTTAAAAATGTGGGAGTGGCTCCCGTATATTACGATGCTTACGTTGCTGTTGACGGTGTCCGGTCGCCGGTTTCATTGAAATTGTTAGAACCGGGAGATTCTGTTTTATGTCCTGTTTCAGCCGGAGGGGATAACCCCGTTCTTACCATTGAATCGGACAGAATTTTAGAAAATCAGGAAATAGAATTTCTTGGAACCGAAAACCATACAGGCATCATTAACCCGCACATTAAGCCCCGGTTTGAATTGTATCCCAACCCCGTAGTAAAAGGGGAAGAGGTTTTCGTAAAAACATCTGATAACACTGGTAAAAGACTGTCTGTTATCGATTTAAAGGGAAAAGTTGCTTTCACAAAAAACTTTAATAATCAAACATCTTTTAAAACCGGTACGCTGAAAAAAGGGATATATATTGTATTGATTGAAGACTCATTAAACCGGTATTCCCGTAAGTTGATTATTAATTAGCATTGCATTATGAAAAAAACCATTTTGATATTTTTTGTAGCAATTCTGTTACTAAGTTTCATAACTACCGACCACCATTCCACAACCATTGTCAACGGAAAGTTAACAATAAAGGTTAACCATTTGTTACAAACCACCGTTTATTGTAACGAACCTTTAAAAACAACGCTTTCGCAAGAGGATAACAATTCCGGCTATCTTGTTGCGGGCGATAAAATAATATCGGCTTTTAAACTTACTTCTGCAAGAGATGAAAAAATTAAGGATGATATTGGAACGGGAACCCGGTATTCATTTAACGGTTTATATAAGAGCGAAAACATATCCATCCAAAAAAAACTGATTATTACTGTTTATGACGATTTTCCCGGTATGGCATTGTTTAACATTGAATACACAAACAAAGGCAACCCCGTAATCGTAAACAAATGGGTAAACAACCATTATCGCCTGCTTCAAAATAACGACACGCTCTTTTGGTCGTTTCAGGGACAATCTACCGAAGCCCGGGCCGACTGGATTCTGCCGGTAAAACAAGGGTTCTATCAGAAAAACTACATGGGCATGAACAACTCCGATTATGGTGGAGGCATTCCCGTTTCCGATCTGTGGCGGAAAGATATCGGACTGGCTGTTGGGCACACTTCCATACATCCCCAACGGGTATCAATTCCGGTAATGATGAACAATCCGGAATATGCAGAATTATGGGTGGAAAAATCTTTTGGCGAAAACGGCATTGAAGTTGAAAACGGCGATGCCATTGAAACTCCCCAAACTTTTGTTATGGTACATCACGGCGATGCCTTCGCTGCATTGAGCAAATTTTCGCAATTACTCGAAAAAAAGGGGATTAAACTTACCAAATCACCCGAAACCGCTTACGAACCTGTATGGTGTGCATGGGGCTATGAACGGAAATTTACGGAAGAGGAAGTAATCGGAACACTTCCCAAGGTAAAAGAACTTGGTATCAAATGGGCTGTAATTGACGATGGTTATCAAAAAGGCGAAGGCGACTGGAATGTTGACACCAACCGGTTTCCCGAAGGAAACAGGGCAATGAAACAGATGGTTCAAAAAATTCATGACTACGGATTGAAAGCAAAGTTATGGTGGGCTCCGCTGGCGCTTGACCCCTGTACACCTCTGTGGAACAACCATTATCACGATATTTTGCTGCTAAACGAAGATACCAGCCCCCGTTTTATCTCTTGGTGGGATGCCTATTATATGTCGCCCCTTTCCGGATTAACCTATTCCGAAACAGGCAAGGTACTTGACATGTTTTTTAACGACTGGGGGTTCGACGGTCTTAAAATGGACGGCCAGCACATGAACAACGTTCCTCCCGATTACAACGAAAAAATCAATAACGACAATCCCGAGTCGGCTCCTCAAACACTACCCGATTTTTTTAAAATGATTTACGAAAAAGGGATAACGAAAAAACCCGATGCCGTTATCGAAAACTGTCCCTGCGGTTGTTGCATAAACTTTTATAACCTACAGGGAATGAATCAGGCAGTAAGTTCCGACCCCACAAGCTCGTGGCAAATAAGGCTGAAAGGTAAAGTTTATCATGCCCTCAATCCCCATTTGGCCTATTACGGCGATCATGTCGAGCTAAGCGACAACGGCAACGATTTCGCCAGCTCTTTCGGTGTGGGTGCGGTTTTAGGCACCAAATTTACATGGCCCGAGGACAATCCTTTTTCGGAATCCGGTAACCTGCTTACACCCGAAAAAGAAAAAGTATGGAAAAAATGGTTCGATTTATACAACAACCTAATGCTCTCAAAAGGCGAATATCTCGGCAACCTGTATGATATCGGTTTCGACAAACCTGAAACCCATGTAATAAAAAAAGAAAACACCTTATACTACGCATTCTATGCCAATAATTGGAACGGAAAGGTAGTATTAAAAGGGTTGGATAAAAAACGAACCTACCGGATTACCGATTACGTAAACCATAAAAACATTGCATTGCTGAAAGCCGGAAAAAATGAAATAACGGTTGATTTTAACAAAAACCTTTTGTTAATGGCAACACCGGTGGAGTAACCGTAAATTGAGCAATGAATACCAATATTTTATTGCTCAACAAATTTTGTTGTTGTAAAATGGTTAAATTAGCCCTATGAAAATTCTTGGAAACATCCTTTGGCTTTTGCTGGGCGGGTTTGCCATCGCCATTGAGTATTTTGCCGCAAGCATTGCAATGATGGTAACCATAATAGGGATACCTTTCGGCATACAAACCATCAAGCTGGGAGTGCTGGCACTGTGGCCCTTTGGCAGCAGGGTTGAACC
>Ga0256913_10001652_pt1 | contig 11435 bp, 8 predicted proteins | sample Axial_MatmetaG_FD_185970 | JGI IMG/M metagenome (GOLD analysis project Ga0256913, IMG submission 185970) | Deep-sea worm associated microbial mat communities from Axial Seamount, Juan de Fuca Ridge, Pacific Ocean - Axial_Mat | ecosystem: Environmental > Aquatic > Marine > Oceanic > Microbial...
CAAGTATTATTATATAAAGACCGGCATGTTTGTGAAATACAAATAACAAATTGGTGAAAATTAATTGTTATTTATTGAATAATAATCATTTAGTAGGCAGCGATGTGACGCTTATATTCTGACTCTGGCTATTATTGGGTTGAATCCTGTAGTGTTGTGGGACCAGGATGGCCGAAAAAATATTTCCTTCAGCTGGTAGGAACTATGTCGGACCTATAAGTCGATGTGCTTCTGGGAGCTCCCTTTTCACTACCAAAAAAATCGACTTATACGCTAGAAGCTTGTTTGGCTGATATCGGTGGGAGATGAGTGTAAATATGCCTATGTTGAACCAGGTCAAGACAGAGCTCATTATCTTCAGACCAAAAGACTAGGCGGGGATAACTGAGGAAACGCAGCTTTGGGTAAGCGAGAAAACTGATTGCATAACACAGTCAGTGAAAAATTTAGGAGTAAACCTTGACACTTCCCTGACAATGGAGAGACAAGTAAATGTAATATAAAAAGACTGTTATTGCCAAATATGAAATATTGGTCATATCGGGTGGTATATCACAAGGGATCCTTATACAATACTGGCACATGCCCTGAAAACATCACAGCTGGATTATGACTATGCTGTCTTATATAATCTGCCTAGCATACTGATGACATGTCTACAAAGAGTACAGAATTCAACTGGTCATCTGGCCGCACCGGTTTTGAACTCCATGCACTGGGTTCCAGTCATATACAGGTCATAGTACAAGACCCAGGTGTATGTGTACAAGGCACGTCATGGGACTGTTCCTCAGTACTTGAGGGAACGTGTTGTTGCATATCAGCAAACAAAGAGGTCTGAGTCTAAATAACTCTTAAGTGTACTAAAAGCATGTGGTGTTATATGTGGCGATTGGTTTTTGAGAAAGGCTGCAACTACCCTGTAATCTTCCACTGACCATCAGGAAATCTAAGACACATGATACATTCAAGAAGATGGTAAAAACTAGCATTTGTATTTCAGCTTATCTCATCTGAATACTTTGTGTATTTAGCTTCATATTAAAAAACATTTATCCAAAGATTTAAATCTGCTACCTCTATTCCATTTACCTGGCTAAGTGCCTTAGAATAATCTTCTTACAGATAATGTAAGGTGCTATACAATTTTTTTAAATATTATTATTATTAATGTTGAAAGAAAGTGGTTTTTATTTTGGAAATATAAGAGAGCTAAGAGGTTATCAGACTATTGATATCCCAACAGGGTATCAAAATACTTACATATGGAGTAAATAGCAATATATATATATATATTTAGTATATTGGGTTCACTAATGAAAGTATTCAATAATATTTTATCTATTATAATTCTAACAGTAAGTATAACTGTAGCAGGTAAGCTACTTTGAGTCAGTGTTGCATATTTCTATATTTATAATTCATATATCTAGTCTTCTCACACAGAAAATTCTGGCTCGAATGAGAATGGCTCAAGCTAGTGTGGGTGACTGGCAGTCACTCTACAAGGTAACTCTGGATATTGTTTAAATTAGTTTTATTCCCTTAGACAGACTAATTTATTAGGGTGTAATACCATGACCAGTGTTGAAGTTGAAACAAGGCTCGCTCTGTTTAAATATTGGTCAATATTTTTTCACATTCTATGTGAAAATAAAATGTTTGAAGAATGATTTCAGTTTTGAAATTATATATTGGTTAAAGTCTTAAAATCCTCATTGACAAAATTTTCTTGGATTTTATTCTTCAGATTTGGCATCTTTTGCCTGACATTTAAGGGGTTTCTTTCTCTGAGATAACTGAACAGATTGTTAATTATTGTGAATGTTTTGTTTTTGAAGTACAGTGTGATTAGATTTAGGGAATATTTGCTAAAATATATAGTAAATTAATTATCAACTATTCAAGACATCTATATAAATAAAAGCAAATGTGTGTATGTTTGTTTGTGTGTTCAAAAAACATTCTGAAAAAAAGATTCTTAAGACATTGGTTGAGACTGTGATGTTATACTCATTAACATTAATTTTTATTCTAAACCATTCGTTATATGGCAGGAACAAGCTTTAAAGTTCATATGAAGCGTGGCTTTTAAGCTTTTCATATAATAATTACATATAAATAGATTATGTAATATAAATATAACAAATCTGATTTTAAAACAATACATAAGAACGATGATAAAGTCAACATTAATATCTGAGTTTTGGCTATTTCTAAAGCTGATTGATAACTTGTTTGCCACACCATTGTTAACAGAGAATATTTCAGGCCATACTTATTATATAATCTATTTAAAAATCCATGCAAGTTAACGTAGCAAATAAATCAGTGGTTGTAGATTTAATGTTTCAGACTGTTTATGGAGCTGTATACATAGCAGATGTCTGTCGTAGCCAGTCAACTAATCTGCCACTCTTGCAAAATGTAAGTTGATCTTTGTTCATCTCAGTGCATCACTATTCAACCATTTATTTCTATTACGTCCAAAATAATAGTTTATCAGTAGTGATAGAGCCTATTATTTATTTGTGAGTTATATATTCAAGCATGTAATTAAAATTCATTTTAATTCACCCCAAGTCATCATTCCTCTATATCACCGATTAAGACCACTATTAATATGCCATTTGATTTCACTTGTGCTATACACAATGAAATAATTTTTTAAATGACCATTCCATTACCGGTATTACAATTTATCAAATTTACTCAGTCTTTTTTGTACACTCATTATTTTATCTGTTTTGCAGATTAAACTACTCTTTACTGATGATTTACATAAAATAGCAAATCTGATCAGTAAAATTGTAAGTATACCATTGAAATTTTTAACAATACAATGATGCCATTATAAGTGCAGTGTTAAAGTATTCAAATGTTGAGGGTGTGACTTTTGAGTTCTACTAGAGACTTATATAAAAAGTGTTGGTATAGGTGGACTTTGATGAATCAGCAGTACAAAATCGATTTGTTGTGAAGCCTAATGTTGATCTAGAATTGGATGAAAGTAAGTATTTTGTTGCACAAAATGTGGTTGAGATTAAACATACAAATTGACTTTTAATGTATAATGATGTATTGTGATACTGTAGGATTCTCTTAGAGTAATTTTATATGACTTGTCACAGAGAAGAGGATGTACCGAGGATTACCTGATTTTATGACAGCTGTAGCCAGAGAGGAATTAGCTCAATTAGGGGATGATATTAGCCACTGTAATGTTCTGTATCTACCACAGGTAAAAAATTAATAATTACTTCTGCTATTTGTCATGTTAAAATGAATGATAACAGACTGATCCATTTACCCCTAGCGCCACTATGCGGTTGAATTTCACACTACAGTCTCGGGTTAGAAGTCTAAGAATCACTGTGTTGCATGGTGATTTACACGTGTAGTGGCTGATAAATGTCTTACTGAAAAGCTATATATAGACTATTTACCAGCTACATTTGGATTTTATTTATAGTCCATTAAGGGTATGTGATCTCCAGATCATAATTTTGCATTTATCATCTGACATGACAATGTGAATGGATAAAATCAATGATCACATAGATTATAATTCAATGGGTGATACCTATTACTGTAACATTGGTATTTATGCATGATATCTTGTATTGAAAGTGAGCTGTTTTATTTTCTGAATCAGCCATTCATGTAATGTTTACTACATGTAGATGTCAAGGGTGTTAATGCTCAAACAGGTGATACATATATAATTGGTTCCCAGGTACAAGTAAAAATATTTCCAAAACTTGCAAATTACCCTTTACATCAACATTAAATAATAAAAAGGTTAATTAAAATCAATTTACATTCAGCTAAAAGTTTAATTTTAAAATCATTTATTTAATCCATTGAAACCTACGCTAAGAAATCCCCTACGAGTCAACATGAAGTCTTAGCTGTGTCATTCAGCTAGAAAGATTGGTCCGCTGAATCATTGGGTTATATCCTGATAAATATTGTGTTAAATCATTTGGAAAGAAACAATAGTTCAGCTGAAATACTAGTCTCAGTCTCCGTGTAATATGAAATAATTTGCTGAAAGATTTAGAGTTGGTGAAAAGTTGCCATCCCCTATTAACAGTGGGCACCATAGCTGTTTTTAATCTGAGACCGGAGTTGATAACTGATGCAAGGCATTTTGCCTGGATCGGTTTATTATCATAGTTTCTTTTCCAGCCCCAGATTGAATAACTCCCACATTACATTGACACCCATGTTTTAATATTATAATTTGAAAATGGTTTAATCAGTGAACTGTTTATGCATCAAGACCATTCTATTAATAATCTGCGACGTACCCCTTGTATTTATTCAGAGATATTTTGTTTATATTTTTTATATTATAGTATTTATGTGATTTCAGCATGTGTGCATGCACACACACACACACACACACATATATATATATATATATAGTTGTTTTAATTATATGGTTCTTAGTGTTGTGCCTTGTGTTTCTTCCAGTTGGGATACTTGTTGTCAGTTCCAGTTACTGATGCAATGAAAGAGAGTAAGAATTACGAAATTCCCGGCCTCGAATTTGTGGTAAATGTATACACTGTGAATAGGGGCTTCAAATACACAGGAATTGTTTGAATAATATTATGTTCCATTCAACATCAAAATAATGTATAGCAAATGACAGATGATATATATTGCTGCTAATTAGTTTCATTTAAATTCCTTTAACTGTTATTTTGTTTGCTGTGTAATGAATGACAATGATTTCTTTATTCTCTTAGTTTATTTCCAACAATGTGGTCCACTATAAAAGTCCCCGGACAATAGGTAACTGTACTGCCCATTTTTAAAATGCTTATTCTGATTTATTTGTAATATGTTAGAAGAACTCTTAACATGTACATAAGTATTAATATAAGTTATACTTACAGAATTAGACAGAATATTGGGAGACACTCAGTGTGATATAACAGGTAATGTACTTTGTATCTTTTCTCTATTACAGTAATTGTTTACACTGGATATATTTATTAAAAACATAAATAGTAATGCAACTGTCTTGCAGATTATGAAACAGGTATTATGCATAGATTACAGAATGTTATCCTGGAACACAGTGCTGTACTAATAGATGTTGCACAGTTTGCAGCCAAGTTAGATTGGTTAGTTTAATATTGTCAAGTGGCTTTGTCCCAATGTTACACAAATACCTATACTATGACATGTTTAATGATTATAGTTATATTTATATCAGGAAGGTACCCAATTTACAACTTCTAGCCTAAGTATTTATACCAACATCTGCATATGATCATATCATATATTTATTATGTTACTGGACAGTGTTTTATAACCCTTTTTATGCATGTGGGAGTTTAAATAAGCCAAGTGATTTTCAAAGTTAATTAAGTGACCCGGAACATCTTTCAGACAGGATCTGAACCCTGGTGCTAGAGGTCTATGGCTAGTGAAGCTACCATTTAAACTCCAGAGATACCTGTAGGTTACCTAAAATCTGCTTATCTCATTAACAATTTATGTTTTTGCAGTATACTGGCTCTAGCTGCATGTGCAAGAGAATACAATTATGTAAAACCTGAGATTATATCTGAAGACATCATTCAAATTAATAGAGGAAGGTATGTAGAGTTAATATGATCAAATCTGGAAGTATTACATTTTAGTCAACAAACAGCAGACAAGATATTTAATGACAAAAATCTGGGGTTTAAAACATTATATATATATATATATATATATATTTAATGTAGACATCCAATTCAGGAGAGCTATTGTAACATCACATTTGTGCCAAATGACATCTTCAGTGGTGGAAAATTCAGTCGTATGAAAATACTAACTGGACCTAATGCCAGTGGAAAAAGTGTCTATTTGAAACAGGTAAAGTGGTCACTGTGTTTAATAATCGGAAATAATAAATATAATGTGAATATTTAAGTTGTATTAAAAGAAAATACTGTATAATTTATATTGGAATATACTTTTCTAGGTGGCATTGATTGTATATATGGCACAGATTGGTAGTTTTGTTCCAGCTGAGAAGGCAATAATTGGACTTGTAGATGGGATATATACTAGAATTAGCACCACAGAAAGTGTATCTGTAGGACTATCGGCCTTTATGATAGATCTTAACCAGGTGAAACACATTTGTCCACTTAAAGAAAATTTTGTTTTAAACATCTCTTTCCTCAAGAGCTGAATTGCATAGTATTATAGGAAGATATTTTTAGTTTTCAGTTATATTGGTCTTATAATTATGTAAAATATACAAGTTATTTTGCATCATATCTAAAACTTGGTGCATTTAACACTTACTCTTCATTCAGATTCTATTTCATGCAATATGTTAATAAATATTATGGTACGTTTTGTTCAGGTGTCATACAGTAAATGTTCTTCAACAAGTTAATGATTTTAAAAATATAAAAATTTACTGTATTTCTAAAAATCTATTTATTTTTAGTCAATAACTAAAACATCCTCATGGACAAAAACATTTCAGAAATGTTCAAGCTCAAAATGTCATTGCCAAAATTTGCTAGAGATTATCTTGATATAGGGAAAATTCAGAAAAATAGTTATACTACTTTCACCTTGGGAATAATAATTGGTTACACCACATATTGTGTCATAATTCCTGTGACTAGTGTAGGTTTTCCTACATGCACAAAACATCACTACAAAATCCACAACACTGACATTTCTTGTGGATACTGGTTCTAGAAAAGTAGGCTCAAATATTTGAAAGCTGAAAGATGTTTTTCAGACTATCACCAAGACTCAAATATTCTACTCACCGTAACATTTCAGCTTAAATTCATGCAACCCATTCCCCTTTTAATTAGGTGTCAGCTGCAGTAAATACAGCTACGAATCATTCTCTTGTCTTGTTGGATGAGTTTGGGAAAGGTACAGAAACTACTGATGGATTAGCACTATTATGTGCTTGTCTTCAGTATTGGCTTGATAAGAAAGACACCTCTCCACACATATTTGTTTCCACACACTTTCACAGCATATTCAGTCAGCAATTGTTGAAGAGATCCAGGTATTTGACATTTCAGGTAAGAAGATGATGAAAACTACATGTAATATTATTATCTGAAATGGACTTTTTCTTGTACATGAAATTACCAGCTTATTCTGGATTTTTATTTGTATGTCATTATAATATTATATCGCATAGAAATGGTGTATTATAGAAATTATTAAATGAACATCTGCATAACAACTACAACATATTACCCATAACAGACTGTTTGGACATAAACTCCGGAAATCAGCATAAAAATATGTTAATAATAATAATAATTATGTCTTTAAAGACTTTGGATGTACTACAGCATGAAAAAGAATTAGTGTTTTTATATGAACTCAAAGATGGTCACACTGATACAAGTTATGCTTGTCACATAGCCAGTCAGGCTGGGCTACCAGAGGAAATAGTAAAACGTGGGGCAGAGGTAAATAAAACTATTCTTTGCAGAAATTGGTTTATGTAAAATATATAGTTATAAGTAATTACAGCATATTTGTAGAAGTTCTTGCTTCTGTAAACAGTTAACTTTTAAACATATGTTTTATTTTATAAAAGGTATCCAAACTAGTAAAAGAAAACCAACCTGTCCACAGGGTGGATACAGCTAGTACAGCAACACAATATAAACGGTATAACTATTATACAAAATATATAAGTTCAGTGTGTAAATGTATGTCATTCTTATTTATACAGCATGTTTATGTAATTCAAAACAGGAAAAATCAAACTGCCATACTTTGCTACAATTGTTTACTGTAATATATAAATATACATAACTTGTCATGTCTACAGTTTCTACCTGAGTTCAAATTTTGGTGTGGGCATATCTGAAGGGTGTTTCATCTTTGACTTCACTCCATTACCCTTGGAGGTCGTTTGGCCCATTTAGCCTATCATGTGCACAAAAGTGGCCATAAAACATTAATTTTTCTTCAGTTTCATTTATGATGTGATTTTCAGGTGTGAGGCAATTGTGGACCGATTCTTGGATTTTGACCTGGATAATGATGACGTTCAATCCTTTCTGCAAAATTTTGTTATTCCAGTTTATCAAGGAACAATTAAACCATGATTAGCTTCTTTTTATTTAGTTCAAAATAGTTAATATATCTAAGATATTAAACATTTAAATGTTAGTAAGAATAAAAATCCATGTAGTTTGGTTATGGAAATTTAATAATAATGAGGTAATAAAGCTGATTTAATCAAACAGAATAATGGTGTTGAAATCTTTTTAAATAAATTAGTATGTATGCTGCTAAAGTAGCTAATTATTGAAAGATACCAAGGCTGAATCTAAATGGAACTTGTTGATATAGATGTTTATACATTTTTCTACAGATAGTGTTAATTAATTTATTTTTACAATATGAGTTAAAAAGTGAAGATATTAAAATAAACTGATATTATTATAGCACAAAGTTTGTGACTATTCTAAAGAAATGTTTATAAAAAATGCACTCCATGCATCAAGACATCCATTAAAATATACTGTGGTTAAACAAAACCTTGAAACTAACCTTATAAAAGGGAGATTAATATAGATGTAACATCATATCTTTCATATTCTTTCTGCAACAACAGCACACAATTCCTTAGCAAATACCATTTTATTAGCATTTGATTTAGAAATATGACAATAATTAGTAAAAGGAATATATCTGGCAAAGCCATTTTCTGTAGTTTTGTTTCATGTAACAAAATAACCACATTTAACATATATGTTTAAGATGTTTACCTGCTTAAAGTTAAATATAGTCTTGTACAATACAGAATTGCTGGTATTCTGTTAAATATTGGCACAAATAATAATATACAAATACATAATCAAGTTTATTGTATGAACCGTGACAGATCATTGTCAGCTTGGTCTAATATTTGGATATTCTGTAGATACATCTGTAAAATAATCTTTTTTAATTAATTCAAACATATTCACATAATCTAGCACACAAGTAGAAACTAAACAGTATAAAGAAGTGTACATTAATTGATAATCAGTGCTTGCTGGTGGTAGTTGTGAATTGTCAAATACAACCCATGTTCAAAATATATCTGAAAAATGTCGAGACAATTTTGAAGAAATTACAGCATTGATTTCTTGAAAACTCCTATGTAATGAAGTCAGACAGATCTTAAATGAGGTCTTAAAAGTAACAGAAAATGCATTGGAGAATGCTGATAAGTATGCTTTAATCAATGAGTATGACTTTTGGTGTATTGAGTGTATGAAATAGTTGATATATTTTGGCAATAAAACATTGCAAATCATCCCCAAAACCAACACCAAAGATACATTAAATATGAAATCCCAGAAACAGCAAATCTTAAATTACAAAAGCTGATTCTGACTGCCATCATAAGTAAACTGAATAAATGAATAAAAAAAAGGAGTAAAATAAGTGAACAGTTCCCAGAATTTATTTCCAGAAAGGGAAACACAAATATCAGGTTTTTCAAAAATAATTACCGGTAACATTTGGACAAACGTCACAAAAATATAATTACTCATATCTGAAAATTTAAAAAAGGACTGTTTGCTGAATAACTCTGGCTTAATAAAAATGCAAATAGAAACGCTTGCCTATGGCTATGGTTAAGTCAGTGAATTTCCACTAAGCTGACGTTTATCACCTGTTAAAAAACCCAGAACTAGGTAAGCAATTAATTGCTAAGAAAGTAAAGTTTAGACTGCTTCCCTAATTTTTAAGTTTGTCTAATACATTTTTAATGAAAGTGGTCAGATTATGTGTGGGCTCTAACCTCAGCTTGTATACCGGGTACTAAGTTGGATGACACTGATGACTGATGCAATAATTTCCAGGCAAATAGGTAACTCCTGCTCAGAACACACAACCACAATTATACAAACACACAGAACTTCACCAATCACTGACCTGAAGCACATCTAGCACATTGTCTATCTGTAGAAGAAAAGACAACATCAGTTTTGTTTGTCAAATCTTTTTTTCAACATTAAAATTTAATTTACATGTGAAATATGTCTATGCTGTTTCTCTGGATTCCACCTTTATTCTTACATTTGGTCAGCTACTATAGCAACATGCATACCATTCTACATAACCTTTTGAAATAGTATTATTTAATAAATTATTTATAGGCGAGTGTAATGAAGCTGATCAACCATCTAACAAGGGTGTCAAATTCTACAATACATGTCTACTAACTCATCCAGATAAATGCCTTGATCTACATTGAGTTATTTTGATATGCTACTGCTGTATAGCATCTGGACATAGTTATCTTATTAAAAACACAATCCCTGTGTTTATGACAAACATTAAAGTAATACTAACCTGAGCAATATGAGTTTTCAAACAATGATTATGATTTGAGTAGATACTGACAGATATTTATCTGAAATACGTTTCAGGGACTTGCCATGATTATGATCGAGGGCAACCCATCAGTAAAGTGGTTAGAGCACTTAACTGCAAACCTCCAATTTCAGGGTTTAAATCCTTGTCAGACCCATGTTTCACCCCTCAGCCATGCCCCATGTGTGATCAGTATTAAGGCTAAACAAGCTTTTCACTGACTCACCTGAATCATAACCAGCAATGCTCTCATCTTCATCACTAGGCATAGTCATTGTCTGAAGACACCTTATCAGACCATTACTGTTTATACCACCAACAACAAACATCTGAAAAGTATCCAGTGAGAAGTTATTTTGTTAAGATAGTGTTATTAGGTATGATTCACCTGTATCAATATAAATTAGAATTATTGTATGGCAAGAACCACAAGAAATTTAGTCACTAAAGGATATCGTCTCAAATTATGTAGTTGAAAGATTTTAAACTCTCTCATGGGTGTCAAATTGAAATACTCCTGTTATGAGTAATATTGAAAGACAATAGACAGTAACACAACAATTCAATAGTGTTTTAAAAATGGTAAGTAAGTAAGTAAGTTTATTTCGAACTATACACATATTTCAAACAATATACAATTAACATGTTCATATGTTCAATGTATGTCCGAGGCAAACACCAAGACATGCATCTGTAATATCAGTCTATTTTAACATACTGTACATCAATAATCATAATATATAGTTACTGAGATCAGTGTTAGCCTAATATCCCACCCCTCTCAACATTTAATTCAACAATTAGTTTAATCTTACTAATCAATCAACTACATTAAAATAATAAAATTCTATCTCATGCTAGTATCCTATTATCTTTACCCATGCCCCCCGACCCAACCCAGTTAGTCTCGACTTTATTTTGATATGACCATAACGAGTTGATGATTGAATTATAATATTGTATACCATAATACATACAATACAACAGTAAAACCCAAAAACCTTGGGTTGGAGGTTCATGAAGATTATGCTACCTTTGGACCGACCATTCAATGAGTA
>Ga0256913_10001653_pt1 | contig 11429 bp, 8 predicted proteins | sample Axial_MatmetaG_FD_185970 | JGI IMG/M metagenome (GOLD analysis project Ga0256913, IMG submission 185970) | Deep-sea worm associated microbial mat communities from Axial Seamount, Juan de Fuca Ridge, Pacific Ocean - Axial_Mat | ecosystem: Environmental > Aquatic > Marine > Oceanic > Microbial...
CCCAAATCGGTTCACCGCATCGCAAACATCTAATTCCTTCTTCACGCAAGTAACCTACTGCCTCTGGCAAAGCATTTACTAAATCTTCAATTTCAATATCTTTAGTTATTTCCATTTACTTCCTCCTTCTTTTTCTTCTTGGATGGAAATGTAAACAAATATCCTATTAAACCACCATACACTGTTGATATATATGGATTGCTTGATATTACACAAGTACCATTATAGCATCCGATAAAATAATAATACGCAAATCCAAGTCCGGCACCAATTAGAACAGGTAAAACTCTTTTATATACAAACTTCATTAATTTCTCATTTTTAATTTTAATTGATATTATAATTTGATGTTGTAAACTTATAAAAGTTTCATACCTCTTGCTGTTAGAACTACTATTTAATAGATTTGTAATTGCTTATAAAATTAAGATTCTAGGAGAAAACGATGCCAGAATATCAAAAACATCTATACATGATAGTGTTCCCAATTAATGCTTTAGTAGCTTCACAACTTGAGCCGAAAGATTTTGGCGCACATTATACAACCGGCGGTTCAAAGCATTTCAGTGGAAAGATGATCTTTGCTGAGCTAGATATCAATTTTCGAGATGACTATTTTGAAATTGATAAATATCTTGAAATAACCGTACCTCATGAGGATGGTTCTCCTAAAAAAACAAAGTTTATAAAGTCTTATGCGGTTTTAGAGCATGTTGATTTGAATGCAATACAAACTCTTCACCTTTGCACTACAAATGGAAAGGTGTTATCAATTCCAGCAGCAGAATACACCGCTGTAAATGAACCCGGAATTATAAGAACTTACCAAGAGGTTACTCCACTGGAAACCTTGATTGTTTCTACTCTTGATCAAAGAGAGTTTGGTAAATTTATTACAACAAAAACAACCTCCAAGGGTGCTCCGAAAATCTGCTTTACACAAATTGAATTCAATATCCCAGAATTCAAGGAGAAAAATAAAAATCTTGAAATATTCCATATAGAACTCCCCGGTGTAAATCCTTATAGGATGTATGACTGTATTACTGAGTTGGAAGAACATCCTGAAAAGACAAACAAAACCGTAGGACTTGGAAGTCTGCTCAGAGATATTTCATATAGATTTTTACGTCATGGATTTTGGTTTGCCGATGGAGATACGTTAAAATTCTTCCCAATGCCTTCGATTGCAGAATTAGAGGATAAGTACTTCTATTGGTGGAAATATGTAAGATAATCTAATTTTTAGAAATTTATCAAAGTCATTCTCTACTATCATTAACTAGTCCATAAGAGAATGACTTTTTTATTGCCCAAAATTAGAAATTCTTTTTAATAGCTTATAAACTAACAATCTATTCAAAAATAATATTTTTATTCTAAAGAGATAATTATATTTATATGTCAACTTCTTACAAATAGGTAAAAAATAAGAAAGATATTTTTAATAACTATTTTCCAAATATCTCACTTTTTGCGCAGGAAAGCAGTGGATTAACAACGATACAAAAAAAATTACTGAGGTGTAAAGTAATCAACCAGAATTTGGAATCATCATTGCTTTCAAATGTGTACTCAAATTCCAATTCTTCTGCTAATAATTTTACTATCGAGGAACTTGGAAACATCGATCCATCTTCCACTTTTTGAACGGTTGATATATTTAACCCGCATCGTAAAGCAAGTTCTTCTTGTGTAAGCCCTTTCTTGTTTCGTAATTCTTTTACCAAATTACCAAGTTCCGGTTGCTTCATTTTGTCCTCTATTAAAAAATCATTATCTCTCAGTCAAAGTCAGTTTTACTTTCTTCTTTACGCCATTGCGGTCAATTACCAATGTAACCGTATCGCCAGGTTGATGCTCTTTCAAATATTTTGAATAGTCTCTCAAATTTTTAACAGGCTTGCCATCAAATTCCGTTATTATATCACCTTTGAGTAAACCAGCGGCGGCAGCTGGCGAACCATCTGAAACACCTCCAATTTTTACACCTTCACCCGAATAAGCAAAATCGGGCATTGTACCTGTACTGGCTTTTCTTCCACCAGTTTTTTGAGGCATTTGTGGTTTACCACTACCAGATTTGACTTTTCCTGTGAATGCCATTGGCTCTTCTCGGTCAGCAAGATATTCCAAAACCTCTCTTGTAACGGTTGCAACTTTAACCAAGCCATCAGCATCAATTCTTTCGGCATCATCCTCCGGCATATGATAATCGGAATCAATTCCGGCATAGAATAATTGAATTCCCGGAACACCCTTTTCAATAAATGCCATTTGATCGCTGGCATCAAGGTCTTGAGTAATCAACTCCGATGCAACACCGGTTGTATATTCCGTACCCATAAAAATAAACTTCCATTCGCGAGCCGTATTACTATTTAGCACCATAAGTTTTCTTCCGAACAATCTTCCAACCGTATCAATATTTAGCACTGCCAAAATTTTACTCGGTGGATATTTCTTATAATTGTTAGCAAAATAGCGAGAACCAACTAATCCTTCCTCTTCCGCAGTAAAGGCTACAAAGATAATTGTCCTGGCCGGTTTAAGTGTTTTGCCGAGAGTTTTTGCAAGTTCAAGCATCACTGCAATACCGCTGGCATTATCATCAGCCCCATTATGGATTTTTCCTTTGTTCCCCTTTTTTACATCAGGCCATCCAAGTCCCAAATGGTCATAGTGTGCTGATATAATAACAGCTTCAGCCAAATTAGGATTCGTTCCCGGAATAATGCCAACAACATTCTTGAGATTCACATTCTTTTTATCAAGTACATCTTGTGTCCATTGCTGAAAATAAGTTCCATCATCACTACCCGGTTGCAAACCGTATTCCTTAAATTTCTCAGCGATGTAATCTGCTGCTTTATCTAACTCCGGTGTTCCAAGTCCTCTTCCTCTTAAATCATCGGAAGCAAGGAAATTAATAACTTCCATCATCCTATCAGCGGAGAAAACCGGCGCTAAATAAGCAAGCGCTTTTCGCTTCTCTAATTTTACTTTAATATCCTTAGCTGAAGGATCAAGAATTTTGTTCAGCGGAGAATCATTTACTGGCCATTGACCTTTTGCAATATTACTTGGTTCACTTCCTGAAAAAGCAAGGTAACTGTATTTACCATAATGAGGAAGTTTACTATTCAACCCTTTAACAGCATCTTTATTTCCAATTGTAAGTAACGTAATCACGCTTCCTATATTTTTCGGATTGGATACCGAAATGAAAAAACTATTATCCTCAGCAGAGAACTCACGTTTCCCATATTTTACTCCGCTAGCAAGTATTTCAGATCCATATTGTTTCATAGCTGTATTAACTAACGGTGTAAATTTATTATCCAAACCAAGAAGCATTACAGCTTCATCTGCTGGAAGTTCGTCAACATCATCTTGAGATTTAATTTCATACTTATTCTTTTTCCCTTTTATCCATAACTCAGCAAACCCTTTGTAACGCTGATAATTTTTACTATTCTCACTTGGCAAAATTAGTAATGTTTTATTTGCGCCATACGCTTTTGTGAAAGTAGGCGGAGTTTCTCTCGGATCTAATTTTCTCATAAGATCGAATTCGGGATCAATCAATATCTTGTATGGTTTTTCTTTAACAGAAAAATTAAAGCTAACTTCCTTCTCGTTCATTTGGAATATTTTTGTATCTGTTCCATTTGCCGTTACAAGCACAACCGGAACATCGAGATAAAAAACGTCATCATCTTGAACTTGTTTTAACGTAAATGTTACATTGTTAAAATCACGAACAGATTTTACTTTCACATCGGTTAGAACTAGTTCCGGAGCGCCCGTCCTGTCAATCCACTGATCGAAAAACCATTTTAGGTTTTCCCCCGTAACATCTTCAAAGGCTGCTCTTATATCGTTAAACGATGCCCGTTTGAATTTGTTATTTCTGTTAAATACTTGATAGCTCTTCTTAAATTGTTCATCGCCAACTTTACGTCTTAGCATGTGGTTTAACATTAATACTTTACCATACCCTATCGCTTCACTTGGTGCATTATGTCGCGAGATAAATTTATTAATCGGGAAATCATTTTTGGGAGTTACATAATTTGTGAATTTTTGGAGTGTGGATCGTCTGTACTCGGTACCTTGCCCGCGCTGCTCCTTAATAAGATGATCAGCCATATAAGCAGTAATTCCTTCGCACCAATTACCCGTTTTAAAATCTACATATACCGAATTTCCCCACCAATTATGAAGTAATTCATGCGGGTATGACGAATGAAGAATGAACGGGAATCGAATTATCTTTTCGCCTAATAATGTAAAGGAAGGCATACCGTAACCGGTCTCCCAGAAATTTTCAACAAGTGCAAATTTTGTATATGGGTATGGCCCGATTAATTTGCGATACATATCCATATACTGAGCGGTAGTTTCCAAGTATTTGTTTGCCAAACCTTCGTCGGGAGTGCGGAGGAAAGCATAAGCCGTTACCGCTCCCATCGGATAGGAATATTCGTGAAACGGCGCTGCAATTAGGAAAACTTCTTCTTGAGGCGTAGGTGATTCCCATCTATCAACATGGGTATCATCTTCTGTTTTATCTATGGTTCTTTTACCAACCGTTACCGTTTTCCATCCTTCAGGTTCTGTTGTGGTAAGATTGAAAGAAACCAATTCATCATTAAAATAGGGCACCCAATAAGTTGAACCGGCAAGATAAACTCCTTTTTCCCAAATAATACCAGGCGATTCGCTAAAGCCTCGCGCATAATTTTTTTGACTTTGTTTTATCGGTGATTTTATCTCGCCTTTATATTTTAATGTGAGTTTTAACTTCCCTTTGTGATCACTTGGTATATTTACCTTATAAACATTGAGCTTTAGAGAATTCCCCAAGCCAATATCGTCCTTATCCATTCCAATATCTTTTGCGTCAACCGATTCTTCAAGTTTTGTGATCATATCATTCGGCTCAACAACCAATGCGTTATTAAGTTTGAATTGCAATCCGTCTTTCACTTGAGATTCATCAAGCGTTATCTCGTCAGTAACTTCGATGTATGAAGCATCCGGTATAATAGTTGCATTTATCTCATGATGAAGAGGTGCATTTTGTGCATGAATTATAACAGACACTAAAATCAACAACAAAATTTTTTTGATCATTTTATTCCTCTTTACTCTTATTGGAATGCATATAATTATGATTTTAAAACAGCATCATATCCCGATTATTTTTAATGAATTATTATTTCAATCGGGTTTTCAACTTTTAAGTATTTTTTTGCTGCTCTTTTAACATCATCTAATTTAATATTCTTTAACGTTTCAAGTTCGTTTTTGTCCGCTTCAATATTTCCTTCAAAATAATAGGAATGCGCAAGATAATACGCTTGATTTATACTCGATAGTCTTCTGAACATCATCTTTCCCAAATACATATTAACCGTTTTAACCAGGTCATCTTCAGTAACTCCATCGGCAAATTTCGGATCGAATAAACCGGGGAATTGCGGAACAAGCTTTTCAACATTCTTCGGTTGTGTTGGAACTTTCACATAGAATAATGCTTTATCCCCTCTCATATCAATTCCGGCTGACATCCGGTAAGCCAATCCTTGCTTTTCCCTAATGTTAAAAATAATATTGTCCTTTAGCATTAACGAAAGCACTGTCAAAGCTGCCTTATCTGTTTTATCATATTTTTTTACAAATCCGTAAAATGTATGAGATTGTTCGCCGCCGCCGTTTTCCTCAACTTTTTTCGGTTCGTTCCACATAATAAATTCGCGTTCCTTAGCAAGTCCGGTATAAATCGGTGTTACATCCGATTTGAAATCAGAGAAATATTCATTGATAGTTTTTGGATCAGCTTTGGAAACAACCGATATAATAATGTTTGACGGGACAAAATATTCTTTCCCAAATTTCAAAAAATTATCATAATTCAGAACTTTAACATCCCTTGTTTGTACTTCCGGTTTTAATACTAACGATTCATAAACATGATTAAACATTTCTTTGCTTTTATCTTTTCCAGCCATCATCATTGGTGGCATACCGCCTTTGTTTACTCTATTGAACTCTTCTTCAGTAGGTACAAAGTTTAACATCTCTTCATTCAGATATTTAATAGCTCCTTCAATATCGTCGGCAAGTCCCTCAACACGTATATAACCAAAAGTCGGACTTAAGTAAATATCGTCCATTGGTATAAAAGGGATATCATTTACAACAAAACTAAGTCCGTATTTCGCACTTCTTTTCTGATTCTCGGCAGACTTCATTCGGTTACCGAACGCATCATGCCATTTTTTTGCTACATCGTTACGGTACTTAGATTCATACTTCGATTTATACTTGAACATATAGTGAATAGCCAAAAGATTGCTTGCGCTATTCTGCTTTGCTATTACCGTCGTATTATGATTGTCATTTTCAAAAAGTTCTACTTTAATTTCCGTTGCTGTATCTTTATCACTTGAAACTGCCGGATGTTGAATAATTATTTTCGGATTTCCGCTAATCTTAAACTTCTTTAACGTGTTTCCCGCTTCAATTATCCCTTCACCGCTGAACTCATCAATTATTGCATCAAGACCATTCTGTGCAATCAAGTCTGCATTATAAATTCCAAACATGTGAGGTTTTTCAATCTGTTTTAGGAATGCAGTTTTTGCTTTAACCGCTTCTGCCTTTACAACATCATCCGGAAGCGCAAGGTTTAGTTTCCGCAACTCTCCATCAAAATAATTTGAAATAGCTGAAATATCATCCTCTTTCTCAAGTATAACGGTGGCTTCAAAATAGCTTGCAATAGGGTAATGATGGATTTTAAAATCAATGCTTTTAATCTGATCGGGATATTTATTCTTTAGCTTTTTCTCAATTTCATCTTTCTTTTTATCAAGAGATACTTCAAGTAAATCGTAAAAGTTGGGTGGGAAATTATTTACAGAATAAAAATGTTGTAACAAAATTTTTTCCCCACTATAAAATCGATGATTTATCATCTCTGTTGTTTTCAATTTCTGAGGTTCGAATTCTGTACCCCATTCCAACAAATTCGGACGTTCAACATTACCCGGTTCGGCTTTGCCATAAATATCATCAAGTAATTTCAGCATCTCGGAAGTTCTGAAACTACCGATAACACTCATCAACATATTATTGGGAACGTAATTGTTTTTATAAAACCTATAAACGTCATCTCGGTTCATATTCTTAATCGTTTCATAAGTGCCAAGCGTAGGCAACGAAAGTGCATGACCGGCAAATAGAATATCACGTACATTCCTATCGGCTTGCTCTTGTGGTTTTGCCAAACTTTTGGCAATTTCCTCAAGTACAATTCCCTTTTCCTTCTCAAAATTCTTTTCCGGCAACACAGAATCAAACAGCATTCCGGCTTGTATTTTCATTCCCTCTTTAATATTTTCCGCCGGGGTTACCATCATATAATTTGTGTAGTAGTCGGATGTATTTGCGTTGTTATAGCCGCCGATTTTATCGGTCAAATCGTAAAGCGCTCTTTGGTCAAGTTCCGTTGTACCATTGAACAAAAGATGTTCAAGCATGTGACTCATTCCGCTTGATGTGAATGTTTCGTAAGCCGAACCGACTTTTACAACCGTATTAACGCCAATCATTGGTAACGCTGGATTTTCAATCAATAGCACTTTTATTCCATTATCCAATTGATGGATTGAAACACCATTTGGAAGTTTTTGAATATCTCCCACCTGTTTTGCAAGTAAAGGAATCTGAATGGTAAGAATAAAAATGAAAAAATATTTATAACTTTTTTTTATTAACATAAAGTTCACTCCTATATCGACCTATAATAATTTTTTATTCAAAATTTAGACGCTACCAATCCGTTTTAGTTATAAAATATTCCCATTGTTAGTTTTCGTCACAACAAACATTAATTTTTTGGTCCAATGCCCAATGACGAAATATCCATTAAATATGGAGCCAATTCTCTCACTCCCTTGGGTTTATCTCTGTTCGAGGAAAAGGCCAAAAGTTTGCCATCGGATGAAATTACCGGAAACCCGTCGAATGCTTTGTTATACGTAATACGTGTTTTCTCGCCGGTTTTCAAACTCATAATATAAATTTCAAAATTGAATGGCTTTAAAACTCTAACATATGTAAAATGATCGTTATCAGGAGCAGGGAATGGCGCCCAGTTCGTTCCGGGGTCATGAGTTATCTGTTTCATATCGGTACCATCATCTTTGATGGTAAATATTGTCATAGGCATTCCGCGCTGACCTTCATCTTTACGCTGCCACGCTCTGTAAATAATGGTTTTACTGTCATTTAAATAAAACGAACCGCCTTCTTGCCACTCATCGGTAAAAGTAACTTGGTGTTCATTCTTCCCGTCAACATCCATCACCCAGAGATCGCATTTGCCATCTATTTCACGAGTAAATAGTATTTTTTTTCCATCGGGGGAAACCGAAACTTCTGCATCGTAATATTTGTTATGTGTCAATCTGACTACATTGCCCCCCTCCAAATCGCTTGTATAAAGTTCTGCTCCAGTTGGATAGTTTCTTGGATCCGACCAAATTCCTCTAGGCAAATCTAAGTTATCGCGTGTTGAAGTCCATATTATTTTTTTCCCATCCGGAAAATAGTAAGAACATGCATCTTCCCCTTTATCGTTTATTTTTTTAATATAACTACCATCAATACTTATAATGTAAACATGATGAACCGAATCGCCTTCAAGTTTAGCGTTGCCAATCATATATTGACCATCTGGAGAAAAATAAAATTCCGCTCCGTTATCAACATTGGGTATTTTCCAAACTTTTAATTCTTTTCCTTCTTCCTTTTTATTTTCTTTCGGGGCTTCCTTTTTCCCACAACTAAAGAAAATAAATACTGAAAAAATTAGAAACAGCAACAACGATTTTTGATTTTTGATGTTCATAAAATATCTCCTTGGGTTTTTAGCATTGTATATAAAATTATAGAAAAAATTGCCTCGTTAAGTCTAAGTTACTTTCTCTAAAAAGAAATTTAAAAGGGACTAATATGAACTTAACACTTTATAGCTAATTATTGCAAATTACACGAAAAGATTTTAACAAATCGTTCATATAATAAAAGAATAAATAACCGAAGAGCATTTGAATTATATTTTTACTATTGGAATACTTATAAAAGTAATTGTTGAATATTTTTAATAATATCGTAAAATTATAATCAATCGAAATACAATGAGTCAATAACCTTATACCCATTGACTTTTAGGTATAATAGAGAGAACTTTAGATTTCAAAAACAATTTTTATTGCTATGTCGAAACTTTTGCAAATAATGTCATATTGGCTTTTGTTGTTATACTTTATAACATTTTTGAGCTATACATATAATTTTTTTGCCGATAAAAAAATTTTACGCAATATAAAAAGAATTTTCTTATTTATAACTCTTTTATTTCATGCCGATTACCTAGTTGAACGTACTATGTTCTTAGGACATTTGCCAATTGTAACACAACATGAGACCTATACTTTACTGGCATTTTCAATTGGTTTTACATATTTCGTAATAGAACTTTTAAGCGATATAAGAGGGACGGGAAGTTTTATCTTAATTTTCGCTCTCTTTTTTCAAATTAAGTCTTCCCTTTTTATTCAAGATAATTATGTTGTAAACAGTATTCTTGAAAACTATCCGCTCGGAACTCACGTTATTACGGCTATCTTAGGATTTACTGCTATATCAATATCTGCGGCTTATGCCTTGATGTATTTGCTTTTATATAAAAACATAAAGACCAACAAATTTAGTGTTATTTTTGAACGTCTTCCTAACTTAGAAATTTTAGAGCAGTTGAATTTCTATTCGATTATTATCGGATTTATTTTGCTTACCATTGCTATCATACTTGGCTTTGCTTGGCTTCCTTCTGCATTTCCGAACTTTAACTATTTAGACCCAAAAATTATTTCCACTTTATTTGTTTGGCTAATATACGGTATAGGTATTATTCTAAAATCTCGTAAAAATATTATTGGTAAAAAATTCGCAAAATTTTCTATTTATGGATTCTTGTTTTCCATACTTTCTTTGCTTTTAACCAATACTATTCTTAGTGGCTTTCATGATTTTGTTAATTAAGAGTTTATGTTTTTATGGACATTGTTGGAATTTCAATAAATCATAAAACGGCTTCTGTTGAACTTAGAGAAACCCTTCATTTAAGTAATGATGAAATTCTGGAATTTATTCCTCTTTTAAAGGATAATATTTTTTCGGAAGGGTTTATTCTCTCTACTTGTAACAGAACTGAGATTTTCGGAATTCCAAAACTGGAAAAAGTAACTTATAAAGACGTTCAAAAACATTTATTAGAATTTAAACAAGTTGAAGGGCTATCTTCGGAACATTTCTTAAATTATTTTTCCTGCGGCGCAGTAAAACATATTCTTGAAGTAGCTTCATCCATTGATTCTTTAATAGTTGGCGACAGTCAAATTCACGGACAAGTTAAGGAAGCATTTCAGTTATCCAGAGATTTGGACTTTTCGGGAACACTAACACATAAGCTATACGAAGCCGCCGTACGTGTAGGCAAACGCGTAATAACCGAAACACAAATAGGACAAGGCGCGGTAACCGTTAGTTTCGCTGCCATAAAGGTTCTGGAAAAAATCTTCTCAACTTTTTTAACAAAAACCGCTTTAGTTATTGGTGCCGGAGAAACCGGCGAATTAGCCGCTCTTCATCTTAAAGAAAAAGGGATTGGTAATCTTTATATTACTAACAGGACAAAATCCAGAGCCGAAGCTTTGGCTCAAAAACTTAACGGTAAAGTAATTGATTTTAACTCGCTCACCGACTCACTTGACAAGTTTGATATAATTATAAGTGCCACCAGCTCCGATAATTACATTATTGAATACGATGATATTAAAACAATGATGAAAAAACGAAAAGGCGCTTTAACATGCATAATGGATATTGCAATTCCACGAGATGTAAATCCAAAAGTGGCTAATATAGATGGTGTTTTTTATAACGATATTGATTCGTTAAATATAATTGTAAATGAAAATTTAAGAAAACGTGAAAAAGAAATACCCTTAGTTAATAAAATTATAATGGAAGAAATGACATCCTTTTTCAAATGGTATAATACATTGGATGTTGTTCCAACAATAAAAGATTTTCGTGATTTCTTTGAAGAAATTCGACGCGATGAAATTGAAAAAATCAAATACAAAATTCATGATTATGAATTTGAAAAAGTTGATAACATGACCAAAAGAATTATCGGAAGGATTTTACATAATCCTACTTGGCATTTAAAACGACTTTCTGAAACGGGAACCGATTACGAAGCGGCAAAAAAATATTCCGAAATGGTTCGCGAATTATTCAACTTAAACGGGAAAGATGACAATAATGAGGAAGAATAACTTGGCAAA
>Ga0256913_10001654_pt1 | contig 11422 bp, 6 predicted proteins | sample Axial_MatmetaG_FD_185970 | JGI IMG/M metagenome (GOLD analysis project Ga0256913, IMG submission 185970) | Deep-sea worm associated microbial mat communities from Axial Seamount, Juan de Fuca Ridge, Pacific Ocean - Axial_Mat | ecosystem: Environmental > Aquatic > Marine > Oceanic > Microbial...
AAACAAAAAGGCATCTTTTCTAACTTCAGCATCGCTTGTTATATCAAAACCACATTTTCCGGCGATTGCCGATTCTAATAATGTAGTAAATAATCCACCATCAGAAACATCGTGAGCAGAATTTATTAAACCTGCTTTAATAACCGATTTTACTGCATTTTGTACATTGTATTCCTCATCAATATCAAAGATTGGAGAAGGAGATTTATCAATTTTATGCCAAGAAACTAAATATTGCGAAGAAGCAATATCGTTTTTCGATTTTCCAATCAAGTAAATCATATCTCCCTTGTTTTTAAAATCGAGTGACATTTTATTGTTTTTATCTTCTAAAATCCCCATCATTCCAATTGTTGGAGTTGGGAAAACCGGCTCGATTGTATTGCCTATTTGTGTCTGATTATAAAAACTTACATTACCGCCTGTTACCGGTGTTTCAAATTTAATACAAGCTTTGCTCATACCTTTTATTGCTCCTTCGAACTGCCAAAAAACTTCGGGGTTATATGGATTTCCAAAATTTAAACAATTTGAAATTGCCGATGGTTCGCCACCAGAGCAAACAATATTACGAGCTGCCTCGGCAACTGCTATTGCTGTTCCTTCTTCCGGATTTGCATGAACATATCGTGGATTACAATCAACTGTAAAAGCCAATGCTTTATCAGTTCCTTTAATATTTACAACTCCTGCATCAGAAGGTGCATTTGTGTTCATATTATGTGTTTGAACCATTGTATCATATTGCTCGATTACCCATTTTTTTGAGGCAATATTTGCATTATTTACTAATTTCCATGCAACGTCTTTGTAACACTCGGGTTCTTCTACATCATCAATATTAAATTTATTATATTCTTGAAAATAAGCAGGTTCTTTGCTTTCTCTTGTGTAAACAGGAGCTCCGCCACCAAGTACTAATGCTTCGGCAGGAACTTCGGCAACTTTTTCGCCATGCCAAAAGAAATCTAATCTATCATCGGCTATAACTTCTCCAATAATTTCGCAATGTAAATCCCATTTATCGAAAATATCTTCAACTATTTTTTCTTTTCCTTTGTGCACAACAACCAACATACGTTCTTGCGATTCTGATAAAAGAATTTCCCAAGGCACCATATTTTGCTGACGTAATGGAACTTTATCAAGCTCTATACGCATTCCGCTATTTCCTTTTTCGCTCATTTCTGATGTAGAACAAATAATTCCGGCAGCACCCATATCTTGCATACCTACAATAGCATCGGTTTCGTTAAGTTCTAATGTTGCTTCGAGCAATAATTTTTCTTGAAAAGGGTCGCCAACTTGTACCGATGGAATATCGTTTGCAGAGTCTTCGGTTAAATCGGCAGAAGCAAATGTTGCTCCGTGAATTCCGTCTTTCCCTGTTGCTGAACCTACAATATAAACAGGGTTTCCAACTCCTTTGGCTATTGCCGATATTGTTTTACCTTTTTTTACAATCCCTGCCGACATTGCATTAACAAGTGGGTTTTGTGTAAAACTTTCGTCGAAAAATACTTCGCCACCAACTACCGGAACACCAAAAGCATTTCCGTAATCGCCAATTCCTTTAACTACTCCTTTCATTAACCATTTTGTGCGGTCGTTTTTTAATTTTCCGAAACGAAGTGAGTTAAGTTGAGCAATAGGACGAGCTCCCATTGTAAAAATATCGCGGTTAATTCCGCCAACTCCTGTTGCAGCTCCTTGATATGGCTCAACAGCACATGGGTGGTTATGACTTTCAATTTTAAATGCACATGCTAAATCATCGCCTATATCAACTAAACCTGCATTTTCTTCGCCTGCTTCGGCAAGTAAATGCTTGCCTTTGCGTGGTAAGGTTTTTAATAATCGAATAGAGTTCTTATATGCAGCATGTTCAGACCACATTACAGAAAATATACTTAATTCTGTGAAGTTTGGCATTCTACCAAGTATTTCTTGAATTTTCTCGAATTCTTCTGCATTTAATCCTAATTCTTTTGCAGCGTCTAGTGTTACGGCAATATCAGACATTTTTCTTTTATTTAAATTAAGCTACAAAAGTAATAATAATTAGTAAGTAATAATTTACAATTTGTAATTAATAATTAACAATTTTAAATTGATTTATTGCTTTTAAATTTTGGCTTTAGGAGAGTTTTATTAATTATTTTCTTACAATAAACGAAATAACAAATTAATGCAAGATATTAAGCATATTTGTAAATTGTTAAAACGAGATAATTTTAATCAATAAAAAATTATGAATTTATTGGTTTAAAATTTACCGGTACTATTCTCAAAAGCTTTTTCTAATTTTTGATAAAGCTATTTTTTATTTGTATATTTTTCGTTTTAAAATTATTTTTCTGCTTTTACCTCTAAAATTTGTTTTAATTCTTCTATTTCAGCTTTTAGTTCATCAATATCAGAAGTTTTTTTAGTTAACTCAATATTTTTTTCTTGTAAAGCTTCTATAAGTTTTTGTTGTTCTTTAATAGCTTCAACTAAATATGGAACAAAGTTGTTGTAATTTAACGTTTTATATCCGGTAGGAGCTATCCCAACAAGCTCAGGGAATATTTTTTCTACATCTTGAGCGTAAAAACCTACATAATCATTTTTAGTATCTAAACCTGATTTTTCGTTCCATTTATAAATAACACCTTGTAAATTAATTACTTTTTCAAGAACATTATTAATGTTTCGTTGATGTATTTTTAATCTTTTATCAGATGATGTATAAATATTACCATTTGCGTCTGTATTTAAGCTACCTGCACCATATCCGGCAAATTGTATTACATGAACAGCTGTGTTTCCTAAAGTTATTTTATTGCTTTCGTCAACTATTGCACCAGCTCCGATGGCTGCACAATTGCTTTGGTTATCATATGCTGCTCCTGATTGAAATCCGATAAACGTGTTATTATCTCCATTAAAAATCTCTCCTGCTTTATATCCAAGATAAGTATTGTTATTTCCCATTTCGTTGAATTGACCTGCTGCAAAACCTAAATATGTATTATAATCACCGGAAATATGCATTTGTCCGGACATACTACCTAAGAATGTATTTTCTGTAGTGTTTATACCTGTATAACCTGCTGCATTACCAATATATGTATTTCCTCCTCCTGATTGGTGAGAGAAACCTGCACTACTTCCAATAAAAATTAAATCGTTATGACCTTGATTAGAGTACCCTGTAGAATCTCCAATAAATACATTTCTTGAACCATTATCGTTATTATATCCTGACACTTTTCCTAAGAATATATTTGATTCTCCGTCCATATTCTTATATCCCGATTGATAACCTAAAAATGTATTATTTATTCCAAAAATATTATTAAATCCGCTTTGGTATCCAATAAATTGGTTGAAACTTGCTTCTGTATTGCTATATCCTGCTTGATATCCTAAAAATAAGTTCTTTTCACCTTTTATATTGTTGTAACCGGTTTGAAAACCTATAAATATATTTTCATTAGCACTTGTATTGCTAAATCCTGCTCCTTTACCTAAGAATACATTATAACTTCCTGTATCGTTTGAAGCTCCTGTTAAATCTCCAATAAATACATTACTAACACCAATTGTATTCATTTCTCCTGCATTTGCTCCAATAAAACAGTTACTAGAACCAGATGTATTTGACAAACCTGTATGGTTTCCTAAAAATACATTAAAATTACCAGTATCGTTGTCATATCCCGATTGGTTTCCAAGGAATACATTGTTTTCTCCTACTAAATTATTATAACCTGCTTGATATCCTAAAAACACATTATTTTTTGCCTTTGTATTACCATATCCGGCTTCTTTACCAATAAATACATTAAAGCTACCGGTATCATTAGAAAATCCTGTTAAATCCCCAATAAACACATTGCTTTCACCAACAGTATTAGCACTACCGGCAGCATCTCCCATAAAATTATTCATCATACCGCTTGTATTTGAAACACCTGCTTCTCTACCTATAAAATTATTAAAATTACCTGTTGTGTTAGATAATCCTGCATTATTACCAATAAAATTATTTGCAGAACCATCATCATTATTAGAACCTGCTTGGTATCCTATAAAAACATTACTACTACCTATAGTTAAATGACTTCCTGAATTATAACCAAATGTAGAATTATACAAACCGCTTGTTACCATTGTACCTGAATTTTCTCCAACAAAATAGTTATCCTCTTCTAAGTACAAGATACCGGTATTTCCTGATTTTGTTGTTCCATTAAAACTTTTAATTGAAAAACCTCCTGTATGTCCTACACCATTAGTTGATTGATTATCGAAATATACTCTAACACTATCAGGAGTTACTCTTAGATATTCGTTTGAAACAGACTTGTTTAAACGATAACCGCCTACTGCAAAACCTCCTTTATCTGTATTTGCTTTTACTCCTGTATCATCTACCCAAATACGAACTCCTCCATCGTAAACTGCAAAAATGCTTTGCCCTTCTTTGTTTTTTACTTCGAAAAGTGCTGAGTCAGGGTCAACTCCTTCGTCGCCTTGTACAACCATTTTTCCGCTTGGAGTACTTGTTCCAACTCCTACCCAACCGTTGTTGTAGTATACATTTGTGTCGTTTTGTTGCCAAAGACTTGAATATTCTCCTAAATAAACCTGACCACCGTTATCCAAATAGAGAGTATCGTTAGAAAAATTTAATACTTGTAATTCGTTTGTAGTACTATTATCAGCATCGTTAACTTCGTCAACAAAACTGCCTCCTCCGTTTGATAATGTTACTGTATTTCCCAATTTTGAGATTGTTTGTAATTCGTTATTTGGGTCGGCATCTGCATCGTCTTTATTTGCTACATCGTTTGCATACATTGCATAAGGAACCGATAATAATTGCGATGTTCCCATTTCGGCAAATGCTGTTCCTCCATTTTCATCAAGTTCTACTTTAATAAAGTATGGACCATTACTCCAATCTATCGCAGAAAAATCGTCTGATGTTGTCCCTGCTCCAATATTAAGACTTACTAAGCCAAACTCGTTGGTTGTAACTGTATGTGTTTCTACGTAAACTGCAGTTCCTGTTGCAGAAGCTTGCAAAATGCTAAACTGAAAACTTACATTATGGTTTTCCATAATATTTCCCGAGAAATCTCTTACTACAGTTTGATATTTAAAACTGCTTGGACTTTGTGCTAAAATAGTTGTTGCAACTATTAAACTGATTAATAAAGTAAATAATTTTTTCATGATATCTATTTAAAATAAATTTAGTTTTGTTTTATTAGTTTAATATGGTCTTAAACTTAAGAGTAAAATTAAATATATTTTACAATAATACAAAAAAACCATCAAAATTTTATTTCTATGATTTGTTTTAATTGATTAATTTTGGATTTAAGTGGTTTAAATTCAGGTATTTTTGTGTTTTATTTAGAATTACTAATTTACAAAATTTAACTCATATTATTAAAACAAGTATTAATCTGTTATTTAACAACTTACACAATTGCAGAAACTTTTCGGTGAATAGTACAGATTAAAAGTTTATGTTCTAAATTAGTGGTTTTTAGTTAAAAAATTATTTCATAAGGTCGGCGAATTGCTTCGGCAAGTTCTGCTAAACCAATATGTCTGCTTTTCTTTATTGTTTCTTTTCCATCGAAATATACAATAATTGTTGGTATTGTAAACACTTGTGTTTGAGCCGAAATCTCTGGAGTTGCCGACATATCAACATAATAGAAAGGAATTTCAGGATATTTTTCTTCTAACATCTTGATTATTTGCGGTTTAAGAACTTTGCAAACATTACAAGTTTCGTTAGAAAAATACATTAATACCCCTAAATTATCTTTTAAAATCTGATTAAACTCTTCTAAATTCCCTACTGTTTTATACATAGCATTTAATTTTAATACTGATTAGTAGCCAACATTACCAATGTGCAATTTTCTACAACTTCTATATCTTTTTCTTCAAGAATTCTTTCAAATTCTCCGTTTTCTGTTCCGGGGTTAAAAATAACTCTTTTCGGATTTAAACCCAAAATATAATCGTACCAACCCGATTGTAATTTTTTGCCAATATACATTGTAACTGTATGTATATCTGATAATAAAGGTTTTTTAGTGATGATTTTCTCCCCTATAATTTCACCATCTCTTATTCCTAAAGGAACAACTTCATAATTGTTATTTTTAAGTCTTTGTGTTGCTAAATACGAATATCTGTTTTTGTTTGGCGATGCCCCGATTATTACAGTCTTTTTCATGTATTTTTGTATTTATTTTAATTAATCAACTAATTCCCCTATTAATGTTGCCGAAGTATTTCGTAAGATTTTAACATTTACAAATTCTCCTTTTTTATGATTTCCTTTTGGGAAAACTACAGTTTTATTTTGCGAGGTTCTTCCTACAAGTTCCTCATCAGATTTTTTCGATGTTCCTTCAATTAAAACTTCATAAGTGTTCCCAACATCTTTTGCTTTTGCCTTTTCCGATAGTTCTTGCTGCAATGCAATTATTTCATTTAACCGTCTAGTCTTTACATCTTCGGGAACATCATCTGTTAAGCGGCGTTGTGCAAAAGTGTTTGGTCGCTCGGAGTATTTAAACATATATGCAAAATCGTATTCAACTTCTTGCATTACCTTTAAAGTTTCTTTGTGGTCTTCTTCTGTTTCGGTGCAAAATCCAACAATTACATCGGTAGAAATTGAACATTCGGGTATAATTCTTTTTATTGCTTCAATTCTACCTAAATACCATTCTTGAGAATAGCCACGTTTCATTAAATCTAAAATTCGGCTGCTGCCCGATTGCACAGGCAAATGAATATGCTTGCAAATATTATTGTGTTTTGCCATTGTTTGCAAAACTTCGTCGTTCATATCTTGTGGATACGATGTAGAAAAACGTACTCTCAATTTATTGTCAATTTTTGCAGTTAAATCTAACAGATTAGCAAAATTCATTTTTGTTCCATCTGCATTTTCCCAAGAATATTTATCTACATTCTGACCTAAAAGAGTAACCTCTTTAAATCCATCGTTAACAAGCTCTTGTACTTCTTTTAAAATTGATTCCGGATTACGGCTGCGTTCTCTGCCACGAGTAAAAGGTACAACACAATATGTACACATATTATCGCAACCTCGCATAATTGAAACAAAGGCAGAAACTCCATTAGAAGCATATCTAATTGGCGAAATATCGGCATAAGTTTCTTCGCGAGATAGTAAAACATTTACTGCTTTTTGCCCTGCTTCGGCTTCGGCAATTAACTCAGGTAAGTTTCTATATGCATCTGGTCCAATAACTAAATCAACAAGCTTTTCTTCTTCCAGTAACTTGTCTTTTAAACGCTCTGCCATACAGCCAATTACACCAATAATTAAATCGGGTTTGCGTTTTTTCTCTTGACGAAATACCGATAATCTACCACGTATTCGCGTTTCGGCATTTTCTCTAATTGAGCAAGTGTTTACAAAAATTAAATCGGCTTCTTTTATATCATCAGTAGTTTGATAATTGTTCTCAGCTAAAATAGCCACAACTATTTCACTATCACTAACATTCATTTGGCAACCATAAGTCTCTATATAAAGCTTTTTGCCCGCATTAGGATTATCTATTTTTAAATCGCTTTCGCTCGATATTTTCTTTGTTGATATAAAGTCCATCTATCATTTAAAATTTGAACTTGCAAATGTAAGCATTTATAATTAATATAAATAAGACTTTTTTGTCTTTTTATAAATTTAGGGGAGCTCCCCTAAATGAAATACTATCATTTACCCTGTATTCAACTTCATAATCACTTAATCCATACTAATTTTGGAGAAGTCGCATTTTAAAATAATAACAATTCAGTGTATTGTGCTTTTTCATCTCGATTGTCATATTTATTGATTATTTCTTCAATAGGGTTCCAATCTATAATTGTATTAATTTGACTGAAAAATGTTTTTTTATCTTTCTTGCTCTATTTTAAACAAGTGAATCTGCAAATGTTGGCTCTTGTTTTCTTTTTATATGTTAAAGACAAGAATTAAACACCTAATAACCAAGTATATAAATCTTTTTTAGTTGAAAATATTAAACTTTTGTGCAACGGTCTTATATCAATTAATTAAGAAATTTTCAAGGTTTAACTAAATAATGATTAATTTATTTTGTTCATTTAGTTAAAAAAAACATAAAAAATATACTTTTGCAACATGCAAAAAAAATATAAAGTATTCTTCATATTAATATTTATTATATTTAATTCTTGCAAACAAACTGTACAAGAAACAGATATTGATGGGAGGCAAGTTAAAATAGATAAATTTTCAGAAAACTTTCCTGAATCGAAAATTGAAAGCTTTAAACAATCGGAGAAAATAGTTCGATTATATAATGATGCCGAAACATATTCTAAAATTGCATACATATATTATAATAACAACAGTTATGATCTTGCATCTTATTATTTTAAAAAATCGGCCGAAAAATATTTAATAAAAGGAGATAAAACAAAATATGCCGAACAACTTGCAAATATTGGGGTTTTATACGAAATTATGGGTTTGTATACCGATGCAACCGAGGAATATTTAACATCTTTAAAAATATTTAATGATAATAATGATAAACATAACAGTTCTAAAATATATAATAATTTAGGCATTGTTTATCAGCATTTTAACAATTTTGAAAAAGCACTTAAATATTATAGAAAATCAATATCATTAACTAATAAAACAGATTCTATTTTATTAGCTTCGAAGTATAATAATATAGGAACTCTTTTTGAAGAATCTTTAAACAATTATGATTCCGCATTGTTTTATTATAACAAAGCATACAAAATATATAAACAAAAGAAGAAAGAAAACCTGCCTATTATAGAAAATAATATTGCAAATATTTATTTATTAAAAAATGATTTAAAAAATGCAGAAATTTTCTTAATAAAAGCATATAAGCATAATATAAACTTAGGTTCAAAAAAATATTTGGCAAAAATATATCGAAATCAGGCAAAACTATATATTTCTAAAAATGAAATGGATAAAGCAAAAGAAAAGATTCTTGCATCAATAGAAACAGCCGATAGTTTATCCGATGAAGAAACAGAACTTGAATCAACAAAAATATTAATTTCGATATACGAAAAAGAAGAAAATTATTATTTAGCAAACAAAGAATTAAAAAAATATTATAATTTAAAAGATAAATTAACAGGAATAGAACAAAAAGTAAAACTAAACGGAATAGAAACCAAATACTTAGTTGCCGAAAAAGAGCATAAAATTAATTTACTAGAATTAAATAATAAAATAAAAACACGTAAACTCTGGATTTTATGGCTTTTTACAGCTGTATTATTATTCTTATTAATAGGCTTATTTTTATTTTTAAGATTAAAACAAAAACAAAATAAGTTGGATATGCTAAAAATGCGTAGGAAAATTGAAAACTATATTACCGAAATAGAAGAAACAAAAGAATATAATGCAGAATTAATATCAAAAAAAGAAGAAAACATAAAAAAACATGTCAAAAAATTTGGATTAACCGAAAGAGAAGAAAATATCTTAATTTTAATATCTAAAGGATATACAAACAATGAAATAGCTGAAGAATTATTTGTTTCGGTAAATACAATTAAAACTCATACAAAAAACTTATTTATAAAACTCGATGTAAGAAACCGTACCGAAGCTGCAAAAAAAGCACAAAATTAGTAAATTTTAAAAAAATCACCCAAATGGGTGAAGCCCAATAAGCCCATGTAAACTATATTTGTAGAGTTAAAATTGTATAAATAATAAAATTAAAAAAAGATGAAAAGAATAACAATTTATTTATTAATTATTGGAATGTTTGTAGCATTTAGTTCTTGTAACAAAGATGATGATTCCGTAACTAATCCTAATACAAACACTAATACAGGTGGTGATAATAATTCGTCGGAAAGTGATTATAAATGGGATTTTAAAATTAATGTTAAAACAGATATTGTTGTAGACCAACAAGATAACCTTTATTTTGTAGCTTGTGATAATGATGATGCTTATGCACTTTATTCTCTAGATAAAAACGGACAGAAAAATTGGAGTACAGATATATCAAATCCGGGTTTTACCAATATTAGTATAATGTTAGCAAATGACAAGGTAGTGATAAGTTATAAATGGGATAATCTTGCTTGTTATAATACTAGCGATGGCTCCCAAGTTTGGGAAAATACTTTGCAATATGGATTTAAAGACATGGCCTACAGTAATAATAATGTTTATGTTGCAGAATACAACATAATGAGTAATTCTTTTATTTTAAGTTCTGTTTCACTCGCAAGCGGAACATCTAACTGGGAAAAAGCTGTAACAAAACTTACTGAACCTAGAATAAGTGTAAATAACAACATAATATGTGTTGCAGGTTCCGATAAAGAACCTTATCCATATAAATATGGTTTCAATGTTTATAAAGATAATGGATCTTCTTGCGATTTGTTATGGTCTTATTTTAAAGAAGAAAGTTCTGGAGGGTCTGCAATAGCACATAGAGCAATTTTTGATGGTCAAGGAAATATATATTATGAAGATGAAACATCAGGAAAAACAGTAGTTTATTCGTTTAACGAAAATACAGGTAATGAAAACTGGAATGTACAAATTAAAAATATAAAATTAGCAAATAAATTAGCAATGATTTATACTCAAGGTAAACTTATCGCTACATACAGAAGTGATGACTCTTGGGGAATAGAGAATAGTTTTGCAGTAATTGATGTTAGTAATGGAAGTATTCTTAGTTCAGTTGAAGAAGGTATCCACGACGAAAATATATTTGTATTAACCGGTGACAATAAATTTATTACTTATTTACAAGATGATAGTGGAATTAAATTATTGGAATATAGTACAGACGGTACATTATTAAACACACAAATGCCGGAATATGCACAAGGTATTATGTTATCCTCTTATGGTTATATCAAAATAAATTCCGAAGGAGATTTATATATAACAAGTTCAAAATATTTACATTGTGCCGATCATAGTTTTTCACAAGCCGGTACAGGAACATGGTCGTCTATTAATGGAAACAATAGAAATACAAATAGTTTAAACTAAAAAGATATTTTCTAAAAGATATAAAAGCCCGAGAAATTCTAATTTCTCGGGCTTTTGTTTTTTTATTAACCCGCATTATCTATATGTTTCTGAGTATGCAGATACGAGGTGTCCTTACTCATTTGCTAAATGCATAGCACTTTTAAAGTGCTTTGCATTTTTACTTAAAAAACTCAAAAAATATCTTTCGTTTATTATTAACCTGAGTTCGATTAATACTTTGTCCTCAGTTTCAAATAATTAGTTTTTAAACGAAACAAATTATTGTAACACTATCGGGATAATGTAAGATAATTTGGTGAAGTTTAGGAACTA
>Ga0256913_10001655_pt1 | contig 11420 bp, 8 predicted proteins | sample Axial_MatmetaG_FD_185970 | JGI IMG/M metagenome (GOLD analysis project Ga0256913, IMG submission 185970) | Deep-sea worm associated microbial mat communities from Axial Seamount, Juan de Fuca Ridge, Pacific Ocean - Axial_Mat | ecosystem: Environmental > Aquatic > Marine > Oceanic > Microbial...
AAACGCAGTTTGGCCTGTTGTACCGACATGGCACTGTTAAAAGGAAGCGTAATAAAGGCAACAACGGGAAACCATCTGAAAAAGAGGTAATATCCCGAATTGTCGATACCCTCTTTTGCAAAAAAGTAGATGGTATAGGTAATAATAGCCAGTAAAGATGTGGATATAAGGTTTATAACATAGTTTGAGCCGATGAGGCTTTTGCCGTTCTCTTCGTCTGCTCCCGATAAAAACCGTACAATGGCTGTTTGTGTAATGCCAAAGCGTAACATGTCGAGAAAGTTGGCAGCGGTGATAAACAGTACCCATGCACCATAATCAACAGTAGGAAGGCTTCTTACAAGAATAATAAAACCCAACAACCCAAAAACAGCGATAAGCCCGTTATTAGCTAATGAAAGCACATTGTTGCTTTTCAGTATTTTAGCTAAAGAAACCACAACTGCTTATTCTTTTTTCTTGTTAAAAACAGTTTTGTACCTTAAGGGATAAGATATTACGTATTTGACCCTTTCAGCCACGGTATTGTCTTTGTTTTTAGGAACAACGGAAAGTAACTCTTCAAGGGCATATAATTCCACTTTATTGAGCAGTACCTGTGGTTCAACAGTGCTGATTTCTTTAAAGGTATTTAGAGCCAGCCTGTCGGCTTTTGTCATTTTACTGGTTGCTTCAAGTACGTAGAAAACAAAATCGACTTTTTGAATCAGGTTAATGGGGAATGAGTGGAAGACAATAGAGGGTAATTCAATAAAAATAAAGTTGTATTTATTATTCTCTTTTCTTAAAGCTTTTTCTTTAATGAGTTCGTTAAAATCTTTTATATCAATAAAATTGTCTTCTATTTTATAGCTATACGAGTAGTTATAATCTTCATCTCTGTATTCATTGTCATCCTCTGTTCTGTAGTTCATAAATAATACGGTATCACCTATTTCTCTTAACCGGTTGACAATTTTTTTGCCGAGCAGTGTTTTTCCTGTATTATTTTGGGTACTAATTAAAAGAACAACCATGGGCTCTTTCTCTTTGTTACCAAGACCCATTTTGAGATTCTGTATCATAATATCGATCAGTCGCCTAGCAAAGAGCCTTACTTCCGACGAATCATTTTCGGTATTTAGTAACGGGTAGGCACCTGCAAGGCGTAATTCGGTTTCTTTAATAACCCGGCTCGGATTTTTCATCGACGAGTCGAAATACTCCATTACAAGTATAATAAAGATAATAAGGATCAGTCCGAACAGGAATGCAGCAACAATCAGGTACTTCGCTTTGGATGGCATGGCAGAAATGGGGAAATAGGGCGGGTCAACAATCTTAATATTGGTTGCCATCTCAAGGTTTTGCTGTTTCATTTTTGCAAGGTTGAGACTTCTGAGTAACTCAAGATATGATTGTTCCGCTACTTTTATTTCCCTTTCAATACGTTTCAGCATGGCTCCCAGCGGTGCATATTTCTGGTAGGTTCTTACAAAATCCATTTTACGCCGTGCCAGTACAACCAGTGCGGCTTTGGCTTCTACATAATCAATGGTGTTTTTAAGCCATTCATCAAGCATGTTTTTAATGGGTATGCCCTGAGTGGAGTGGGAGTATAAATAAAGCTGATCGACATAAAGCCTTATTTTGTTTCGTAATTCAGCCTGACGCTGTTTAAGTTTTGCTATGGCAGCGGCAGTTCGTTCGTCGTATTCTTCGGTAGGCGCGTTGGAGATAATCTTTGTGGTGATTTCCGACAACTCTTTTTTAAGCTGATTAATTTCGTCGCTTTTCAAGTAGAGGCTGTCGCGTGCAGTAAGGTGGGTTTCAATTTCGTTGAGCGAAGCAGCTGATCCCGAAAGGCGGATTTGCTCATTTTGATAAAATACTTCCAGATCCTCTTTTTGGGCGGCAATGTATTTACTTTGCTCGTAATAGTTAATAATGTTGTTCTTTTTGTTGAACTGCAGCAGCCTGTCTTCGGCCTTTTGTAATCTTTTATCGGCAAGTCTTACCTGTTCCTCAAAATATTTAACCACAAGATCGGTTTCGTTTTCGCGAAGCAGTTTATAGTTTTTCATAAATACCTGCGAAAGTATTTTGAGTGTTTGCATACAAATACCGGGGTCATCGGAATGGTAAACCAGTCTTACAAGGTCAGAGTTGTTGATGCGATAAATTTGTATTTCGCTGATTGACCGGATACTGTAATGTTTGTTTTCGCCGTAGTGAAGCAGGCCGTAAATAAAGTTGGTGTCGTTTGAAGAATAAAACTTGGTTAAATTTTTAACGGTTTTTTCGTAATCCGATTTTTTTACGCCGGGAGGTACAATGGGATCGGCAACAAAGTAATCTTTTTCCAAAACACGATTGTTAAAATCTTCTTCAACGGGAACGGCAGGCAGTTCATCGTAAACTTTGTTACTGTTTACATCTGAATTGCTTTGTACGGGGGTGGTACCCGAAGCGGTGTTGTACGAACTCTCGTTGGAAAGTACCTCTTTACGGCTGTTACCGTACTGGCTGGTGCGGTTTTTAAACCCTTCGGCAACAACAATGCGCTGACCCGGTGTAAGCGACCAGTTGGAAAGGTTGTTCAATTCTCTGAGTTTACTGATGTTAACACCATACTTTTTAGCAATGGAGTAAAGTGTTTCTCCTTTTTTTACCGTGTGATACACAGGAGCGGTTTCAACGTTGAGTTTTTTAACGATGATGGATTGTCCCTGAGAAACAGCATTCGGATCGGAAATTCCGTTCATGCTCATTAATTCTCCCAGTGAAACACCATATTGTGATGCAATTTGCGATAAGTTTTCGCCGGGAGCCATAACATGATAAATAAATTCGGGATTTTCATCGGTAGTTACAACATTTGTTTTTGCCACTCCCTGAGTACTATGCGATACGGTTTTTGTTGAGGCGTTAGCCGTTGTTTCGGCAATGACTTTATTCTTTCTTTTTGAGATCTCTTTTTCAAGGGCATGAATCTCTTTTTGTAATTTCCGAACTTCCTCTTCGCGTTGCCTTTGAATACCGTTTTTATTATTCTTTACTACAAGGTCTTTTACATATTTAGGTGTAAAACTTTGTAGTTTATTATAATTTTCAACCGAAATATATTGTGGTACAGGTTGTTCGAGGCATAAATCCTGAGCCAGTAATCTGATGGATGTTTCAACAATGGTTTGACGTGCTTTGAGCAGATTAAGTAAGTTGTCGAACTGGGCACTTACGCTAAAATAGTCGGTGGGGCGCTGCGAGGTTGACTCGATGGAATAACCGGTTGTAATACCGGTATAGATTATGGTTTCCGACTCGTAGGACTTGGGCTGGTTACGGGTAAAATAATAAACCACAAATGCAAGCAGAAGTGGTATAACAATAAGTAAAACCAGGTTTCTTTTTAATAGTTGTATAAAGTGTCCTATGTCCATTTATATTAGATTAATTATCGCAAAACGTTGATAAGATTAAATCTCATACCCGTAACAACTTCCAACATCTGATAGTTTTTGTTAAACTCGGAAACAGCCTGTTCAAAGTTTACGGATCCTCTGGTTTGAATCTCTTTCAACCGTGCATATTCAGCCGTTGAAATTTCACCGTTCAGAAATTCATTTTGAGCCATCTGCATCTGCATCATGGTAAAGTTTTCATAATCTTCGTAAATTCTGATATATTTCTGAAACTGAACCATATCGTTATAGATTCTGATGACTTCCTGTACTAAAAAACGTTTGTTTATCTCACGCTGGGTCAATGAAATCTCAATCCATTTCATCTGTTTCTTTATTCTGTTCCTTCTGTCGAACAGGGTGGCCAGCGGAAACCGGATATAAAATCCAACGGCAATATTATCTCTGATGGACCCCGACCAGTAATATCTGTCAACTTTATTGATCTCATCTTTATCGTAAAACTCCCAGTTTCCGAAGTTGGCATCAAAGTTTAAACTAAAATGTTCGAGCCATTGTCGTTGAACGGTCAACTGTTCGTAATGGTAATATTGTGCTTTTAAATTTTCATATTGCAGGGAAGGTGAGTTGGCAGCGGCAGAATCAATCAGTACTCGCAACGGTGGGATTTTATCCCTGATATCGTCAACCAGCGGATTGAAAAGTTTGCTGCTGTCGATGGTGATGGTACTGTTGTTATACACTTTATTTGACTGGGCAACAGCGTTATCCGGGTTGACAAAAAACAAAGCTGCTATTAAAAAACAGCTTATTCCGTATTGAAGAAGATTTATATTTAAAATATGTTTATTTCCCATTTAATTCCTTACCGGTTAAGCTTTCTATCAAAATGCAAATTACAATTTTTTTTTATTGGCGGACTTATTGCAACAATTATTTATTAAAACACTTATAAACATATTTAAAAAGGCTGTTTTTATACTGTTTCTTTTTGTAATAAGGCCGGAATGGTACGCAATATCAGTTTTATATCGCCCCAAAACGAGTAATTTTTAGAGTACTCATTATCAAGTGATTTGCGTTCCTCTTCTGACATTTCACCCTTTTTACTCCTCAACTCAACCTGCCATAATCCGGTAATGCCCGCAGGCCCCATAAAACGGGCGCTCCAGTCGTCGGATGTTAATAATTCGGCTTCGTAGAGTGGGAGGGGACGGTTGCCAACAATCGACATATCGCCCTTTAATACATTAAAAAGCTGGGGTAATTCGTCAATACTGGTGTTTCGGATAAACCTTCCAACTTTAGTGATTCTCGGATCGTCCTTTATTTTAATAAAGGTAGAACCTTCCATGTTTTTCTTTTGTGTTTTATACCAATATTCACATATATATTTTCCATTAATAAATAAAAGAGGTGAACAATGTTGTCCGTCGGGTAACTCTTTACACCTTGGGCAGGCGGTATTGAAATTTTCTTCGTTCTTTTCTTCGGCCTCTTTTTTTGCTGCATTGTATTTATTTAAATGTTCCAGCTCTTTTAACTGGGCATCGGCACCTGTGTACATCGACCTGAACTTATAAAAGTCAAAAATTTTGTAACCTGTGCCCACCCGTTTTGATTTGTAAATAATGTCTCCTTTTGATTCAAGTTTAATGGCAATGGCCACCAAAATAAAAATGGGTGACAGCAGTAAAATAGCCGTTAATGAAACAACAATATCAAATGCTCTTTTAATAAATGGTATTTTATACCGTTGAAATACTCCCTCAATAGAACGTTTGTGAATGTATTTTTGATAGTAGTTTTTTAAAAATGTAAAACGCTTTGCAAGTCGCTCTACGTCAACAGGCGTTACATAATAATCGTCAACAACACTTTTCTCTTTAAAAAGTTTTTTAAACAAACGCAGGTCTTTTTCAAAACCAACAATGATGAATGGGGTTTTTGAATATCCGTTGTACCCTTTAACCATTTTTGCAATTGATAAACCATTCATACCCGGCAAAATAGCCTCACAGAGAATCCCGTCGAACTGTTTGCCTTTTTTTAAAAGGTCCTGGGTTTTTACACCGTTTGCAACAACCGTTAACTCAAAAAGGTCATCTCTTTCTTTAAGTTCGTTTATTAAATCGGGCCAACTTCCAATATAGAGTAGTTTTATTGCCATAGCGGGTTTTCTTTAATTATGAAATACGTGCAAGAATATTTCTAATTCTCAGATAAAGCTCTTCCGGATTAAAAGGTTTTACCATGTAGTCGTCAGCTCCGAGCCGTAAACTTTTTATTCTTTCCCGACTGCTTTCATTACCCGATAACATAATAATAGGAATATGATTAAAAAAACCGCTGGCTTTTGCATTTTCTAAAAATTCGTACCCGTCCATATTCGGCATTTGAATGTCAGCAACTATTAAATCAGGTAAGTTACCTTCTTCGAGGTATTTAATACCTTCCAAACCATCATTTTTAGTAACAACTTCAAAATCTTTTCCAAGAAAATTCTCCAATAACATTCTGATGCTCTGTTCGTCATCAATCACCAAAATTGTACGTTTCATATTAAATTTTTTTCACTAAAAATTTCATTCTTTACAAAAATAACCATAATTCTTAAAAATCCTAAATAATTAATTTCAAAATATGAATAACGGTTGTTTAAAATACATAGCCAAAGCGGCATTCAGAACAATATCTGATACAATCCGCAAACCGGAACAGGGTGTGTTCAGGAAGATGAAAAAAGCGGGAGATTATGAAAAGGGGAGGGGGTTGCCGAATAAAACGTATTTGAATATCTCATTATGTTTTAATTTTTTAGTATTAACCGATACGCAACACAAATGCCATCAAAATAACTATTTCTTTCGGCTCTCCATATCATTCAGAAGCATTGAAAACTTTTCAATGTTAAAGGGTTTGTTTATGAAATAGTCGATTCCGGCTTCATTTAAACGTGCCCGGTTATTTTTATCTGAATTTGCCGAAACGGCTACTATGGTTGCCGGTTTTTTTAAAGGATTAAGATTTTCGTATTCTCTGATTTTGCGGGATGATTCATAACCGTCCATTATCGGCATTTGTATATCCATTAAAATCAGGTCGTAGTTGTTTTGACGATATTTTTCCACGCCAATCTTTCCGTTAGAGGCTGTGTCAATATTAAATCCCTGGCGTTCTAAAATGGCTTTGGTGAGTTTTTGGTTGATGATGTTGTCTTCCACCAGTAAAATGTTTCTGTAGAGTTCTTTGCTATCGGAAACTCCTATATGTAAGGGGAATGAAACCATAAAGGTGCTGCCAATTCCCTTTTTGGAATCAACGGTAATCTTGCCATTCATTAATTCCACCAGCTTTTTTACCAGCGACAAACCAATTCCGATGCCGTAAGAAGAAACATCAGTTTCTTCGCCGGCAAATGAAAACAGTTGCCACATTTTTATTTTGCGCTCTTCGTCGATACCTGTTCCGGTATCGGTAACCGAGATGCTTATGTCGAAGGTTTGATGATCGATGATATAGGCATTTATTTTAATGCTTATGGAGCCCTCTTCGGTATATTTTATTGAATTGGAAAGTAGTTGGTGAATAATTTGTTTTATGCGTAAAGGGTCACCTTTTAAGTAACCCGGAATATTTCTGCTTAATTCTACCTTAAATTCAAGTCCTTTTTCTAATGATCTTTTTCTGTAATATTCCAGCAGGGGGGTAATTTCGCTTTTTAAATTAAAATTGACATTTTCGAGTTTAACACCATTGTTTTCAATGTTGTAATAATCCATAATATCGTTAAATACCGTTAGCAGGTACTGACTGTTTTGCTCAATGATTTTTAAATTGAAGTTGTCGTCTTTTGAAAGATTCTTGATATTCTTTAATAGAGAAACAGAATTCAGAATGCCGTAGAACGGAGTTTTGATCTCGTGGCTTATATTACCGAGAAATTCCCGTTTAAAGAGCGCCGCTTTTTCGTTTTGACGTTTAAGCTCACTATTTTCTCTTTTGAGTTTTGCTAATTCTTCGGATAATTCCCGGTAGTTTTTTAGTAACTCATTATTATTAAAGTCAATAGTTTCCTCACCTCTTGATTTTAAAAATTTCATCATCAGCATAACAGGGTTTCATTATGGATTGCTTTAACCTGCTATAGTATCAAAAATTACACCAATCCGGTTTGAAAAGATGTAATCAATTATAAAATAAGGGAGTAAGGTAAATCAAAAATGGGTAATAATTCCAATTTTGGGAAAAGTTGTTTCAAATTAATTGTACCGGCCGCTATCAGGCAAATAAACTTTGCGGTATTTGTTAAATGCAAGGTTGCCTGACTTCAATTTATTGGTGTTGTTATAGTCAATTACAAACCTGAACGGTTCATGCTGCTTTCTGTATTGTTCCGTAAATTGTAAAAAATCATTATAGGAAATATAATATTTATCAAACGATTTTGAATGGAATAGTTTATCCGGCATTTCAATGCTTACAGGTTCTTTATTTTTTTCTGCGTCCGGAAACTCAAGTAAGATATCTGCAATTTTATTAAACTGATGTTTGAAGGATTCGGTTTTTAGAATTATAAATTCAATATCGGAACCTTTCTTTTTGATCATCACATCAAGCGACCCGAATGAATAAAGCTTTTTTGTAAGGGAGAATAGCTTTTCATTTTCCTTTTTTGAAAAATAGATCAGTGTAAAAACGATTATTAATCCGAATACGATTATGTAACCAAGAATTTCTTCCAATTTGTTTTGTTATTTTTTTCGCAAAAATAGTCATTATACAAAACCCTGTTAAAGTTATTGTTTTAGAAACCTCATATAATAATGTCCTATAATTAATATTATGTTAAATATAAACAGGTAAAACAAAAGGGAACAAAAATAGTTGTTCCCTCCTGCAATATAACCTGACAGGTTAATATTAATTGTTCAGCGCTTTGGCTTTTTCGTACATCTTTAAACGTGTATAAGCCTCTTTTAATGCGTGTTTGGTATAAACGTCATCGGGTTTCAGCTCATAAGATTTTTCGAGCCATGGTAAAGCTTGTTTTAAGAAACCATCGGCTTCTTCTATAAGTTTATTATATTTTTCCGATTCTTCCAACGGCAATTCATTGGCTTCTTTAATCAAAGCGGAAGCTTTATTATTATAGATGGCTGCTATATTATAGTAAGCTTCAAAAAAGTCAGGTTTAATCTCTGCCGATTTCTTATAGTAGATTTCTGCATTTACTTCGTCACCTTCGTTAGAATAAGCCTGAGCCAAAAGGAACAGCATATTGGCATTATCCGGTTCTTTTTCAAGTGCTTTAAGCAGACTTTCAATCAGTTTTTTGTTTTCTCCTTTTTCAAGATAAGTCTGGGCTTCCTCTTTTAAAATGGATAATTCTTCAGGATATTTGGTTCTGCCCTCTTGAAGAACATTAATAGCCTGCATGGTGTCGCCTTTAATTTTCCAGGCCTGACTCCAGAAAATATATACCTGAGGGTTGTTGTAATTTACCTCACTACATTTTTTCATGTATTCAATGGTACCGTCGGCATCTTTATCCATAAGGCTTGTAACACCGGCATAATAGGCAGAAGTAGTATCAAAAACACCTCTCGCTTCCTGTACTTTAAAAGCGGCGATCAGGTTATTTTTGGCACTTTCATAATCTTTGTCATTATAGCTGGATGCCCCCGAACTGAAATATAATGTATAAAGGTTTTGCAAGAAAAGATCGATATCGGTTTTGTATCTTTTTTTAGCATCCAGTTCTTTGGCTTTATTCAACGATTCAAATGCTATTTTGGCAGCTTCTGTGTCCATTTTGCCTGCGCTGTCGGCATCCAGTGGTAAATGTGCGATGTTGTAATAAATAATTCCGCGATACAACCATGTTTTGGGGTCGTTCATGGTTTTTTCGTGGGTAATGGTCGGTTCAATACTCTCTTTTGCAAGATTTAACGACTCTTTTGCTTTGGCAAGACTTTTTTTGTCGTGCTTCAGTTTGAACATTTCAATTGAATTATCAAACTCTTTATTGTAGTTATATGCACTTGTCCGTTTATTTTTTTGTGCATAAAGTCCACCGGTAATCATTATTGAAACCAGCATTAAAACAAATATTTTTTTCATGGTTTTATTTATTAAAATGTGTATGCAAAGATATTTAATAACAAATACCGGGCCATTGACCCGTTTTGTTTAGATTACTTCTAATTATCCGGCTCAACATTCATATTATCAATATCGTTGTTGGCTTCGTTGTTATTTTCGTTTTCTTCTTCATTAAGCAACTCCTGCTCTTCACTGCTAATTTCCACCTTGGCAACGGCTGCAATTTCGTCATCTTCCTGAAGTTTAATAAGCCGCACACCCTGTGTTGCCCTGCCCATTACCCTGAGGTCGGAAACCGACATACGAATGGTTATGCCCGATTTGTTGATGATCATCAGGTCATCGTTATCTGTAACACCTTTTATGGCGATAAGAGAACCTGTTTTTTCGGATATATTTAAGGTTTTTACCCCTTTGCCTCCACGGTTGGTTATTCGGTAATCGTCTAATTTTGAACGTTTACCGTAGCCTTTTTCCGAAACAACCAACACATTCATTTCGGAGTCATCAATACAGATCATACCAACCACCTCATCTTCTTCCGAAGCCAGTTTTATGCCGCGTACTCCTGCAGCGGTTCTGCCCATGGGCCTGACCTTTTCTTCCGGAAAGCGGATTGCCCTCCCCGACCTTGCGGCAAGCAGGATTTCGCTGTTACCGCTGGTCATTTTTGCTTCAAGCAGCTCATCCCCTTCTTTAATGGTTATGGCATTGATACCGTTGGTGCGGGGACGCGAATAGGCCTCCAGTGTTGTTTTTTTAATGATGCCTTTTTTGCTGGCAAGTATAATGTAGTGGCTGTTGATATACGTTTCGTCGGTAAGGTCTTTCACATTGATATATGCCTTAACCGTATCTTCCGGATCAATTTGAATCAGATTTTGAATTGCCCTGCCTTTGGAGGTTTTGGTGCCTTCGGGAATTTCAAATACCCGCAGCCAGTAAACTTTCCCCTTTTCGGTAAAGAACAGCATATAGTTGTGGTTGGTGGCCACAAACAGGTGTTCCAAAAAATCTTCATCGCGTGTTACGCTGCCTCTTGAGCCGCGTCCTCCCCTGTTTTGCACCCTGAACTCGGTTAAAGGAGTCCTTTTTATATAGCCCATTCTCGAAATGGTTACTACCACCGGTTCGTCAGGAATTACATCTTCCATGCGGATATCTTCGGCCGTGTAAACAATGGTTGACCGGCGCTCATCGCCGTATTTTTCTTTAATACGAAGCAACTCCTTTTTAATTATATCCATGCGCAATTCGAAATTGTCAAGGATCTCTTTAAGGTGATCGATGAGCTTCATCAACTCTTCGTATTCGATTTTAATTTTATCCCTTTCAAGACCGGTAAGCTTTTGCAGGCGCATATCGAGGATGGCGCGTGCCTGAATTTCTGACAGGTTGAACCGTTCCATCAGGCCGTTTCGGGCCTCTTCGGGTGTTTTTGATGCGCGGATAAGCGCTATCACCTCATCCAGATTGTCAAGTGCAATCAGCAATCCGGTTAATATGTGGGCTTTTTTCTCGGCTTCTCTTAAATCATATTGGGTTCTTCTTACAACCACTTCGTGGCGATGCTCTACAAAGTGATGAATAAGGTCTTTGAGGTTAAGCATTTCGGGACGGCCGTTAACCAGTGCAATGTTATTAACACTGAAAGAGCTTTGTAACGCCGTCATTTTGTACAGCTTGTTAATAACAATACTTGAAAGCGCATCTTTTTTGAGCTCATAAACGATTCTCATGCCGTTACGGTCCGACTCATCCCTGATGTCGCTGATGCCATCCAGTTTTTTTTCGTTGATTAGATCAGCGGTTTTGCGTATCATTTCGGCTTTGTTAACCTGATAGGGAAGCGACGTTACAATTAGCCGTTCACGACCTGACGGCAGCTCTTCAACCTGAATTTCAGCGCGCATC
>Ga0256913_10001656_pt1 | contig 11416 bp, 9 predicted proteins | sample Axial_MatmetaG_FD_185970 | JGI IMG/M metagenome (GOLD analysis project Ga0256913, IMG submission 185970) | Deep-sea worm associated microbial mat communities from Axial Seamount, Juan de Fuca Ridge, Pacific Ocean - Axial_Mat | ecosystem: Environmental > Aquatic > Marine > Oceanic > Microbial...
CATTTAACAATGAAACCATTTAACACTTTAACATTTAGCATTTAACGTTTAACATTTAACGTTTAACATTTAACATTTAACATTTTTCTCTACCTTTGGCCTGTTTTATTTCGATTAACTTTTAAAATTCAAAGCAATATGTATAACCGTTTTCAGGAATTTCTTAACAAAGAAATCAGTGATATCAGAGCAGCAGGTACTTATAAGGACGAACGTATAATCACAAGTCCGCAGGGTGCCGAAATCACCGTTAGTACGGGACAAAAGGTTCTCAACTTTTGTATGAACAATTATCTGGGACTATCCAACAGTCCGGAGCTGAAAGAAGCCGCCAAGGAAGCCCTCGACACTCACGGTTACGGGATGTCGTCGGTGCGTTTTATTTGTGGTACTCAGGATTTGCATAAAACCCTTGAGCAAAAAATTGCCGATTTTTTCGGTACCGAAGACACGATTCTCTATGCCGCAGCCTTCGATGCCAACGGTGGTGTTTTCGAGCCTTTGCTTGGACCCGAAGATGCCATTATTTCCGATTCGCTTAACCACGCCTCCATTATCGACGGAGTAAGACTTTGTAAAGCAAGGCGTTACAGATATCAAAACGCCGATATGGAAGACCTTGAAAAGCAGTTGCAGGCAGCTTCGGGCGACCGCTTCAGGCTTATCGTTTCCGACGGGGTTTTCTCTATGGACGGTAATGTGGCATCTTTGGATAAAATGATTGCTTTGGCCGAGAAATACGATGCTATGATAATGCTCGACGAAAGTCACTCGGCAGGCGTTGTGGGCAAGACAGGACGCGGCGTAACCGAACTTTATGACGCCATTGGCAAAGTGGAGATTATAACCGGAACACTCGGCAAAGCCTTTGGCGGTGCCATTGGAGGCTTTACCACAGGCAAAAAAGAGATAATAGAGATGTTGAGACAACGTTCTCGCCCGTATCTTTTCTCCAATTCCATTCCTCCGGTGGTGGTGAATGCCGGCATCAGAATGTTTGATATGGTAAGCACCACAAACACCCTTCAGGATAAACTCCATTGGAATACCGATTATTTTATGGAGAAGATGAGCGAAGTGGGATTTGATCTTAAACCTACAAAATCGGCAATTTGTGCCGTAATGCTTTACGATGCCAAACTGGCTCAGGATTTTGCCGCCAAACTCCTTGACGAAGGAATCTATGTTATCGGATTTTCGTTTCCGGTGGTTCCCAAAGGACAGGCTCGTATCAGAGTTCAGCTTTCGGCAGCACACGAAAAAGAGCATCTTGATAAATGTATTGCCGCCTTCACCAAAGTCGGGAAGGAAACGGGAGTGTTGAAGTAAAGTAAATCCTGCTTTACAAATGGCCACGGATGTGCTGATTGTTAAAGATATTATCCGCACACCTGTGGCTTTTTTTTGTGCAAAGAAAACAGCGATGCTGAAAAATAAATATTGCCGGCGTCAGTATTTTCGCAGATTACAAGACGATTTCAGAAAACAAATCTCCATACCAGTTTGACAACCGCATCGGTGGTGTGAGGTTTCAGCAATTCCACTTCTTTCACAGGGTCGTCGTAGCCAATATTATAGACAAAATAAAGGTCGGATCCTATGCGTGGAATCCAGTGCAAACGGATGTTGTAAATCATCACTTGGTCAAGGTCGTTAAACTGTCCGAATAATGTCAGATTCAGTCTTGTATTAAAAGCGTATTTGAGATATGTTGCCACTTCGTTGGTGATAATGCTTCCCTGCGGAAGGTCAACATAGTTGCGGGTATAATTGGCATTGACATTAAAATGTTTGGTAACATTAACACCGAGAACACCTTCAAAAGTCGTTATGGTTCCCGTGTAAAAACCACCGCGATTGAGAAGCAAAAAGGCAAAAAGCCGTCTTCCCTGATAGGTCTCCAATTGCAACTCGTATTTATACATCATATATTTTCCCGTGGGAATTACCAGCGAATCGGTAAGTCCGAAAGGATTGTCGAGACGGTCGTAACTCTGTATAAAATTCACTTCAAACCTGTCGCCCGTTTTAAATACCGCACCAAGCGGTCTTGTTTCGTTACGGAAACTTTCTATCTCTCCGGTTGTTTGGGTTTGATATAAAGTAAAGCCCCACGGTTTGAACAAAAATTTACGAATGCCGTAATTTGTAAGCCAGCGCGGTGTTATGCGCAAATGCCACGAATATGAATTATAGTCGGTTCGCCTCAGGTATCCAAGCTCCGGATTAAAGTTGCGTCTCATTGTTCCGAATGCCATAAAATTATCAATCAGGTCGTTTGGATAATCAACCGACAAACGGTAAGTAAACGATTGGCTTTGAGAAGCAACGTCGTCGAAACTCATTGCAAATCTGCCGCTTACGCTAATATTTTTATCGCCCAGAAATTCCGACGACTGATATGAAGCGTCCAGCCCGAGTACTTGATTTGAGTGGTCTTTATTTACCACATTTGTGAAAATACCGCCCACATACGACTGCTTTCCGATATTATGGGTATAGCGGAACACCGTATTATTGGTGCTCGGAATGGTATCGACGGCTCCTTCCTGAATATTCAAAAAACCGATATTGTGTTTTCCTACTTTTCCAAAGAGCCGTGCTCCTGCGAGGATAGGCACCTGTTTGCCGTTTTCAATACCGATTTCGCGGGTGTAGAAAGCCGTGTTACGGTCGCCGAGATAAAAGCTGTATAGGTCGTAACCCTCAAGAAAAAACTGGCGTTTTTCGGGATAATAAACACTGAATCGCGAGAGATTGACGGGAATACGGTCCGATTCCACCTGAGCAAAGTCGGTGAAGGTCGTAAGGTTGAGTTTCAGTGTCGGTGAGAGATAAACGTTGAGGTCGCCTCCTGCCTTTAAGATGTCGGACGTCCCGTCGGCATCATCATAGTGTAATCCGGCGAGGCCGTAGGGTTTCAATTCGAACCTTTTGGCATAGGCAATATTTTTAAGGTTTATCAGCCTGCCGGCTCTCACCACGGCAAAGATGCTATTGTCGCGCGACCATCCCTGCCACAGTGCCTGTTCGTTTTTTTGTGCAATATCCCTTTCGAAATTCAGCGCCCAGTTCAGAACGCTGTCCGACTTGAATTGCAAAGTATTGAAAGGAATTACCACCTCTGCAAACCAGCCGCTGTCGGTAATTACCGCGCGGGCGTCCCATACTCCGTTCCAATCGCCGTTGCCGTCTTCACCACCCGAAATCTGTATGTCGGCACGCGCTCCGTTGGGATTTATCACAAAAAGATAGCCCGTGCGATTATCCTCAAAAGGGCTTATCATTATCTGAAAATTATCATCCGATTCGTAATTGAAATCGGTTTCCATAAATTTGGCGGCAATGCCCGATTTGTCTTTTGTATAGCACCAGACAGCCACAAAAAGATTATTACGGTTATAGGCTACGGCTACTTTTGTCGGCTCGGTGACGGGCTGACCGAAATCGGGATCGCGCTGGGTGAAATTCGACACTTGCATTGCCTTTTGCCAAAAAGGCTCTGACGGGATACCGTCGAAATTTATCCTTTCGGTTACAAAATATGGAGTAAGCTCCGAAGGCTCGCTTTTTTGAGCTTGGGCTTCCGTTATCAAAACAAACATCAAAATTATTACCGCAACAATTTCTTTCATATCCGCAATGTATTTCCAAAAATCCCCACAAAGCTACATTTTATAATTTAAACAAAGGCCGTTTTTTTTGAGAAAAATTAAGATTTAAACATTTTAATTAATAGATATTTTTGCTTCGGTTTAGAATACGGCGCAACACATTAAATTATTTATATTTTTGCAACCTCGTTTTGCAACGATTTGTCAGACATTGAATTGAAATATACACACATTCAAACGAATACACATTATGAGAAAACTGTTATTCTATTTGTTAGTTACTGTTATGACGGCGGGGCTGTCGTATCAGTCGCCGGCGCAGGGTCTTGCGGGACTTGCCAATAAACAGGAAAAACAAAAGGATCCGGTATCGTGGACCACTTCTGTCGAAAAGACCGGGGACGGAGAATACTACCTTGTTTTCAAAGGAACCCCCGACCCCGAATGGCATTTCTATTCGCAATACAGCGAAGCCACAATGCCGATGGCGTTTTATTTCGACGACCCTGTCGGCTATAAAACCGTCGGTGATGTTAGCGAATCGCCCAAACCGAAAGAAGAATACGATGAAGTACTCGGCGGAATGACCAAGTACTGGGATGCCACGGCAACGTTCAAACAAAAGGTTAAAGTAACATCAAAAGATAAGGTAACGGTCAACGGTTCGGTTGAATATCAGGCTTGTATCAACGGAGCCTGTATGCCTCTGACCTATAATTTCAAATTTGAGCTTGACGGCGCAAAAGGCAATGCAACAGCTTCGGCCGGCGATGAAAAAAGCCGGGATGATAAGGCAAAACAAACAACGGAAGAACAAAAGGCCGGTGATGTCAGCGAAGCTCAGGCGGAACCGAAAAGCGACAATGTAAGCGACACCGCCAAAGACCTGCCGGAAACAACCGTTGCCAATCCGGCGGGAATGTCGGAAGACCAATGGAAAAAGATGCTTTGGGAACCCGTAAAAGAAGAACTTAAAGCCTTTGGTGATGAAAATTCCATAAGCAATAAAAGCTTTTTTATAATTTTCCTGCTTGGTTTTGTGGGAGGTCTTGTGGCGCTTGTAACGCCCTGCGTTTGGCCGATGATTCCAATGACAGTAAGCTTTTTTATCAAAAAAGATAAGGCAAAAGGAAAGAAAGACGCTTTGATTTACGGTGTCTCCATTGTGGTAATCTATATGATTTTCGGACTTGGAGTGACGGCTTTTGCCGGAGCCGATGCCATGAACGCCCTTGCAACCTCGGCAGGATTCAATATAGCTTTTTTCCTGCTTTTGGTAATTTTTGCCATTTCGTTTTTCGGGGCTTTCGAGATTCAGCTTCCCACAAAATGGACAAACAAAATGGACCAGAAAGCAGATACCACGTCGGGGCTTATCAGCATCTTTTTTATGGCTTTTACCCTGGTTTTGGTTTCGTTTTCGTGCACCGGTCCAATAGTGGGTACCCTGCTCGTGGAGGCTGTCACAAAAGGAATGTGGGGACCCGCAATGGGAATGCTCGGATTCTCGCTGGCGCTGGCGCTGCCGTTTACACTTTTTGCCTTCTTCCCTTCGATGATGAAATCGATGCCCAAATCGGGCGGATGGCTCAACTCCGTAAAAGTCGTTCTGGCTTTTATCGAATTGGCACTTGCTCTTAAATTTCTTTCGGTGGCAGATATGGCTTACCATTGGCATATCCTCGACAGGGAGGTATTCCTCGTGCTGTGGATAGTTATTTTCGCACTTCTCGGTATATATCTGCTGGGTAAACTCAACTTCAGTCACGATACCGTAAGCGAGAAAACAGGAGTGTTCAGACTTTTCCTTGCCATTATTTCGTTATCATTTGCGCTTTATATGGTTCCCGGACTTTGGGGCGCTCCGCTGAAAGCCATTTCGGCATTTTCGCCGCCAATCAACACGCAGGATTTCAACCTTTATGACGGAACGGTTCATGCCAAATTTGAAAATTACGAAGAAGGAATGGCCTACGCCAAAAAGCATCATAAGCCCGTTATGATTGACTTTACGGGTTACGGCTGTGTCAACTGCCGTAATATGGAACTTGCCGTATGGTCGGACCCGCGCGTCAAAAAGCTGCTCGAAGATAAATATGTGTTAATCTCCCTCTTTGTGGACGATAAAGCACCGTTACCTAAAGAAGAACGTTATGTCTCGTCGTTTACGGGTAATAAAGTCAGAAATATAGGAAACCGCTGGAGCGATTTGCAAATAGGCAAATTCGGACAGTCGTCGCAGCCTTACTATTTTGCTGTTGACTTTAACGGAAAACCGCTGACAGCTCCCACAGCCTACGAGCTTGATGTAAACAAATATCTGGATTTCCTGAATAAGGGTCTAAAGAAATTTAACAACCGATTCCCTGAATAATCGCCCAACAGGCTGAAATTCAACAGATAAAGCCTGCTACCGGTAAAGGATGGCAGGCTTTATTTAAAATTATCCCGTTTATTGTTTGGTGTTAATAAAAAAAATATAATTTTGCACCCCCAAAACTCATTAGAAGTGAATGAATTGATAGACTATAAAATACCCTTTAAGGGATTGGGCTTGGGAGAGCACGACTATCAGTTTCATATAACGGGGAAGTTCTTTGAGGCAATGCAATCCGACACGGATTATAATTGCGATTTTAATGTTGATTTGATTCTTACGGTGGAGTCGAATATGATAATTCTTGATTTTGAAGTGGATGGTCATATGATTTTTCCGTGTGATGTTTGCACGGAAGAATACCGGCAACCCATTAAATACAATCACAGAGTTATTGTTAAACAAGGAGATGAAGAGTCGGTTGACGACGATATCATTTACATTTCGCCCGGAGAATACAGAATTGATGTTTCGCAGATAATCTATGAAGATATTGTATTGAACATCCCTTTGCGGAGAGTACATCCCGACGATAAGGACGGAAATCCGACCTGCAACCGTGAAGCTTTGGATTTGATAGAGAAATATCATAACCAAAAGGGAACGGACCACCGGTGGGATGCATTGAAGGACTTGAAATTTGATGATTAATTGTATAATTTTTTAAACAACTAATAATGGCACATCCAAAGAGAAAGACGTCGAAAACACGTCGCGACAAAAGAAGAACACATTATAAAGCTGTTGCACCTACGTACACAACATGTTCAAACTGTGGCGCAACCGTACTTTATCACAGAGTTTGCCCCGAATGTGGTTACTATAAAGGTAAACCCGCTATCGATATGGAAGAGGCGGTTTAAAATTCTGTTTAAAAAATCCGTAACGAGCAAAGCCGGACATTTTCTATTGTCTATCTTTGCTCTGTTATTTTAATATCAGGCAATATGACAAAGATTCATTCAGTAATTACGGGCGTCGGAGCATATATCCCGAAATATATTCTCACCAATGACGAGCTTTCCACCATGGTTGACACCAGCGATGAATGGATAATGACCCGTATCGGTATTAAAGAACGCAGGATTCTTAAACCCGAAGAAGGAAAAGGAAGTTCATATCTGGGTTCCAAAGCCGTGACCGAGCTTCTTCAAAAAACCAATACCAAACCGGAAGATGTAGATTTGTTGATTTGTGCAACGGTAACACCCGACCATGTTTTTCCCGCAACGGCAAATATTATTTCCGATTTGCTGGGTATCAAAAACGCCTTTAGTTTCGACATTAATGCAGGATGTTCTGGTTTTCTGTATGCCCTTGCCACCGCCGATAAATACGTACGTTCGGGGCTTTGCAAAAAAGTTGTTGTGGTAGGTGCCGAAGTGATGTCGTCGATAGTGGATTATACCGATCGCTCGGTAAGTCCCATCTTCGGTGACGGAGCCGGTGCCGTTATGCTTGAACCCACCACAGAAGACGTGGGAATTATGGACGAGATTCTTCAGGTGGACGGCGTGGGACGCCATCATTTACATCAGAAAGCAGGTGGTTCGGTAAAACCGGCCTCGCATGAAACCGTTGATGCCCGCGAACACTTTATCTATCAGGAAGGCCAACCCGTTTTCAAATGGGCTGTGTCGAAAATGGCAGACGTCTCGGTAGAAATGATGAAACGTCATAATCTGTCATCCGACGATATTACTTACCTCGTTCCTCATCAGGCTAATCTCCGTATCATTGATGCCACGGCAAGACGTATGGGACTGAATCCCGAAAAAGTGATGATAAACATCCAACGCTACGGCAACACCACTTCGGGGACATTACCTCTTTGTCTGCACGACTGGGAGCCGCAACTGAAAAAAGGCGACAAACTTATTCTTGCAACTTTCGGCGCCGGATTTACCTGGGGATCCATTTATCTGAAATGGGGATATGACGGAGAAGGCTAAGAGTTGAAGGATAAAGTAAAAAGGATAAAGTAAAAAGGCTAAAGTATAAAGTAAAAAGTATATAAGCTAAAGAAAAAAGGCTGCTCGTTTTATGACGGGCAGCCTTTTTCTTTTATAAACCACGTTTATTATCTGATTATCAGTGTTCCGGTGTATATTGCTTTGCCTTTGTCGAGGACTCTGAAGATATAATTTCCGGAATTAAGATTTCCGCGTTTCAGCAGAATACCGTTTTTGTTAATCGAATAATCCACATTCATTCTGCGTCCCGCCATATCGTAAATTTCAAGCGAAATATTTCCCGTATTAGTGTTAAGCATTTCAATTATTGCATTGTTTCTCACCGGGTTTGGATAAATGCGGATTGTTGTTGTATTACCGTTCTCGTCAATGCCGGCACCCACCGAAAGAATGACATCTTTACAAACTTTATTACCGTTGCCGTTGATGCTTGAAGCCGTAAGACAAACATTGAAAGTACCGCCAACGGCAGGGAAAGTATGAGTTGGATTTTGGACGGTGTCGGTAGCGCCGTTATCGTCAAAATCCCAATACCAGCTTGTGGGGTTGTTTGTCGAAGCATCGGTAAATTTAACGGTCGGGTCGCCTACGGTGTCGAAAGTAAAATTGGAAACGGGAGCCTGATAAGAGCTTATTGTCACGTTTTTGCAAATGGAATCGGTGGCAATATTGCTGATGGCTTTCAGACAAACGTTGAAAACACCGTTATTGGCATAACTATGTGTCGGGCTTGTTGTTGTATCGAGCGGAGAACCGTCGCCGAAGTTCCACAGATATGAAGTTGCATTGGTTGAAGTATTTGTGAAAACAACCTGCGGGTCACCCGAAGCATCAAAGGTAAATCCTGCTGTGGGAGCCGAGGCCTGACCGTTGGTGATAACTCTGAAATGATAATCGGAAATGGTTGTTCCCGAGATTGTTTGTGCCCAACCTGAACTTCCGAGTTTATATGAGCGTCCGGTGGTACTCGGCTTGGTGATGGTGGTCCAAGCACCTCCCGAAGGAACGGTATATCCCACAAAAACGTCGCCGGTAAGATTCGATAACGACGATGAAAATGCTCTTAAATCCACAACAGTCATCGGGCTTGTGTTCGACAGTGTTGCTGCCGGAAAGACTTTAACGGGAGTCATCAAATCGGTGCCCGGCAAACCAAGCTGATTTGACCATACGTGCACTAAAATACTGTCGTTAGATCGGTTAACATCGGTATAATTGCGAATCAAAACCCCTGCAATGGTTGTGGGACCCGAAAGAGTTACCCTAACTGCTGCTCCCGACGACTGACCGATACTGTCAACATAATCTACCTGTCCATTATCGTAAAAAACATGTTTTCCGGCAATGTATTGATATACCGAAGTGGCAATGGGATTTCCGGTTGTGGTGCTGTCCTTGGCATAAATATGATAGCTGACCATAGCCCCTGCCTGTTGTTGCGGTATCATAAAATAATAGTTGTTCCCGACAATGGAAGTAGCATTAATGGTATCGTTTGTACCACCGTCAACCGAATAAACACAAATGGCTGTTGCTACGCCAGAGACATCGATTATTTGTGTGATAATGGAATCGGCATTTAATCGACCCTCATAAAAAGGACGTGGTGTGTGTAATATTAGAGGAGGCGAATTATCAACTGATGAAGAAGTGATAGTAAAATCATCGATATACATTCCGTCATAATTCACTGCACCGTCACTTACAAATTTAAACCTTACTTTCACATTGCTGTTACCGCAATAACCTCCGAGAGAATAGGTGTATTGAGTCCAGACAGATGATGTGTCGTCAAAGCTGTCGATGGTGGTCCAGGTTGTACCTCCGTTGGCCGAAACCTGTAAATACATATAGTCAAAACCGCCCTCGATACTGTAAATAGCCCAAAACGAAAGCGTCGCAGAAAGAGCCGAGCTGAGGTTAACACCAGTGCTCATTGTGGCATAAGAGGTCTCGCTATTACCATAATTTCCCGTCGGACTTTCGGTAAGAGCGTGCGAAGAAGAATGGTAGTGATTAGTGGCAAGTCCCCAGTTGTTGGTGAGTGTCCAATTGGTTGTTCCCGACTCGAAATTATCGGAAAATACAGTGGTTTGAGCTGCAACTGCCATTGATAAAAACAATGCAGTCATCATTAGGTAAATCTTTTTCATAGCTTATGGATTTTAGTGGTTTATTTGAGAACCATAAAAATACAATAATTTTTTAATCGGTAAATTTTTTTTTGAATCAAGTGTTTACAATATAATTTTCATCTTTGCGTTTTTGAGCAATAATAAATCAAATCAAATTGAAAGGAACTTTAACCATACTGTTTATTTTATTGGTTATTACAGTGTCGGCACAGCTCGGAGGGAGCCGTACATACGGTTTTCTGGAGCTTACCAACTCGTCAAGGGTAGCGGCTCTCGGCTCTAATTTTCTGACGGTAAACGATGATGATATAACTTTGGCATATTCAAATCCGGCATTGATTTCAAAGCAAATGAGTACAAAACTTGCACTTAACTATCTTAATTATTTTTCCGATATCAACGCGGGTTTTGTGTCATACGGGCAGCATTTCGATAAAGCAGGCGATTTTGTTGCGACGATTCAGTTTATAAATTACGGCATATTCGAGCATACCGATAATGCAGGCAACAATCTTGGTAATTTCAAAGCCGGCGAATATGCGTTTACTGTGGGTTGGTCGAAACAGTTGTGGGAAAAATTTGCGGTCGGCGTCAATTTAAAAAACATTTATTCAACCCTCGACCGATATACGTCTTACGGCCTGGCAGCCGATATTGCCGCAAATTACCACATTGACGAGCAACATCTGTCGGCTTCGCTTATTTTTTCGAATATCGGCCGCCAGATAACCACATACACCGGCAGCGACAACGAGCCGATTCCTTTTAATATTAAATTAGGATTATCGAAAAAATTTGAACACGCTCCTTTAAGACTCTTTTTTCTGGCCGACAATCTTCAACGCTGGGATCTTACTTATTCCGACCCCGGTAAACCCGTTGAAAAAGACCCGTTTACGGGCGAACCCATTGAAGACAAAAAAGGATGGGATTTCGGTGATAAACTGATGCGTCATATTGTTGTTGCAGGCGAATTTGCTCCCGGAAAAGGTAATTTTGCTTTAAGGTTAGGTTATAATTACCGTCGCCGCGAAGAAATGAAAATAGCATCACGTAAAGCAATGGTGGGGTTTTCCTGGGGGTTCGGTATTAAAGTTTACAGGTTTCATATCTCCTACGGTCGGGCAACTTACAGCCTCGCCGGTGCTACCAATCTTATCACAATTACAACACGTATTTCGGAATTTCTTAAATAACCGGCAGAATCCATTTAGAGTTTCAAATAAATTGATTTCCAATAAAATATTAATTCGGTATTTCAATATTTGATTATTATAATTTTTGCATATCTTTGCATAATAATTAACAATCAAATTT
>Ga0256913_10001657_pt1 | contig 11416 bp, 11 predicted proteins | sample Axial_MatmetaG_FD_185970 | JGI IMG/M metagenome (GOLD analysis project Ga0256913, IMG submission 185970) | Deep-sea worm associated microbial mat communities from Axial Seamount, Juan de Fuca Ridge, Pacific Ocean - Axial_Mat | ecosystem: Environmental > Aquatic > Marine > Oceanic > Microbial...
AAGCCCAGTTTCCTAGGTTTCATCCATCATCTTTTTAAAAAATCTCGCCAGAGATTTAGCAAACTAAATTCATCCAAGTTTAGTTTGTTTTTCATAATTATGTTTATATTTTTTACAAAATTGTAAAAAAAATGTCACGCTTTGCATAATTCTTTTGTAATAGAGATTTATTTTAATTTTCAATTAATACATCAATTATCAATAGGTTTTAGGTATTTTGAAACTTTATTCAAAATTTTTTATTCAATTACTTACGTTTCTGAATTTTGAATTTGTTGTTCAAACTCTATATACCACCTATTTTTTTTTGCATCAAATTTGAAAATCACATTATGCTTCTTTTTGACATCTAACGAAAATAATAACGGCATTGGAATTGTCGTCTCAAAGCTTGAACCACGTCTATACATCTTTCTTTTCAGCTCAATCATTCTTCTTTAACCACTTTTTACTGCTTTAAAATCATCTCATCCATCACTAAAAAAAAGAAAAATAAAATACTTATTATTTAACTTTTTTATTTATTATTTATTATACTCATTAATATACTTATATATAAATCTTTGCATTTTTTACATTAAAAAAAGCAATTAGACAAAGAAAATTAGATGATTTATAAAATTACATAAAATAATATTGAAAAATAAAAATTTAGAAAATAAATCAAAACTATACTTATTAAGATACATATATAATACTTATTAAAATACATATATAATACTTATATTTATACTTATATTGGATTCTATAAAAAATAAAATTAAGATACAAGAAAAACAAATTATAAATAAAATAAGAATAAGAAAAATAAAAAATAAATTAGATCAAATGATCTATGATTTAGGTAATCTTGATGAATAAACAGCTTCTGGAATACCTGCTTCAATCATCTTTTTCTTAACTGCACTTGCAGTCTTTCCATCCATTAATTTAGCAATTTCATCTGCTTTAGCTTCAAATTCAACTCTTTTTGCATCTAAATCTGCTTGCAAATGTTTCTTTTCTTCATCTAATTGCTTTTGTTCTTCTGCTGTAATTTCTGATTTACCTGAATTAATTTTATCAACAAATTTACCATTATTGATATCTACAATAACCTCTCTTGCTGATTTACCTTCACACATAATACCAATTCCAGCACATGTTCCTAAAATTTCTTTAACTCTTGCAATAGGTGTTTTACCAAGTAAATTATCCTCTTTCATCTTTGAAACTTTAATTACCTGCTCAATTTTTAAATCTGCAACTAATTCATCACGTGGATTTGCTGAGAATTTTTTTACTCCTGCTTCTTTTTTAATTAATTCTGGTGCTGGTGGTGTACCAACTGAAATAGTATATTCTTTTGTATCAGTATCAACTACTAATGTAACTGGTACCTGCATACCATCAAAAGCTTCTGTTTTTTTATTAATATCAGCTATAACTTGACCAATATTTACTCCCAAAGGACCTAAAGCTGGACCTAGTGGTGGTGCAGCTGTTGCCTTACCACCATTAATTAATACATCTAATTTTTCTTCTGCCATTTTTAATTTCTCCCGTGTTTTACACGTTGGATTCTCCATTCCGTAGTTTGGAGCGACCAGTTTTTTTATGATTTCATTAATTCATTAAACTAAAAACACTAACTTAATATTTTTAATTTAATATATCTTAAACGATGTTTGAATATACATTTCAAATATGCACTCGACAAAGAGTGCGAATCGTTTAAGATATTTTAAAAATATGTTAATTTTACATACAAGTAAAATTAATTATTTTTAATATGTATTAAATGATGTTTTGAAACACACTCAAAATTTGGATTCAAATCAAACATTTGAATCATTTAATACTCTTTAAAAATATGTTAATTTTGTATTACTAACAAAATTAATTATTTTTAATATTATTATTCTTCACCTACTTCTTCTCGACGAATAACCTTAACAGTATCCATTTTTAAAGTAATCGGAATAGGTACTGCTGCTTCTAATAATTCCACAACAACATCCTCTTTTGTTTTATCTACTCTTATAATCTTTGCACTTTCACGTTTAAAAGGACCTGAAATAATTTCAACAATATCATTTTGTTTAATATTTACATCCTGTTTAACTTGTTCTAACATGTGCTCAATCTCTGAATATGAAATTTGATTTGGTAATACTCCTCTCGCATAAGGCACTCCCTGTGTAGCTTGTTCTACATCATCTCTTGATTCTGCTTCAACAAAAACATATCCTCTCATACCATGCGGTCTAATAATTGAATATACTGCAAAATTCTTTTTTTCTGCATTTGATGTCAAAAAATCAACAACTTGATCCTCTCTATTTGCAGTTGTTCGTAAAGCAAAAATACTTGTTGAAACTTCTGCTTTCGCCATAGCTAACTCTTTAGCATCAACTACTGGTTTAGAGTCTTCTTCTTGTGAATTTTCAGTTAATTCATCAATTAACTCTTGAGTTTCATCAACATCTGATACATTTTCTGGTTTTTTACGTGTTTTAATTGTAATTCCAATATCTTCTGATGATTTTCTTTGATTTGGCTCTTCACCTGCTGCTTCTGCAATCAAATCAATATCATCATCTTCGTCAATATTTAACTCCAAAGGCTCATCAACATCTAAATCTAAATCAATCTTTTCTTCTTCCTTTACACCTTCTTTTAAATTTTGAATACTTTCCTTAACTTCTGGTGTAACTTTTTCTTCTAGCTCTATTTCTGCAGATTCTTCTATTTTTTCTAGATTTTCATCTGCTTCAATTTCATTATCTATTTCAGATAATTCTTCACTTACTGCTTCTAACTCTTTTTCTTCTGCAGCAATATCTTTATCAACTTTTTCAAGTTGTTCATCATTTGTCATTTGTTCTTCAATATTTTTTTCTTCTTCACTCATTTTAACACCTAGAAAAATAATTGCTTTACCATTGTAATTAGGAATCCAATTAAACCAACCACTAAAATACCAATACCTGTAACTGTCAAAATTGTTTTATATTCCTTACCTGAAGGCTTCTTTGTAATTTTTAATACTCTCTTACATTCTTTACCGAATTCTTTTAATTTTGCTAATAGTGATTGTCTTTCCATTTGTTTTCCTCCCGAGGAATGTCACTAAACAAAATAGTGACCTTTAACCATTATTAAAAACAATTAATTTTACTTGTATGTAAAATTAACATATTTTTAAAAAGTATTAAATGATTCAAATATTTAATTTGAATCCAAATTTTGAGTGTATCTCAAAACATCATTAATACATATTAAAAACAATTAATTTTGTTAATAATACAAAATTAACATATTTCTAAAATATGTTAAAATTCGCGCCTTTGACGAATGCATATTTGAAATGTATATTCAAACATCGTTTAACATATACTTATTGTTATAATCTTTCTCTCGACTATAAACATCTTTTTTTATAAATATTAATTAAATCCTTTCCAACCTAGCTCCGCTAAGATCTAAAAGAATTATATAATATATTATTAAGCATGTATTTATAAATATTACTATATACAAGGGTTACCAAGTCTCATAAAAATATGTACTAGCAAAAAGCGAATTTTCAAATAATACAAAAAAACCTCTTAAATAAAATAAACAACATAAATTCTTCTAAATAACGAAAATATTTATATATGAGTATACCTATTTCTATACTACTGCTGAGTCGAGGTACAAAAAAAGATGGATATTTACATAGATGAAGCCAAATCTTCAGAAAATTCTAATAATCAGAGCTCTCAAGATGATAGCTACAACAAAATGAATCAATCTTCAAAGATTGAAGGAACAAAAACAACTTCTAACAATAATCAACTAGATGAAGAATTAGAAGAATTATTGCAAGCTCAAAATGCTAAAATCAAAGTTGTTGGTAGCGGCGGTGGAGGTAATAACACTATAGATCGAATCTCTGAAGTTGGTATTGCTGGAGCTGAAACAATAGCTGTAAATACAGATGCTCAAGACTTATTATATACTACAGCAGATAAAAAAATTCTCATGGGCAAAGAAGTAACTAAAGGTTTAGGTGCTGGATCTAATCCTAAATTAGGGGAAGAAGCTGCTAAAGAAAATAGCCAAGAAATCAAAAAATCTATTGAAGGTGCTGACATGGTATTTGTAACATGTGGTCTTGGTGGTGGAACTGGTTCTGGTTCTGTTTCTGTAATTGCTGATATTGCAAAAAAATGCAAAGCTCTAACAATTGGAATTGTTACTATGCCATTTGCAATGGAAGGAAACCGAAGATATGAAAATGCTGTTTATGGTCTTGAGAAACTTGCAGAAGCAACTGATACACTAATTGTTATTCCTAATGATAAATTATTAGAATTAGCTCCTGATTTACCATTACATACAGCTTTTAAAATTGCTGATGAAATTTTAACTAATGCTGTTAAAGGTATAGCAGAATTAATTACAAAAGCAGGATTAGTAAATCTTGACTTTGCAGATATTAAAGCTGTAATGGGTGATGGTGGTGTTGCACTTATTGGTGTAGGTGAAGCTGATACTGAAAATAGAGCATTAGAAGCTGTTGAAAAAGCAATAACAAACCCATTACTTGATGTTGACATAAAAGAAGCATCTGGTGCATTAATTAACATATCTGGTTCATCATCATTAACACTTGATGAAGCAAGACGCGTTGTAGAAGCTGTTACAGAAAGAATAGACCCAGAAGCAAGAGTAATTTGGGGAGCACAAATCTACGAAGATATGGAAACAACACTTAGAGTAATGTTAATTATTACTGGTGTAGATTCTGAACAAATTTTTGGAACAGGTAATTCATTATCAAATCGCAAACAAAAAGAGATTGGTGAAGAATTAGGTATAGAATTTGTAAATTAATTTTACAATTTTTTCTTTTTTATTAAAATTAAAAAATAGAAGTTTTTATTCTTCTTTAACTTCTTTTTTCTTAACAGTATCTGGTTTTGCTACTGCTTCAAAAACAACTTCTTTCAAACCATCAATGACTTCAACTAATTTGTTTGAAATCATTTTAGATGCTTGTTCTGGTAATTCAAATGGAACTGTTATAACTGCTTTGTCTGTATCCATTTTAACTTTTGGATTTTCCATTTGTAGCATTACTCCAGCTAAACTTGAAACTTGTTTTTCTTTATCTGTAATCTCTGAAACTATTTTAAAATCATATATTAAATCTTTTGATGTTAATGGATGATTAAAATCAACCATACATCTGCCACCTGAAACTGTCTTTATAGTTCCAATTTGACCATCTACATTAATCTGTAATCCTGGTACTGGTCTAATATTAGCACTCTTAAATTTATTTGATGGAATTAACTGAACCAATTTTGGATCTTTTTTACCAAACCCTTCTTCAGCAGATATTTCTACTGAATAATCTTTACCAACTTCTTTCCCTTCCAAAGCTTTGTCTAAACCTTTTAATGCTTGCCCTTGACCAATACAAACTATCATTGGACCATATTTCATTTTAGAATTATGAAAATTATTTTCTTTTGCAACAACTTCGTTTGTTGTATCAAAAATCATTCCTGTTTCTTTTACTTTTCCTGTATATTCAATTTCTACAAAATCATTTTTTTTTAACATAATAAAAACCTCAATTTACACTAGATTGAGACACAAATGCAGACATTCACACTTCGTACTCAATCCTATGAACCATATATATAACTAAATCTAATACTTCATATAATCTTAGATAATTTATAAATATTGCTGTAATAAATAAATATATTTAGATTACTAATAAAACAACTCCTCCAACCATAATCAAACAAGCAATAGTTTTTCTTAATATATTATCTTCATGAAACAATTCTCCTCCAACAACAACCACTATTAATGATGACACTCTTTTTATTGCTGAAACAACTCCAACAAAAAAATACTTTATAGCTTCTATCGAAGCGAATCTATAACCTACCGTAAAGAAACCTATTAAAAACAAAAAAACTCCATCATCTTTAACTGATTTTAATATATCCTTAATTGAAAACTTATAATTAATATATATCATAAATATTATTGCATTAAATAAATGAGCAAATGCAATATAAGAAATAACTGACATATCTTGTTTTACAACTAATATTTTATCAACAACTGAAGAAAAGCTATATAAGAGCAAAGCTATTAATGTATAAATTGTATACTTTGATTTTAACATATTTTTTAAAGGATCAAACATCTTATCATTCTGATTAGATTCTAATATGTAAGCACCAATTATAAGAACAAATATTCCAAAACATTGCTGAATACTCATAACTTCTTTTAAAAATAATAATGACATTAAAGATGTGATTCCTGGGCCAAGTACAAGCAGTGGTGCTATTAAACTAACCTGAGAATGTCTAATACTTGATGCAACTAGAATAAATGCAAGTGATCCCATGAGACAATTAAAAAATAATATTAATAAAAATTTTAAACTAAGTTCTGAATAATCTATAAAAAAAAACATAGGAATACAAATTAAAAACGCAACAAATGCCAATGACGCTACATATGTAGTCGTATGTTCTTTATTTAATAATTTCTTTCCAAACAATGTTGCAGCAGCATTAAATGCTGGTGTTAAAAATGCAAAAAAATATCCTATCATAATAATTATCAGAATTTCTTTACTTAAAAAACTATTGTTTAGAAATTTCTTTTTTAATCTTATTAATACTCATTTCAATTGATTGCTCTATACTTAACCCGGTTGTATCTATAATTAAATCATAATTATTTTTATCATATGTATTTTCTATACCATAATATTTTCTATATCGACGAACTTCCCCTTTCATTCGTTCCTTGTTTTTTTGAAGCATTTCTTTAAGGCTACTAACCTCGTCTTGATTTCTTTCATTATTTTTACTTTTATCTTGTAAATCTTTAAAAATACGTATAGCTGCTTCTTCCTCATCTACAATAATAAATACCTTTAAAGAATTCGGTATTAAATGAAATGAAATTCTACCTTCTACTATAATATTATCTTCATTTCTTAAATTTATTTGATAATTGTCAACTTCTTTATCTATTGATTTATCTGTCTCAGCAAGTTTAAGAATTTCTTCTATTTTCATATTTCGTTTTCTTGCAAGTTCTCTATATATTCCTCCCATATAGTATCGTTTATATCCTAATTCTTCTGCTAATGCTTTAGCAATAGTACTTTTTCCTGAACCAGGATTACCAGAAATTGTTATTATCATTTTTAAATATTATATAATATAATTAATAAAAAAATTAAGATTACTCTTTTTTTTCTCCCTTAAACTTTTGAATAAGCAATTTAACTTTATTAGAGACTACTTTTTTTTCTCTCATACCTAATCTTTTGAATTTTAATATTGACATAGGAAGTGTAAGTCCACCAACTATTGTAAGATTACTATACAAATTATAAGTTATAACTCTTTCTTCATAACTATCTAAGGATTTAAGTGACCATCTTGCAATTGTACCTTTTCTTTCATGATTCATTATTTTCTCAGGACGCAATGTTCCAAGTGAAAACTCTTTACCCATTTCTGTTATTTTTGGTATTTTATCTAAAATAATTATATTATCAAATGTTCTTCTTGATCTGTTCTTAATATGTAATAAAACTTTTAATTCAGATAATGAATCTTCTACAGTCGTAATACTCACAACTGATTTATGAATAGTCAAAGGTGTTCTAAACAAATAATAAAGAACTGTTAATATTAATATAACTAAAATCAAATATAATATTGGTCTATATGACACATCTATCTTTAAATTATAACTTTCTTCTGGTGCTAATTGAATATAATATTCTTTAAAAAATCCATTATCACTTATTAACCTTGAATCTAAATTCCCATGTATAAACAAATAATTTAATATATTTGTTGGAACACGATAAACTGCTTCAAGCATAACATTACCTTCATTACTTAAATCTGCAACAATTTCTTTTTTCATTAATGATTTTATTGATGATTGTTCTAATCCTTGTTTTTCAACTGCTAAAATTTCATAATTAACTGATCGTGATAATATTGTTTGATTAAATACCTGTAGTGCAATAACTAAATTATCTTTTTGTGGTTTAGTAGAAAGTGGTACATCAAAACTTACTTGAATTGTTTTTTTTTCTAATGGTCCTAAATCAACTACAACTGATTTTTGAAAAATATCACTTTGAAACATTATCTCCAAATTATTAATATCTCTAACATTTTTATTTTCAATATCAAAAGAATATAATATTGGTTCTGTAATATCTAACTTACCAAGTTCCTTTTCCTCTACTGAAATAACTGGTAAATATTCTCTATTAATTTGATCTTGTGACTTAACACTTACATATGCAAATATCTTCTCAAATGTATGTGATTCTGATCCTTTTACATTAAGTTGAATTCCATATTCAGCACCAGGTACAATAGATGATTTTGGTTTTAATCTTAATAATATATTTTTTTTACTCTCTGGATTAATTTCAAAACTATCTGGATTAATTTTAACACTCCATGCATCAATATTTGGTGAATAAATATTTATATCATCATCATAACTATTAAAATTCACTATAGAAATATTAAAACTTGCTTCTTCATAAATTGATATTTCATCATTAATTGGTTTTACTTTTATATATAAACCATCATCTTCAACTGCTACTACACTTAATAATGAAATGAGCAACAACATCAAAACTATTATTCCATTTATTATACCCTTATGAACATCCATCTTATATAAAATCTATTATACGTACTATATAAATGTTACTATGATAAAGAGCGTAACTCAGCACCTACACCATTGCTTTTAATAAATATAGAGAAATATTTATATATCTTGCAAATGAAATTTTATTAATTAAGTAAAAGAGAAATTAGAATTCAAATAAAAGATGAAAAAAAGGGGTGTATTAACAAAGAGTAAAGCTCAAGCTTCGTTTGAGTATATAATTCTGTTTAGTTTATTCATTGCTATATTATTTATTGTTTTATACTATGCAAGCACTACTACGAATAATTTTATTAAAATTCATGAAATAGATGATAGTGTAAAAACATTAACAGAGCGTGTAAATCAAATTGGAGCAATGGCTCCTGGGTCAGAAAAAATAATTTCTTATAAAATACCATCAGAAATACTTGAAGCATATATCAATAAAGGAGAAATAACATTCAAAGAAGAATATAATGAATTAATTATAGATCATCATTATCCTACTGATTATTCTAGCTTTGGATTTTTAACAATTGGAAAATCAAAACAACATGTAATATTAAGAAAAGAAGATAATGGATATGTATCCATAAATCCATTAAGAATTCCAAATATAACAAAAGATATGATATTATATTTAAATTTTGAATTAGGAAATTCAACACATACAATAGACGCAACAGGTAACAATAATCATGGTGAATACTATATAAGTAGTCTTCCAGATTGTTCTGTTGATGGCATACTTGGTACTGCATGTGAATTTGATAATTCTGACAGGATAGATTTTGCAACAAGTATAACAAACAACTCAATTAAATTTACTTTATCAAGTTGGTTTAAGACTAGCGATACTGGTAACAATGGAATTATGTCTATTGGTGTCTCTTCAGGAACATGGAGACTAATAATATTAAATAATGGAAAAATAAATTTTACTGAAAGAAAAGGAAATTCAGATGACAACTTTAATTTGCTTTCAACTACAACTTATAATGATAATGAATGGCATCTTGTAACTACTACATGGGATGGTACTCCTATGCCTAACTCTGTAAAATTATATATGGATGGTAGTTTAGTATCATCAACTACAGCAAAGAATTATAGTACTGATTATTTTTTCACTAAAAATATGACTATTGGAAATGGAAATGCTCCAGGATATTTTTTTAATGGTAATCTAGATGAAATAATGATATGGAATAGAACATTAACAGCAAATGAAGTATTTGAATTATATGAAATAACAGGACCAAATAAAAATTAGAATGGAAGTTTACGAAACAAAGCAAGTAGACCACTGAACAAAACTTGGTAGAAAGACTATGATTAATAAAATAAAATCACAAGTAAGTATGGAGTTTATTCTAACTACTGGTATAGTTCTGTTCCTATTTTTAATGATATTAATTATATCTGGAATGAAAAACATTGAAATAAGAAAATATAGTGAAACCCAAGATATGAAAATACCTTGTTATGAAATATCAAATATTATATCTGATGTATACAATGCTGGGGATAATACAAAAGCAACTGCAAAAGTAGAATATTATAATATAACTTTCTTAGGAAATAATAGAGAAGCTGTTATTTGGACTGATAAAAAAAATAAAGGTTACAATGAGAGTTATATTTGTAGATTAATTCCAATAAATTTAACTAACACATATAATTCATCATTTACAATACCTGCAGATACTGAATTTATTATAGAAAATAAAAATAATGTAATTGAGATTAGACCATCATGGATGGATGAGGATTTAGTGCTTTGGTATACTATGGAAGACCAAAATTCGACACATATATTAGACAGAAGCGGATATAATAATGATGGTGAATTAATAAACTCACCTGACTGTTCTGTTAATGGATATAGAGGTTTAGCATGTGATTTTGGAAATGATAATTATATTAAAACCTCATACACTCCACCTCCTAACTTCAATATGACAATACTATTAATGTATAAAGCAAATATTGGATCTGGTCCTGCATATACAAATAATCAATATCATTATTTAATCAGGTCTGGAGACACACAAGCAAAATCTATACAAATACTACTTAGGGACTATTATAATGATATAATATCATATGTATATAATAACACATATCCTACTGGTGATTTTATAGGTGGAGAATGGAATAATTATAACTTCGAACCAAACAAATGGTATTTTTTTGCAAGTGACTTATCTACTTTCTCTGGTGTAGTAAAAGTTTATCACAATTCCACACTAAAAGGAACTGGAACAAGGTCAAGCATTATATTTAGCGGAACTGACACATTATCAATTGGTCATTCAATAAATTCATGCAATGGAACCATTGATGATGTACGTATCTACAACAGATCTTTATCTGCATCTGAAATATCATACTTATACCAATATTACAATAATTACATAACAGAAAACGGAGCAAAGTTCCTAGAGTAAAATTATAATTTATAAAAAACAACCTAACTAAACTTGATAGAAATGAATAATAAAAAATCACAAATAATTGTATATGATTTCCTATTTGGATTTCTAAGCTTCATTGTAATCATAACATTAGTATCCTTAATGTGGTTTAGAACTTCAGCTCAAGCAGAAAGATACGAACTAGAAAAAGATCAATTACATTTTGCAACAAATATAGCAAATCAATTAATAATGACCTCTGGAGAACCTGATAATTGGGAATATGATTC
>Ga0256913_10001658_pt1 | contig 11412 bp, 12 predicted proteins | sample Axial_MatmetaG_FD_185970 | JGI IMG/M metagenome (GOLD analysis project Ga0256913, IMG submission 185970) | Deep-sea worm associated microbial mat communities from Axial Seamount, Juan de Fuca Ridge, Pacific Ocean - Axial_Mat | ecosystem: Environmental > Aquatic > Marine > Oceanic > Microbial...
AGGGTTATATCACCCGAAAAGGTCATTTCACCGGCAACGGGGGCAACGGAATCGCCAAACAATTCTTGCGGTTCAAAAACATTTTTTGTACCGGTATAAAACATTTTCACGGCAGAAATATCACCGATGTTATCTGTACCTTCCGTTGAAACCGTTAGCGATGTAAGGTGAAAGGCATCGGTCACTCCCCGGGTAAAAACCGTGATTCTGAGCACATCCTGATTTTGACTGCCGGGTTTTACAAAATATTCATTATAGTTGTCAGCAACCAGTTTGCTTACTTCCATTTCGGGCAGGGTAGTGGTAAAACCGGAATTGTCGTTTATCACATACGAAGGGCCGGAAATCTGTCCGTTTTGATGCACGGGTGAAATGTCGGTTGCCTCGTCAGCCTGATCATCAAGATAAAAATAACCGATCAAACCGTCGGATGACGGGTCTGCCGACTGATAAACATAATCGGCGATTTGTTGGGCCGTGCGGGCTTTGTTCCAATAGCGAATTTCATCCAGAATCATTTTCGGCGTTTCGCCGTTCATGCCCATGGTTGAAACAGGCATGGCGATGGTTTGATTTAACTGATCGGTATAGGTGCCGTTAACATAAAGTTTGATATTGCTTCCGTTACAAACAAATGCCAGATGAGTCCACTCTCCGGCAGGAACCACATAGTTGAAGGCCCAATCGGCCACCCCTTTTTTGGTTATTCCTACTTTGCCGTTATTACCCCACGATTCCAGCATAATCTTCCCTGATTGTCCGTCAAACATAGTGGAATAGCTGGAAGCAGCGGTTTTTTTAACCCACGCTTCCAAGGTCCATTCGCCGGGAACCTCATCCCTTCCGGTGTTAACAGTTTGCGAAGAATTGAAAAATTGCAGTGCATAGTTTTGGCTCACCCCTGTTGCAGCATAAATCATCAGCAACAGAAAAATAAATCCGGATTTTTTCATAGCTTGTTGGTTTTAAAAAACTGGTTTGATGGTGCAAGATAAAAATTTTATTGCAATAATTCAGGTAATTCCCATTTTGATACGCTGGTAAATGTTGATTGAATAAAAATGAATATTTTCTTAAAGATGTCAAACAGCAACTTAACTTATTTCAATCGGTAAATATCAGATTGTTTATAAACTATATCGAAGATATTTTGGTGAACAAATCTTCGTTAAGTTAGTAATTGCAAGTATTACAGGTTTTTGATTGTTTAATACAGCCTGCACGAAAGGATTCGTGCAGAAGCGGCGGGATTAAGACAGCATGGCTGTAAATATAACGCATAAAAAAAGCCGCTCGAATGAGCGGCTTTTTTGCGGTCTGGACGGGACTGCAAACGCCTTTTTTCTACTTTTTCTGACTTTTCTTAACCGACTTTTTAATATGCAGTAATACAGTTTGATACAAAGGTATAAAATTAAATTAAGAAAAGATAAATTAAGTTAAGAAAAAGAAATCTGTCAGCTATCTGTCAGCTCTAACTCGAATTTTTATACTTTTACTACTTTAAAAAAATAATCATTTTAACACCATGGCAGCAACCAGATTTTACCTTAGAAAAAAAGATGTTCCAAATAAAGAAACACTCATCTTGTTGTATTTCTCTTATAACAATAAACGAGCAATTATTTCTACAGAACTAACAATCCAACCACGGTATTGGAATAGTAAGGAACAAAAAGCACGTTCCACAAGAGGACAAGCTCAAAATTCTAGCTTTATTAACGACCGGCTGCAAGAATATAAAAACGCAATTGAAACAGCCTATAAAAATTTCAAGAAAAGAGGAATTGAACCTGAAGTAGAAGAGCTCAAAAAGCAATATAATGATAAGCTTCTTCCGCCTGAACCTATTAAGAAGGAAGTAGATTTCTGGACAGAATATGAGAAGTTTATTGAATCATCAAAAGGCCGTGTTGTAAAAGATGTTATCAAAGATTACAATTCATTGAAAAAACACCTTTTGGGTTTTCAAAAGCATACGAGAAGAAGAGTATCATTTGAAAACTTCAATTACGCTTTTTATCAAAAGTTCACAAAATACCTTACTTATGATGCTATGAAACCCAATGGCGAACCGGGTCTATCTACTAACACGGTTGGAAAGCAGATTAAAAACCTAAAAGCATTTTTAAACTACTGTTTCAAACATGAAATAATTGAACGGTTCGATCTTTCAAATTTTAAAACAGTTACCGAGGATACCGATGCAATATTTCTTTCGGAAAATGAAATAGAACAAATTTACCGTGCTGATTTATCAAGTTACCCCGAATTAGAAGAGAGCAGAGATTTATTGGTACTCGGTTGTCAATTAGGATTGCGTTCGGGTGACTTGTTCCGATTAAGAGCTGATATGATTAGGAATGACATGATACGTATAACGATGAAGAAAACCAGCAAAAGTGTAGTTATACCCTTGAATCAATTAGCTAAAGAGATAATCAACAAGTATAACAGAGATTTCCCAAACAAGATTAACAGCTATAGCTTTAACGCTGATCTGAAAAAAATAGGCAAAATTGCTAAAATTGATGAGGATATAGTCATCACCAAAAATCGTGGTGTTGAAAAACAAGATGTTTCTTATAAAAAATACGAACTGATGTCATCACATATTTGCCGACGTTCATTTTGTACCAATCAGTATTTAAAGGGAGTCCCCACGGTTTTTTTAATGAAAATAAGCGGGCATAGTACCGAGAAAGCATTTTTAAGATACATCAAAATCGACGAAGAGATGGCGGCCAGAAAAATGATGGAGTTTTGGCAAAAGCATTGATAAAAAACATAATACATGTACCTTCTCTGCTGAATGGAAATGTTTTTTTTCTTGTTTGAAGTTAATATTCATATTACTGAAAATGTTTTGGGGGAGAACTAAGTGCGTATTAGCCATATGTATTTTCATTTTTTTATTACTTTTACTCTTTCAAACCTTGACTAAGAAAAACCGGAACACCCAACGGTTTTTACTGCGGTGCCGGTCTGCTTAGTCAAGGTTTTTTTTTAAGAATTCTATTATTTAGCGATGATTTTTACTGCATAACTACACGAAAGGACATATAAGGCAGTTTAATGATTAGGGTAACAACATCCTTGCTATCACTTTTCTCAAACGAGGGTAAAGTGAGGGAGCTAATGCTAAAGCATTAGAACAAATTAATTTGTTTCGATTTTGGATGTTCAGGTCCTAACCATTCACCTGTTCTTAACCAAACCTCATAGAAATATATCCACATAAAAGCCCATGGAATTATCTCTTTTCTTATTGAAATATCTTCATTCCATTTGTAATCATCAGGATGAAATAAACAAAGGCTTTTTTTGTTTTGGAAAATGTGGTGCGCTTTACTGTTTATAATCGGATAATCAATGTAAATTTCAGGGGTGTAGATTTCTTTTGACCTCACCAGTCTTAGTAAATACTTCTTAAGATTAAAAGAATGATCTATCCCATTTAGAGAATTTTGCGTAAGATTAAAAGTTATAAAAAGGTCATTCTCATATGCTTCTGCATTTCTTGTCAAATGAGAAATGTCCCCTGATTTTTGAAGCGCAATAAGATCCTGATAGATATAATAATTGCTTGCCGGATTATATTTCTGATCCATAATAACCAGGATTTCGAGGTACAGAAATTTCAGAGCCAATAATAAGAGCACCGTTCTGCATACTTTTACTTACTTTTCTAGCACGTTCTTTAAGAAGTTCCTTTCCCTTTTCATTGTGATCCCAATTTAACATCCAAGTCCAAGTATTATCATTATTTTCTATCCGTATGTTTCCATCAGCTGTATATTTAAACTGATTTGGATGTTTCTCGCTTTTTTTTACACCATGGTTATTACGAAACCATTTGTGATACCATTTCCAAGCAGCATAATGTGGGGGTTCATCGCCAACAGAGTCTCCGCTAGTTGGAAATTTACTTGATGCACTAATAATGAGATCACTAGGGTAAATTCTATCAAGGGTGGTATAGTTATCTGGCTCATCCTCACTATCTCTAACCGAATTCCTATCCTCGCCAAAAAAATCAAATGATCCATGGTGGCCGACTTCCAAAACATCAGCCTTAGCCCATTCACTGTAGTCTTCAATATCAAGTAAATCAGGCACTATACGTTCCTGCCAATATTTTCCTGGAGAGTCTCCTGTATACAAAAAATTCCTACTGTCTATTTCAAAATTTATAATTAGTGATAACTGATTATGGTTATAACCAGAGTCTTCATCGTCTTCCATAAATGGGCTCAAGACATGCACCTTAATATTGTCAGGATGACTAATTCCCTTGAAAGCTTCATCATCAGAATCCTTTGCTTTTAATGCTCTCTCTATTTCTCCGAAAATTGGATTTTCAATATCTTTCCTTCGATTAATTTCTTCTTGAAATGCAAGATAATCATCCGGTAAATCTTTTTTGTCCTCAGAAAGCGTCCTGTCAAAATCTTGATGCCAAATCGATCCAATAACTAAATTACCTGAATCTATTTTCTCTTTAAACTCTTTAAACCCTAACAAATGATCTTTATCACCATGGGTAATATAAAGTACATCAATACAATCAACGCCATCTTTTTTTCTAAAAAACGGTTGCAATAATTCAAAAGCAGAATCAGCATCTTCTGTCTTATTAAGGTCAGCAACTAAAACAAAGTCCTTTGTTTCAATCAAACTACAGTTTCCATTTCCTACTTTAAAATGAGTAATACTACTTTTCATGTTATTAAATATTAGTTAAACAATAAATAAACTACCAAGAAAAGCAGATAATATGGACCTCTGTCGAACCTATAAGAAAAGAACTATTTTTGCAGCACCAACTAAAAAATTTCCTTTTCAAGGAACAATTTACCAGCCATTCGTGGCTGGTTTTTCTCTTTCAATAACTATGCTAATCTGCAATTATTATTTTAAAAAACCTGGGTAACTTATTCACAGTCTCACATCTCCCTGTAATAGTGTGCTTTATATTCTATGATTTAATTAACAAAAAATGATTTGTGTCAATATGGCATGACGTCTTACAGAATATTGCCAAAATTTTCAATTAAGGGGCATTATGGCAGCGGTTCTGGTTTGCATAGCAAAGGTTTGGTTTTTATATAATTCTTTTATTTGCGAGTTGTTAGTAAATAGGATCTCCGTTACCGCTTCGCTCAAACGAGGACGAGATTTTAATTATAAAGCGGTTTTGTGTTTTCGTTGATTTTATTCATTTAATCCAAAACTTTTAATTAGTTGCAGATAAACATTCTCTACATTCACATTTCTTAAACCCATTGTTTTGAACAGCTCTTTATTGGGTAATCATTTTTAATATCATTAACAAACTCCTGCATATCGTTTTTTATGGTATCAGGTAACACAAAAACATCACCTTCTGCTAACATAACTCCCAATCGAAATATGTCGCTTTTATGCTTACGTATGTTTTTACTGTCTATTTTATCTCCTTTAGCCTTTCGTTTTACCATATCTAAATATGCATTAGCTTTTAGGCATATCAATGTTTCAGTATTTGCTAGTTGTATATCCTCTTCAATCATACTGTTTTCCATTAGGTAGTGATAGTAAGTTTCATCTAACAATATAGCTGAAAGGCTGGATAAATCATCATCTACCGGAATAGGTGTTAAGTGAGTACCTTCATCCAAACTTAATAAATCGGGATTACGGGCAAATAATTCTATCTGATAAGGAAAGCTTTCGTTTTCCGGTTTTATAAACCGGTAGTATTTACGCTCATCCTCACTTTTCTCTTTTCGCTCATAGTTGCCATCATTTATAAATTGCCAAAATTGTTTAACAAAGTCAGCACTAAGGGCTTCTACAATCAGAATCATATCAATATCTTTGGTAGCGCGTGGGATAAAACCGGCATCCTCAATTATAATATCACAAGCAGTACCTCCAATTATTATATAATTCTCAGGGTACTCCTTAAAGTATTGTTTGAATATTTCCAATCCTCTTACCATACATATTCATTTTCAATTTGTTCCAAGGCCATTTCAATACGTTCATCTCTATTGTCTTTGTAGCATAAAAATAATGACAGCGGGTCAACTACTTGTGTTTTTTTAAACAAATGGTCAATTATAGTTGCCGGGTCATATTTCCAAACTTCAAAGCAATATTCCCCTTCCCGGTTGTTTTCATTAACAAGTGCATTGGTCTTTTTTAAGGCATAGTACATGCTTTTATCAATTGCATAATATTCCTGTTTTACCGGATTTATATCGGTGTATTCTGCCAAAGCATTATCGCTACAATGTAATAGCCGTATCTGCCGGGGTAATTCGTCTATAAATATCCGCTTTAGCACCGGATTAATTAATAAATTTTGTTCTTTAGCATTTGTCCAGATACTTTGCTTATCATTTGCAAAGCGAATGGTTTTCTCTTTGTCACCAATAATCTCTATTATTTTTTGGTTTTTCAAGCTCTCAACAGCACGTGTTACACCCATTGGATTTGTTTTCAGCAAGATAGCCAGGTTCTTGAGCGATAGCTCTTCAATTTTTAATTTGTTATGCTTATCAAGTAAAAACAATAACAGAAGTTGTTGTGCCATTGGATTTAAAACACTTTTTTTCTTTTTAACGGTCGTATTATATTCTCTCAGGTCAATTATAAATTCCGGTATGTATAATTGTTTATCCGGAACAATAAAAGCTGTTTTCTTTTCAATTAAACGTTTTCTGTTGTATGCTTCTAAATTGCTAAAAACACCAATAACAGGTAACCCGGTAATTTCCTTAACTTTTTGAAATTGTTTAGTAATTTGATTAATGCCCAAATAATTTTCACCCTGAATTACAGCTAGTAAACATGCTTTTTTCTCAAATAAGGCTTCGTACCATTTATATTCATCTTTAAGGTATATGGGTATTCTTTTTTTTAACTTGCTACCGAGTTGTTCAATTGTTATTTCAAAACCTACAACTTTGCTAATATAAGTAATCAATTCATCTTTTATATTCATAATATCATATTTATTGCATGATAACATTAGGTTTGTTATTGTGCAAATATATAGTTATTATATTAATATTCAAATTTTAAATACTTTATTATTTTCGAAGTGCTTATGTTCTCTGTTTTGTAAATAACCAAGTTGATTTGTGAACAATCTTGTTTTTCCAATGCTAAAATCTTTGATATTACCGTGTGTATGCCCATAAATCCAACAATCTGGCTGATATTGTTCAATAAGATTAAAAAGCTCCACAGCAAAAGCTTCGTTTAAAGCGTCGTCTTTGTATTTAGTGGGATAATTCATAAATGTTGGTGCGTGGTGACTTACTACCACACTTTTGCCGGTTGATACAGAAGCAAACGCTTTATTCAAGAACCCCAAACTCTCTTGATGCAAAAGATTGTATTGTTCTACAGACAAAACATCATCATTATACTTTATCACTCTAAAGTCATTCATGCGCCTGCGGATATACCATTGATTAACAGTGCTGATATGTGACCATAACGTAGTAAATAAAAAATCTATATCGTTGATTTTGACAGAGCAGTTATTCAGTAAATGAACATTGCTTTTGATTTTTTCATGAAAAGTACCGCATTTATCTGCAAGATTGTAATAGTAATACTCGTGATTACCGGGTATCCAGAAAGTGTTTTCAAAATTATCAGAGAGATAGCTAAAAAAGTCATTGTGTTTCTCCAATAGAGCAAAAAGCACAATATCTCCGGCTAAAACCAAAGTATCGCCAAATGGTTTTAAAGGGTTCGTTTTCAAAAACATTTTGTTTTCCGGAAACTCAATGTGTAAATCGGATGCGTATTGAACTTTCATGATTTCATCCATTACGGGCAGGGTTATTTAACCCCTCAATTTTATTTTGTTAGCATTTTTTTGCGTTGGTAAAACCATACTTGTTGACAAGTTAATCTGCGAGGTGGATTTTGAGCAAATTGTCCCCGAAAACTTTCGGGATGTGTGACTGTGAAGCGTTGACTATACATTACTATTTATTTTAAATTCAATTTTCCATTCTTTTCCTTTTATTTCTGTAATACTTCCACAGCCTTTATCAATGAAAAATATCTCTTTCAATTTGTCTAAATCTGTTTTGCGTATTTTTCGATGTATCAACATTTTTTGTTTTAACGACAATATTAAGCATTTCTTTATTTAAAAATATTGACATTATTCATAAAGAAAATTTATAAATTCTTGCCCAAAATTCGTTATTATAACCGATGGTTTATGATGCCCACTAGCTACAATAAATTCAGATTCATCTAAAAAGTCTGCAAGTCCACTTCCCATACTAATCAACCCTTTATTTTCTAAATCAGAACAATGTGCTTTAAACTCATATTGTGAAATTTGTATTTCTTTTGTTTTTAAACAAAAAGCATTATAAAAGTTTTCATAGTTTTCAATTTCTTTTAAATCAGTCTCGTATTTTTGAATGTATTTTAATATAAATATTTGAATCGAAGATAAATCATTAATAAAATTGATGAACATACTATTTTTACTAAATTCAAAATCATTTTTATCAATTATTGCTTTTACATAAATGTTTGATAATATTCTTCTTTTTTCTTCTGATTGTATTTTAACAGTTGTAGTAAATAGACTTCTTGTAAAATCAAAGAAATCATCTGTCTTTAAATAATCTTTTGAAATATAATCTCCGTTAAGTTTCTCAAACTTAACAGTTAAAAGCTCAACAGTTTCATTTATTCTTTTCTGCTGTATTTTATTAGGTAATTCAAAAAACAAATCATTTATTGTTGAGCCAACATACGGTATAACATTTATAACTGTATTTAAAACAAATCGTTGTCTCTCATTTTTATTTAATTTATTAAAATTACTTTTAATATTCATAATCTTATCCTTTTTTATATCCCGCTTCCGGCTCTGCTGCCATATTTCGACTCTGCTCAGTAGAACTACTTCGACTATGCTCAGCAGAACTACTTAACTTTTCTTCTGCCTCTTTTACCGCTTTGTCGTGAGCTTGTCGAACGGTAACCTGCCCGTTCATTAGCATTGGCAAAAGCCAATCGCGTAAGGCGATGAGTTGTTGGTTTTGTTTATGATTGTTTAATATTTTCTCATTATATTTTGAAACAATGTCATCATATTTTTTCAACAATTCTTTCGTTGGATAAACTAATTTCAATGAAAACAAATCATCTTTTGTGATTGAACCGAAAGTAGTTCCACTGTTATTTCGGTAATCAAATATTTGTTTAAAATATAGCATTACATAAAACAAGTAAGATGTAGCCTTGTCTTTACTGTTTAATGCTGCTAACCCTCGTCCAATACAACAATTATTATCTGCAATATTTAGAGTGCCAACAGGTGCTCGAACGCTTAATAAAATATCACCAACCTTTGCCATTCTGCTTGGTTCTGTTGTGTATTGTCTTATTGTTGGATATCGCCAGCCGAAATCAGTAGAACCTTGAAAAAAGATTTCGCCATTTCCTTCTTCATTATAAGAATTACCAGAAGGCGATTGTCCCATTGTAATATTTGCAATTTCAGAAAGTTTTTTCACCTCCCAACCCTCAGGAATTTCCCGTTTTAGGTCTTCGTTGTAAACCATTTTACCACCACTGCTTTTGTAGGGTTTGCCCGGTTGACAACCGTAATCTTTATTGTTTTGCCCTTCGGCAGGCTCAGTAGGCCCTTCGGCAGGCTTAGCAAGCCCTTCGACAGGCTCAGGGCAGGGGAAGTCAAACTGCACAAACCAATAATCGTAAAGGGTTTTTGCCATTGCTTCCAACTCGCGGTTTATGCGGTTGTTTAGCTCTATTTTGGCGTCAAGGTCGGATAAGACTTTGGCTATGGCTTTTTGGGTGGGAAGGTCAAGATGAGCTACAATATTTAATGGGTGTAAATGGTTCCTATTCATCGTAGGTACACCAGAACCACTTTTTTTATCACCAAGTTTTAAATTCTTTAATAAATAATAAATATACTCAACATTGTTTCCTTTAAAATCTTTTATGAACAAAGCGGTATTGTGTGGATAAAAATTAGATTTTATTAAATGCGGTAAACCAACTGTCCCACTTCGCCCAATTGTAATGCCAGGACCTTTTACCTTATATTCATTATGATAGCCCAAAATCCCATTTGATGACTGAACTGGATATTTTCCTTCAATAAATTGAGATTTAGGTAAATCATAACCTCTTTGAAATTCAATTAATTCTCCTAATATAGTTTTAGAAACCTTACTCATACCTCAATCCCTTTAAATTATTTTTATGGTCATTGCCTTCGGCAGGCTCAGGCAACTGCGGCTCAGGCAACTGCGGCTCAGGCAACTGCGGCTCAGGCAACTGCGGCTCTTCCTGTGGGCTGAGCTTGTCGAAGCCCGATTGTCTTGACGCTGAGCTTGTCGATTCTTTGGATGCTGAGCTTGCCGAAGCGACGTCCCTCGGATATTGTGTATAATTCTTAGCAAGGTGACTGAGCTTGTCGAAGTCACCGTTTATTAATGCCTCCTTTTTCTTTCTACCCCAACCTTGAACCTGCTTTTCTCTATAAAAAGCTTCATCAATTCTTTGAAATTCTTCAAAATATACAAGTTTTACAGGCAAACGTTTTTTTGTATGATTTGCTCCTTCGCCTGCTTGGTGCTGAGCAAGTCTGCGTTCCAAGTCTTTAGTGCTACCTGTATAATAACTACCATCGGCACATTCTAATATATACATATAACCTTTACTCATAGTTTAGTTTTTCGTTATTAATCGTTGCCTTCGGCAGGCTCAGGCAACTTCTCGGCAGGCTCAGGCAACTTTGCGCCGGACACTGAGCTTGCCGAAGTGTCGAAGCCCAATCCCTTTAAATTCCCCATAATCTCTTTTTCAAGTTCTCTGCCTTCCGCAAACATATTACTCAAATTCTCTTCGTAACCTTTTAATTTAGCTTCAAACTCTTCTGCGGTAATATCCACATACTCAATCTTTACTTCAAAATATTGCCCTGCACTTAGCGAATAGTTTTTCTGTTCTATCTCATCGTATTTTACTACTACCGAAAAATCATCAATCACTTTTTTATTATTAAAAGTATCAATGATTTGTTGTTCCTCTTCGGGTGTAAGAACGGTCTTTTGATTTTTGCCCTCTTTTACTGTTTCGCCAAGGTTAGAAGCATCTATCAGCACCACATCTTCTTTGTTGTTTTTATCCATAAACAGAATAGAAACATTGATGCCTGTGGTTGCAAAAATATTACTCGGCATACTTACCACACCTGCCAACATTTTACTGTCAATCAATCGTTGGCGTATCTTTTTGTCAATTCCACTTTGTGCTGTAATAAAACCTGTTGGTACCACAACGGCTGCTTTCCCATTTTTACTAAGCGAGTAAATAATATGTTGTAAAAACAGCGAATAAATAGCCATT
>Ga0256913_10001659_pt1 | contig 11410 bp, 13 predicted proteins | sample Axial_MatmetaG_FD_185970 | JGI IMG/M metagenome (GOLD analysis project Ga0256913, IMG submission 185970) | Deep-sea worm associated microbial mat communities from Axial Seamount, Juan de Fuca Ridge, Pacific Ocean - Axial_Mat | ecosystem: Environmental > Aquatic > Marine > Oceanic > Microbial...
GTAAAAGATTCTCCTCCCGTAGGGGTGAGTTTCTGGGGTCAGGGAGTTATATTGTGATCCCCCCATATCCTATATAAAGATGGGCTCGCTAAAAAACTTCTGGGTCCTTTTCCCAGAAAAAGGTTTAAAAAAAATAAGTTCACCATTTTTTTCAATTTCACTTTTTAAAATATTAAAAATCAAAAAAATAATACCCCGTTTCTAGAAAAAGGGTTTTTAAAAAGGGTTTCTACCATTTTTTTCAATTTCACTTTTTAAAATATAGTAAATCAATTAGATAATAACCCTGTTTTTATAGAAAAGTTTTTTTGGGAATCTCATCTCGGTACGGACACACTAAGCACGATGAAATCGCTTGGGGGTGCCGGTTTTCTGCGATAACTGCCGATATTTTAGACGGTTTTTTTTACTAAAAACCGGGGTGAAAAATAAGACTATAACCATATATACATATAATAAAAACTTAATTAAAAAAAATTAAGTTTTTAAAAACCGGGGTGAAAAATAAGACTATAACCATATATAAGTAACAGATAATAAAAACTTAATTAAAAAAATTAAGTTTTTAAAAACCGGGGTCAAATTTAAAATTAAAACCATATATAAGTAACGGATAATAAAAACTTAATTAAAAAAATTAAGTTTTTAAAAACCGGGGTCAAAACTAAAACAATCACCATATATAAGTAACGGATAATAAAAACTTAATTAAAAAATTAAGTTTTTAAAAACCGGGGTCAAAACTAAAACAATCACCATATATAAGTAACAAAGGGGATAACATGATAACGAAAAGAGTATCAAACAGTGGAGCTATGGGCGGAGCGGGCGTTCAACAAATAGATGTTAAAGCTGAAATAAGAAAAGAGTTAAAAAAACAAACAGATGAAATGGTAGACTCATATTCTAAACGAGTATGTCAATGCCCTTGGTGTGGGGAAAAATATCGAATTTCGCCGCGAAATACCTCATATCAAGCTAAAGTATTATGGTTTCATTTTAAAGAGGAGCGGTGTCCTTTTTGTAAAATAAGTGAAAAAACAGGTAATCAAAATTTTGGATATGCTGTTGAAAATAAGTTTAAATGTTTAGAGTTTCAATTTGAAGCTTGGGACAATGACTTTAAAGTAACACACCAAATAAACGTAGTGAGAGTTCCCGAGGGGTACCGCAAAGCTCCCCTCGAGATAATAATAGAAGATTAGGGGGATAAACCCCTAGCCAACTAAAAACATGGGGGAGGTGTTTTGAAGGTGAAACCGATCCTTGGCAAGATCTAAAACTGCCAACTTAATAACAAAGGGGGTCTGTATGATGGGGTGAAGTCCTAGGCAAGACACAAAACTGCACAGTTACTCGTCCGATAGTAGCTATGACTTTAAACTAAAAGCTACTTAACTAACCTACAGGAGGGTCCTGATGTTCATTGTCTAGCGGTCCTGGATTAAGACCTAAAACTATCCAAGGAAAAGTGGGGGATTCCTCTTCCCCCCACTTTTAAATAAACTAGCTTAATGCTACCACTGGAAAAGTGACGGTCGCAAGTCCGTATAAAAGCAGAGCGGGCAATACTGACAAGGGGGTAAAATATGTCTTATCAAGGAATTAAAGCTTATTACGAAATAAAAAAGGGCGGGATAGGATATTTCATCACAATAAATGGTAAGTTTCAAAAAGAGTTCGTATCTTTTACGGAAGCTAGCCAATACTTAATGCTGCTGAAAGCAAAAGAGACTCTTTTGGTATCAATACCAAATTAGTAAAAACCGGGGTCAAAACTAAAACAATCACCATATATAAGTAACAAAGGGGGACACAATGTTACAAATGCTACAAATCGCACAAAGTTTACCTGAAATTGAGGAAACAAAATATACTCAGGCAGTCGAAACGGAATTATTCTTGGGGAGAAACAAGCTTTCTCTTGCGGGAAGTTATAAAGCATTAACTAATAAGAAAAACCCAAAGCAAATATTTGCTATTGTTGGGGAGGGGTATGAGGTTATCCAACACGATGAAGTGGTGAATACCATTCAAGATGCCGTGGAAGATCTCAATCTCAACCCTACAACAAAAATCAAGGAGATGAATGAGGGTGGGAGAATTCACGGTGAGATGATCTTTCACTCTCATTATGTTGATGTGACCGGTGATGGGGACGTAGTAAATTTACGGGTCTCATTCGATAACTCTTATGATTGTTCCACTGGGGTACGAATGAACTTCGGTGCTTTTCACCCAACAAAAAGAATTATGCTTTTTATCGGGGAAAGGTATGCTAAATATTACCACAAGCATACCAAAGGACTAAACAAACATGAGATGGCGTCAGGTATTAAAAAAGGCGGGGAACTATTTCAAAATAGAATTTTAAAAATGTTCCAAGATATGGCGAATACTAACGTTGATTATCAAAAAGTAAAAGCCTTACTAGAAGATGCTGCCGATAAAAAGACTTCGGGTATTCCTCAGAAGTATCTTAGCAGTGTGCAAGATGCTTTAGGTTGGGGGACTCATTCTTTATGGGAGCTTTACTTAACATATAGTGAGGTGCTTAGTAGTGAGTGTGAGAGTATTGACGCTAGGGGTCGCCACGCTCTGAAATTCTTAAGCTTATTTACCAAAGCATCTAAAAACGGTGTGATTTAAAAACCGGGGCAAAATTATTTGCCCTAACCATAATAGAATACAAGGGGGTCATTATGGGATTACGAATACAACCATTACCAAATTTAACCTTACCTAATGTTGCAACACACACAGGTAAACTTTTGGAAACTTTAAACACAATTGACCGTCACGGTTATGCTACTTTAGTTACTGTAACGGAAGTAAAAGTCCTAAAAAAATCGAGACTTACCGGAGAGCCTACTCCCGCTAAGTATCTGAATCTTAGGAAAATCACAAAATTAAGAGTATCCGTCCACCACAATTACCAAAAATCGGTATCTAACCGGCAGGGTAAAGTTGGTGGGACGGGTACCTTTGTGACTGAACCTGCTAAAGGTATGCATCCGTACACTACTAATCGAGTAGTATGGCAAAGCGACCGTAACGCCAACCAATTATATTTAAGATACTATATAATAGTACAGTCTAATAACGTAGACGTAGTTTATATAGACGAAAATGACTTACCTGTTGAAATATCTAAAGCCGAGAAAGGTGAGTATTTCTCTGGATATAAGTCTGATGGCTCCCGACCAGGATCTAAAAAACAAGCTAGCGTTGGCATTGATGAGGAAAACCAAATCATTGTGCGTAGTGTTAAACTAGAAAATGTAGAATACTTTGCTAAAGGTGATAAGGTATACAATACTTTACCTCCAATGGTAATGGATATTCTTAATTTAGGGTAGGGAGTAATCTCCCACCCTCTTTTGGGGGCACTCACTATGGATAAAAAGATTAAGATCAAAAAAGGCTCACTTAATTTAGTGGGCTACCTATTAGCTAGAATAGAAGAAACGGAAGAAGAACTAAAAAAAGAGGGCTCAAATAAACTCAAGCTCTATAAAAAATTAGACGCTCTAAGAAAAAAACTGGATGAGATGAATAACTCGGAGCATTACATTTTAACCTTGTAGGAGTAAATTAATTATGGGAACACTAATAAATAAAATAATTTTAACAATATTTCCACCGCCTAAGCATGGGGCAGGGATACCTACTAAATCTAAAAGGGGGGACCGTGAGTATATCAACAGAAAAATTATCTCAATTAACGCACAAATGCGAAGAGCTCTTAGAAACACAAAGAAAACAAGAGCAGTTAATAAAAAACCTTGTTAAGGTCTGTCATCTTCAATGGTATGCTGAAAATAACCCTGAGGAAAAAACAGCTTATTTAACAGTAAAACCTCAAAAAGGTACTTACCTAGATAAGATTGTGTTTATAAGTAAAAAAGAATATTTCAACTATTACCACAATAGCTATTTACAAATAAAGCATAATATTGAAATTGAAAAATATTCTTTAGACTTTTATAAAAACCGGGGTAAATAAGTACATAATGACCATAATACATTATAAGGGGGGTACATGACTAACCAAGATTTATGTGAGGCATTTGTCAGAGGGGAAACCTCGGGTGTGTGTGGAAATTTATTCATCGACGGGAATAAGCTCTATTCTTATGGTAAACATTATGTTTTGTGTGAAAGAGTAAAACTAGATAAAGGGGGAATATTCTTTGTAATAAATGATACTTATTATTCAGCAACTACTCGAAAGCATCAAGCATATATCCGGAGGGAGGTGTGCTCCGCTGGAAAAGATTTTTTAGAAATTTTAGACTGTAATTATTCAAAAGAGTTTTTAATTTGTTTGTTAAGCAATCTAAGTACTGAAATTTCTAAAAAAGAGAAAACTTTTGCACGAACTAAAAATGCTGTTACGGGCAAAAGACTAGAAAGGTTAAAAAATGAGAGGTCAGAATTGGAGGGGTCTTTCGAAAAATTATATGGAAGTAACACTTACCACTATATGTGTCAGTTAGATAATCTAGCTGACCAAAACAAAGGAGTTTAGTATGGGTTACAATTTTATGAATTTTAAGGAGACTTTAAAGGCTTTAGAGTATTTATTTGAAGCTCGTTTGTGTCCTAATCTTATCGGTGAGACGGGTATTGGTAAGACTGAATTATTAGCACAATACACTGCCGAAAGGGGGATGGATTTAATTCCATTACAGGTAGCTCAACTAGAGCCTTCCGATTTTGTAGGACTTTATAAGACTACGGAAGATGGACGGACAATGACCTGCCCTCCTAACTGGTTGCCCTATAAGGATAGTGTGAAAGCTAAAACTCAGAAAAATAAAGAGTCTGTTGATCAGTTGAGGAAAATCTTTACTGGTGAGGTAAATCCTAAGGGTGGTGTCATCTTCTTAGATGAGATAAATCGGGGTCATGAGGATATCCGTCAGGCTTTATATCAACTTGTGAATGAAAGAAGAATACACACTTATGTCTTACCTGACAATTATGTAGTGTGTGCCGCCTCTAACCCTGCATCACAAGGATATGAGGTAAACGAGTTTGACGATGCTCTAGTTAATCGTTTTGCTTGGATTAAATTTAGACCCGAAGTATCGGAAACATTATCCTATCTTGAAAACAAGTATGGTAAAAATCCTGTACTGGCATGGGTGCATACCGACAATGCTTTGATAGATTACGGTAATGATGATTGGGAAGTTGATGGTTTAAGATACTCTCCACGTATTCTTGAAAAATCAATCAAACTTTACAACCTCATTAAGAAAGAACGCAAAGACTTTCGAAGAAAGTTATTTGCGACCTTTATGCAAGAGGAAAAAGTAGCCTCATTACTATCTTTCTTAGAAACTATGGAGTACATCACTTTTGAGGATGTTATCAAGGGTAGTAAAAAGAAAGATATACAAAAGCTAATCGACAATAAGGAGATAGCTTTATTGGTTACAATTACCACCAATCTAAGTGATGTCTTTATGAATTACGAGTTTGGTGAGGGAATTGATAACGAATACTTTAAAGCTTCTGACGAAATGTTAGTAGCTGAAAGGGTAACAACTTTCCTAGCTGCTGCTGGTGAGGAGTGTTGTGCTGCTTTCTTAGATAACCTACATCAAGGTTTTTACAATAAGAAAAGCATTGTTTATACAGAGCCTTTTACTCAAAACGTTGGGCATGGAGTTTTAAAGCAACATGCTAAAATGATGAAAAAGGGGGTTAAACGTTCTTAATACTTAGTGGGGGATTTTCCCCCACTCCTTTTTAAACTGTCCACAAAGGAGAATTTTCATGGCAAAAGATAATGGCTATAACATTAAACAAATTTGCATGACTTTTATTACAGGTAATAGATTTTATGCAACAATTCTAGCCAAGCTAGTGAAACAACCTACTAATCGAATCCCTACAGCTGCCGTAGGGTGGACAGCTAATGGAAAATTGGCTCTCTTTTATAATGAGAACTTTTTAAAGGCTCAAGATATTAGAGATGCTCAATTTGTTTTGACTCATGAGATACTGCATGTTTTCTTTAGACATCTTTACAGATTTGATATTAAAAACATGAATCAACATGAAAGACAAATAGCAAATGTGGCTATGGATATGGCTATAAATCAATTGATTAGTGAGGCTCCCCGTAAATTGCCCGATGGGAATGGGGGGGAAATGGAACTAATTTATCCTGATCTTTATAAAGATAAAGATGGGAAAGTTTTTCCTGATGGTAAATCAGCGGAGTTTTATTTAGACTTACTGAAAGAGTCAATGCCGCCACAAAATAATCAACAAAACTCAACCTGCCCAACTTGTGGTGGGACGGGCATAGACCCTAATAGTCAAGACCAACAAGAAAGTCAAGGGAGTGATGATAATGGTCAAGGACAAGATGGGGAAAACAATGGAGAGGGTCAAGGGAGTGATGATAATGGTCAAGGACAAGACCAACCTAATCCACAAAAAGCATGCCCTGACTGTAACGGGTCTGGGAAGTGTGAGGGGTATAATCCGCATGACCAAGGGGGCATGGGGAATACTGCAGACTCTCATGATCTATGGGATAAAGTTATCAATGATGACGATCAAATAGGCAATGCTCAAGATTATGATATTGATATTGAGTATGAAACTATGAAAATAGTTAAAGAATCTATTCAAGAATGTCGGAAATTTGGTAAACTTCCAAGTTTTGTTGAAGCAGAAATTGAAAAGTTAAAAAAGGTTGTAAAACGCCACAACTGGAAACGAGAGTTACAAATTGCTGTCAATTCAGTTAGAAGTAATAAAACAAGATTTACTCAGAAAAGAGTAAATCGTAGAGCTATGGGCTTAGATTACTTTCTATCTGGTAAGAAAAAGACAAGACGTCCTAAAGTAATTATCTTTAGAGATACTTCAGGCTCCATGTACAATGAGAAAATTCAACAGGATTTAGCTAATGAGATTTTATCAATAAATAGCATTGGTTCTGTTTGGGTAGGGGATGTTGATACGAGAGTTCATCAAATCTATGAGATAAAAAACAAGAATGACCTTAGACCGCCTAAAGGGGGTGGAGGTACTAGCTTTGTAAAGGCTTTTGAGGAAGCTAAAAAGATACAAGCTGATATTGTTATTTATCTTACAGATACCTACGGGGATTTTCCAAATAAAAAAGATGTTGGTAAATTTGCTCAACATACTGTTTGGGTTACGTTTGATGACAATAGCGACGTCCAATCGACTTTGCCATTCGGAAGGCATGTAAATATCACAACTACATAGAGGGGGGTTTCCCCCTCTCTTGTTAAAGGGGGGAATATGTTTCTTAATTTTGATACAACATGCCAAGGATCTTCTAGGGTTACTTTAGAATTAAAGGGTACTGATTTATACATGGACGGGTATAAAATACCTGCTAGAAGATTTAGCTTATTTGACGGTAAAAAGTTAGCTAATGCCATTAAAGAAAACTTCACAAATAAGGTTGCTCTATATGAGGGAAACTTTACAGTAGAGGAGGTATTCGAAAACATTATTTATTTACAAAAAGTCTATGACTTAACATTATTTTTACGCTTAAGATCAGCAACCTTTTATAAAGTTAGAAGTAAACAGGCTCTTAATTTTAAAGAGAGTCTATACTCTACTAGGCAGGAAATAGTGAAAAGCTTTTTAGTTAAGTCCAACCTAACTAATGTTCAAAAAATCAAATTGAGCAATATAGTAGACTCGTATCTATTACCTAATCCTAATTCTTTACCAGAACTTTACGACGTTGCAAATGATGACTTATCTAAAATTGAAGCTTTATTAAGAGAAGTAGAAAGTATCCCGACAGAGAATACTCTTCATAAAAGAAGATATTTCGAAGCATTAAACAAGGTGTGTAAGAATGTAGAAGTATTCCGTAAATTCATGGAAGAAACAGGGGACGATATTGTTGATTATAGTTCTCATAAAATAACAAGAAGATTAAAAAAAATAAGTATTGTATATGACCCATACATAACAAACTACTTAATACAAAAAAAGATAGAACATTTACTAGCAAAGGGGGTGAAGAAACAAGAGAAAAAAGTTAAACCGAGTAAACTAAAGTCATTGATTGAAAAATATAACGCAGGAGGTGTCAAAGATTTAGAGCAAAGTGATTTAGTAAGACTATTAAAAAATGGTAATAATAATATTCAGCAAGATGTGATAGACTATCTTAATTTTGAAACTATCCTTAGTCTTTTTGAAGAATCTATAAATAAATTGACTGTTCGAGATCTTCTTCGAAAATATAAACAAAATATAGTAAATAGACTTTACTGGACTATAGATAGAGAAGATCAGTTTGGAGCAATACTTGCTAGAATAAGAAAAGGAGGCTACAGCTATCATCCAATTAAAGAAAATCAAGTATACCAAGTAAGTTTAGATTTGCTACAAAGAGTAGACCCTAGAATACCGAGTGTATTGATTTTCAAATACCACAATCTTTTGACAGAGGAGGAATTAAGGAATTATTTAGTAGAGTACCGAGATAAAATCGACATACCACAGGAAGTATTCAATCGTATAAAGCATACACTAGATTGTACTTGTACTAAATCTATCACTAAAAAGTTTATAGAAAGTTATGGCAAGACAAATAAATTGAAACTTCTAAAAAAATGTAATGAAAAAGATTCCCCAATAAAAATATTTTCAAGAGATTATGATAATTTAATTTCTTCGGTAGAAAATAAAACTACTCTTAAAAATATTTTACAGGTGTCGTTCTTTCCGATTACCGACAAAATCATTAAGTTTATTCTTGATAATAAGGATAAAAAGTTAGCGGAACATTATCTGAAAGTTACTAAACGATATCTAAGTAATGACGATTGGGGATCTTTTTTACCTCAAGATATTATAGTATCTTTATTCGGTTTATTTAATACTGAAGAAAAGATAGAATTATTAGCTTATTCTATCTATTATTTAAAAGATCTTAATGTCTTAATTGAGGAAGACGAACTAGCTTCGTTTATTGAAAGAGTAATAGACCAAGATGTTTCCTATAAAGAGGATATTCTTAACAGATGCCTTAGTATAGAAAACTTTAAAGATAAGGTTTTAAGAATATTGATTGACAAAAAATATTTTTTTAAAATCAAAGGATTTATGCCGGGCATTACTGAAGATACATCTTTATTAAAAGATTTTTTAAAGATGTATCCATTTTCAATAAGATCATTGGGATGTACTAATATGGATATTTTCGATAATTTCACAAGAGAGGAGCTTGTAGAATTATCCCCTGATAAGGATATTACAAAACATCCCAATGCTTTTTTCCTAGCTAAGTTTATGACACAGGATGAGTTGTTTAAACTAGCTGATATAAACGAAGATTTTCTAATAAGGCATATGGATATGCTAGGATATGAATACTTTAAAAAAGTAAAAGATTTATTCTTACAAAAGAATAAAACATACGAAAGGCATTTATATCTAAAAGATATTCTCCGAGAGAATTCTTATCGAGGTCTTTCTAACAGGGCTAAGGAAACACAACGAAAGATTCGAGAGATCTTAAAAAATAGGTAGAGGCATCTTCTCTACCTATTTTTTTAAAAACCGGGGCAAAAAAGTTTCCATTCACCATACATAGATATAATAGGAGGAAATATGATTGAAAAATATTTTGATATTCAATTCATTAGGGGTCGCTTGGTAATAAAACCTTTAAAAGACTTAACCAATGAAGACCTAACGCCTGTTAAAGTAGTGGAAGAGGGAAATGCCCTTAGTTATATTCTTAGTTTAGATGATGACCAAGAAGAGAGAGACGGGTGGAACATCAAAGTTGAGAAAAACCGCTATATAGGTGAGCATTATCTAAGATTTACTTATGCTCAAGAACTGACTGAGAAAGTAGCGGAGTTAGAGAAAGAGTACGAGACTAAACTAGATATGGTCGAGAGAACATTTTTTGATAAGATTTGTTCAGTTTATGGAGTAACTGAAGTAAGTGGGCGGAGCAGGTATTCTAATTTATCTTCCTTTGAGGAGTATCTAAAAGAGAAGTATCCGTCTGAAGAGTTATATATAGAAGCTCAAAACAACTTAAATGAAACAATAAAATTTAAAAAACAATTTTGTTAGGAGGAAATATGGATCACAGAGGTATACTTGGTATGTATCATTGTATTGACAAAAGACGAAACCATCGAAAGTTTTATCATGTTCTATGGGACAATAATAAGAGAAAATATCTTTGTAAATACGGAAGAATAGGTAATGTAAACCCTAACCTAAAGTATTACGATTATACTTTTAATCAAATGAAAAAATTAATTGATAGTAAACTAAAAAAGGGGTATCGCAAGGTACCTGGGCACCCTACGGAAATAGGTCATCCCAATAATGCAGAGGACTACATAAATAACATAGCTTAGGAGTTTTTATGCTTTCTTTAAAAGAGATAGTACAGAATATTTTAAAAAGTGATGAGTATCAACTAGCACTTAAAGAATTAATTGATGAATGTTTTGGTTACGCAAATGGCAACGGAGTAGTTGATTTTAGCAGTTCTTTCGATTTAGACAGTTTAATCCCTGAATTGTCAGATGAAGATAAAGAAGATCTAATTAATCTCTTTCAAAAAGAAATTGAAGAAGATGAGGGGATATATTATAACCCTCAAGAAAATATCTTAATTAGATCAACTACGGATAATGTTCTTGTTGACTTATACGAAAAGAAAATTTATTTCGAGGAAGATACTATAACACTATCCTCTGAGGTTAACGACTTACAAATTTATTTGGAAGTAAAAAAGTACCAAGAAGAGAGTGGCGTATACGGGGGAGTATATGATCTAGGTGCTTACGGGGATGTATCTCATCTTAATTTCCCAGAGGAGTATGATGAGATAGATAAAGAAACCCGTGAAATGCTTTTAGATATTTTTAAAGTTTCCAAGTTACTAAATGAAACTAGAGTAACACTTGATGATTTACCCACTACTTTTCGTTCATACATACCTAAAGACATCCTGCAATATGAAGAAGACCACTTAATCGACTTTGACATTTATGACTTTGTGATTTCAATTAAAGACATAACTATAAATTTAACGGTATCTCCTTGGGACGCTGAAAATAAAGATATGTGCGAAGCTGTAAACACTTTTTTAAAAGACCCCCTATTGTGTGAGGTGGGTACGGAAAATAAATATGGCGAAACATACTGTACGTTAAGAATACCTTTAGAGGGAAATGCAACGTCTTACTTAAATAACTTAGTTTAAAAAAGGGGGAGATATGGGCTATCAAAGTAGAGTATCTTTAGGATTAACTGAAAAAGCATTTAATGGATATTTAAGAAAATATCCAGAGGCATTAACTTTATGCAAGGAGGCTGACAATATCCTTGTTCATGACGATCAATATATATTTTA
>Ga0256913_10001660_pt1 | contig 11393 bp, 8 predicted proteins | sample Axial_MatmetaG_FD_185970 | JGI IMG/M metagenome (GOLD analysis project Ga0256913, IMG submission 185970) | Deep-sea worm associated microbial mat communities from Axial Seamount, Juan de Fuca Ridge, Pacific Ocean - Axial_Mat | ecosystem: Environmental > Aquatic > Marine > Oceanic > Microbial...
CCATTTCCGGAAAATTTTCAACAATAATTTTTCCCGCCGCCAGGTGCCTTTCCGAAACATTATTAATTGTACCGTATATAAATTGTTTAAATCCAATATTTATATAATTTGGATTTCTGTTTTGATTACCCGGTTTCAGAACATTTTTAATGCGTAAAGACGTGATAATAGGAACTAACTCTTTAGGTTCTGTTTTTATTAGTAAGGAAATTAATTCAAGGGAAATATCATTTTCAAAAAGAGAAAGCACCTCTAAAACTTTTAATTCGTTTGCAGTAATGTTTTTTAACAACAATCCGAAAACTTCCGATTGGGAAGATAAAAGTTTTGTAATTTTAGTATCATTATAATTAACGGAAACTTTTCCCTCATTAAATTCAATAATACCGGAAGCAATTAATTCAGAATTAAAATGCAGAATTTTTTCCGGTAACCGTTCGGAAAAAGAAATAAATAGATTTTTTAAAATTCCTTTATCAAAAAAATAATTATAGCTTTTATCTATCAACATTTTAATTTCCGTTTCCGAAAAGATTTTTAATTCTATAAGTTTTTTATTTATTTCCTCCGATAAATCTATTTCGAAAGCCGAATCGGTTGAAACAATAATTTTAATTTGATTTGCCAAAAGGATAGGAAAAAGTTTATGGAGCATTTCAAAATTTTGGACTTCCAATTTATCCAAATCATCAATTAACAAAATAAAATCGGTAATAGAAGCAATTTTGGAGACAATTGTTTTCAATTCAACCGGCAGCTCTTCTGAATTATCGTCAATATGTAAAGAAACATATTGTATCAATGAATCATCAACCGCTCTGTAAATCGGCTCGCTATATAACAATCTACTAAAGAACTGTTGCCAAAAATTTGATGCCGAAATAAAATCATTAGGTTTTATCAAAACAGATTTATTGTAGTTACGAGCAATATTTTCGAGCATTGCACTTTTACCGCTTCCTTTATCTCCCAAAACAACCGCAACACTTCCCCACGTATCTTTTTCTATATATTTGGTGATTCGTTTTTCGATTTTATCTCTATTTAAAAACCGAAATGAATTGTTTAACCCTAATTTTTCTTCAAATAAAATTTCCGTCCCCAAATCATTTATTATTTCAAGGCTTGATATATAACGGGAGTTTGGATTTTTATCCAGCATTTTCTGAATAATTCTAATAATTTTTCTTGAAAACTTGCTAGAGGGGAACTCAAACCTCTTTTCAATATGTGCTCTAAAAATTCCCAATTCATTATCAGCCGCAAACGGAAGTTTTCTATATACAAGTTGATACAACAAAATTCCAAAAGAATAAATATCAACATTAAATGCAATTTCTTTTTTTTCGAGAATTTCGGGAGCTAAATATTCCGCTGTCCCTTGTTGAAAATTATCTTCAAGTTCAGGGAAATATTTGGTTAACCCGAAATCAATAATTTTAACTTGAACATCATCACCTTCTTGTTTTACAAGAATATTTTCGGGTTTCAAATCGAAATAGATATAATTGGCCTGGTGAATATAAAATAAAATTAAACTTACCTTATGAATAAATTTTCGAAGAAATTTTTCTTGCTTCAAAAATTTACAATAGAGCGGATTATTCCCTTCGGCCATTTCCATTGTAAAAAATTTATCGTTTTCCGAAATTTGGTATTTAAGTTTATATTCGTTATCCAGTTCAAGTATAGTTCCTTTATCGTAAACCGACACAATACCGGGGTGCGAAAAACGTTTGATGATTTTATATTCATTATCAAAGGCTTCTATTTCCGGTGTATTGGCAGTATATTGTAAAATTTTAACTGCAATTTTTTCACCCGGAAAAAATTTATCTTTGCATACAAATACCTTGCTTCTGCCCTCCCCTATTTTATTCAATATGGTATATCTGTTATTTATCACGAGCAATCCAAGGACTTAATTCTTCTTTAAGCTTTTCTCCAAAATCGTTAATTGCCAGTATTGATAGTACTAATACAATTGATGGTATTATTATCAACCATACGTCGTTAACCATATATTGCTGGCCGGATAAAATCATATTACCCCACGACGGATAGTTTATTCCAACTCCCAATCCTAAATAACTTAAGGATGCTTCTGCCAAAATAACATTACTGAATTGCAAAACGGAAGCAACTATAATCTGGCTTAAAATTACAGGCAAAATTTCTTTTGCAAGAAGTTTGCCTAATGACATTCCGATTTTTTTTGAAGTTATAAAATAATCTTTTTGTACAATCGAAGCAACCTCTACTTTAACCACTTTAAAAAATCCCATCCAGCCTGTTAAAGCCAAAACAACGATAACTCCTAATATTGAATTCCCCCACAAAGCCAAAACCATTATCACAAAAAAGATTGAAGGAATTGTTAAAAACATATCGGTAAATCTGCTTAACAATAAATTTAACACCCCGCCGAAGAACGAGGCCAAAAAGCCCAATAACAGACCAAGTGAAAGTGATATTGCTACAGTTAAAACGGCAATAAAAAGTGAAATCCTTCCGCCGAAAATTATTCTTGAAAAAACATCTCTGCTCAGTTCATCAGTACCGAACAAAAAATATTTTTTTATAATTACCGGCTTACCATCAATTAATTTTGCAGCTGATTTTTTTATCTTTTTTTCTTCTTTACCTTGTTTATAAATAATATAATCCCCTTTCATTTTAACGGTGTTGGCGTATATTGTATTTTTTATTACGGGATATTTAACAACCTCGTTTTTTATTTTATCAAAACTATTACCTGCCTTAACTTTTAAATTAACGGCATACATAGATGAAAACGGAGGGAGGAATCTCCCCCCATTAATATTAGGTTGTGCATTCGGATGGAAATCCGTAATTATTGGTGCAAATAAAAATGCAAATAAGAGTAAAAGAAAAACGAAATATGATAATCTTAATTTTACTTTAAATAATTTTAATTTTCTGTATATTAAAAAATATAATATTGGGGTAATTAATATTAATATTATTGAAATAAATAAATCCAATGTTTCGGAATCTAACTTTGCGATAACTACTTTAGAGAAAAAAAACAACTCAAACAGGGCAACTCCCAATAATCGAATACCATCAACTATCACCGTTAATCTGGATGCAACAAGCAGAATAAATAAGCCGATAATCGCATTATGTATTGTTAATCTTTTCACCGTTACAACATTAAATTTTCTAATAATCTCTTATCTATTATGGAACGAAGGATATCCGCAAATAAATTTACAGTTAAGATAATTACGGCTGAAACAAGCACAACTGCTATTATTAACGGGTAATCACGATTTGCAATAGCATGCATAGTTAAAAATCCCATTCCGGGTAAAGCAAAAATGGTTTCTATTAAAACAGAACCGCTCAGCAAAACTCCCAACTCCACTCCTGCAACCGCTATCAAGGAATTTAACGCATTGGGTATTATATGTTTGAAAAGAATAACGTTTTTTTTCATCCCTAATATTTCCAGTTCTTTAATAAAATTTTGATTTGCAATTTTTTTTATCTCAACATACAAATATTTATAATAGACAGGCACTGCCACAAAACCGGCGGCAATAAACGGCAATGTTAAATGATATATGTAATCTGCAAACCGTCTGAAAAAATCTTCATTATAAGAATTAAATGAAGTCAATCCGGATGGCGGGAAAATATTTAATTTAAACGAAAAAATGTAGATAAGTAATATCGACGAAATAAAGACCGGGATGGAATAAAGTGTTAAATTAATATTCGATATTAGTTTTTCAAACCTTTTTGATTGGCAACGAAATGTAAAGAAAACTAATAAGAAAGATATGGCTATTTGCAGTACAAAGGAAACAGCTCCAAAAACAAGTGTAAAGGGAAGATATTTACTTATTACCTCTGTTACGGGTTCACGATATATGTACGAAATACCGAAATTACCGGTAAGAACATTACCCAAATAAGCAAAATACTGAGCAAAAATATTTCCTCCCAAATTATACGATGTGTAAATTTGATTAAATAATTTTGTATCAAAATCGGGAGACAAAAATTTTTGAGCCGGATTACCGGGGGACAAGTGTATAAGAAAAAAAACGAAAGTAATTACAAAAAACAGAAGAACTACAGAAGAAAATATTCGACGTAAAATAATTTTCCACAATTTATTTTTCACTATAATTCCCATTTAAAATTAAATCAATTCAATTGCCATTGCCAGCAATGCTTAATTGTACCCAGAGGATCAGCCGATATATTTTTTACACGTTTATTATACGCAACTATATTGTCAATCCAATACAAAAAAGTATACGGTTGTTCGTCAGCTAAAATTTCTTGAATTTTATAATATATTATTTTCTTTTCTCCCTTATCGGCACCACTCAATTTGTCCAATAGTTTATCCAACTCGTAATTTTGAAACGAAGCAAAATTAAAGGGTGTAGTTTCCAAATCCGAATACCAGGATATTTTCAAATTAATTGGAATCGGTATAACCCACGCAGCCATCCATGCTTCGTATTTTTTTGCAAAAAGATTGTCAATAAATACACCCAACTCGTCTGTGGCAATTGTCATATCAATGCCGACTTCTTTCAAGTTATTTTGAAACAATGATGCTGCAAAAGAGCGGCGAGGATTTCCGGCCGGAATATGAAGAGTAAATTGGAATTCTACTCCGTTTTTATCAATAGTTCCATCATGATTACTATCGAACCATCCTTCTTCTTTTAACATTTTCTTTGCCAATAAAGGTCTATATTGCATAGGCACAACAGCAGAATTATAAATTGATTTAAAGATCGGTGAAACCGGCGTTGAAGCAAGTTGTCCGAACCCTTTTAAATATTGTGTAACAACAGCATTTCTGTTAAGTGCAATAGTTAATGCTCTTCTAACTTTTGCATTTCCGAATAATTTGTTGGGAACAATCTTACCTGCTTCATACTTACTTACGGAAATATTGTTCCATCCGATATAATCAAAATCACGACCTGATACGGGCGCAATAATAATTGATTCATTTTGCCGGATATTTGAAATATCATCAGTTTTTATGTCTTCCATAAGATCAATATCACCGGCCATTAATTGTGAAAGTCTGTTTCGATATTCCGGTATAACCTTAAAAATTATTTCATCAACTGTTTTGTGATTAATTAAAAAGGAAGTTTGATTTTTAGCTAAAATAATTGCTCCTCCCCTATACCACCTTTTTAAAAGATAAGCACCGTTTGTAATAACAGAATCTTTTAAATTAATTTGAGAAAGTTCGTTGCGTTTATATTTACTCCAATAATGTTTAGGTAAAATGGGATGATCTATATCCAATAACTCTGCCTCGGATTCTTTTTTAAATTTTATTTTTAATCTGTTTTTATCAAGTACTTCAAATGTTTTTGCAGAATCAATGTGCCCTTTTTCATCAGTGTAAAAATTATCGAAATACCCGTATGCTCTACTTTTTACAGTAGGGTCAGAATAAACATCGAATGAAAAGATCACATCTTCAATTGTACACGGAAGACCGTCACTCCATTTTACATCATCTCTAAGCTCAATAACAACGGCGTTTTCATTATCTTTCCACTCCCAACTCTTTGCCAACATTGGGGAATATTGTATATCACCTTTCGCACTATCCCAATCATTTTCAATCAGAGATAAATAAAGAAGTTCGGTAATATTACCTTCTTCAACAGTAAAGGAATAAAGGGGGTTCAGCGTTTCTATATCAGAAGCAATGCCTATAATTATTCTATTATTTTCTTGCTGTGTTGAACATGTAATTAGAAACAAACTAATAACTATTAAAAGTAAAATACATTTTAGCCGCATAATTGTAATTTAATTATTAAGATTATTTAACAATTTATTATTTTGGTTAGTGATTACAAAAGTATTTAAGAATTGTTTCCATATTTACTCTATGCTAAAAGCAAATATTAATTATATAAAAATTACTACCAACAATAATACTAATATTTTAGTAGATAATTCCACATTTACTTTAAATAAAAATCATATTTATACAATTATTGGTGATAACGGCAGTGGTAAATCCACACTCCTTTTTGCATTAATGAACTTACCGGATAGGAATGTTATTGAAATTGATGCAAAAATTATTGTTAATTCCATTGATATTTATTCGGTAAATGAGAATGATTTAATAAAAACCAGAACCGAAAATTTCAGATTTGTTTTTCAAGATCCTTTTTCGGCTTTTGACCCGTTAAAGAAAATAGAATATTATTTCAATTTTTTGAATACTTATAACAAAGAAGAACTTGCAAACGAGTTGGAATATTTTCAATTACCCGATTACGATAAGATACGAAATCTTTATCCCTACCAATTTAGTACGGGAATGTTGCAACGTATTAGTATTGTTATTGCCCTAATTGCCAAACCCCCTATTTTATTATTAGATGAACCGACATCGGCTCTCGATTTGCCCGTAACAAATTTGTTGTGTAACAGGTTAAAAAATTTTGTTGCCAATAATAACAGTACTGTTTTGCTTGTTACACAGGATTACCCTTTTGCGAAAAACATTAGTAATTTTATTGCCGAATTAAAAGGGAAAAAACTTTCTTCATTCATTGAAAATAAAATTCAATAATATAATTATGATAGAGTTACAAAACATTACATATTCCGTTTCGAACAGATTATTTTTAGAGGGGACAAAAAAGAAAATTCTTAATAATATAAACTTAACAATTAAACAAAATGAAATACTCGGGGTTGTAGGAGAATCGGGAGCAGGCAAAACAACATTGGCAAAAATAATTGCCGGACTTATAAAACCCACTGACGGCAACATAATTTTAAACTCAGTAACCAAAGACAAAATTCAAATACTTCTTCAAAATAACATCGAATTAATTAATCCTTACAGAAAAATCGATTCACTATTAAGAGATACAATTGATGACGACTTAACAAAGCATCTTAAAACTGTCGGTTTAGATAATTTCATTTTATCAAAATACGGTTACCAACTAAGCGGAGGAGAACGCCAACGCATTGCTCTTACTCGTTTACTTGCAACAAATCCTAAAATTCTTCTTTTGGACGAACCGTTTTCCGCACAGGACTTTGATTCACAAAAATCATTAATGGAATTATTTCTGCAATTAAATAATGAGTTGAATTTAACAATATTTTGTGTTTCCCATAATCTCCATATTATGTCACAGTTCCCACAAAGATTAGCCGTTATGAAAACGGGAAAAATTGTTGAAATTAACAAGCGGGAAAAGATATTTTCAAATCCGGTAAATTCTTATACCAAATTTTTGCTTAAAGCAATGAAATTTAATTTAACCGAAAGTGATTTCAAACAATATTAATTTATTAAGATTTATTATATTTAAAAATCAATAATATCAGCAGAGAGAATAATGAAACAATTAATTCAACTATCAACCATAATACTTTTTGCCGTAATTACTTTTTTTCTATCCAAATCATCTTTTAACACCGATATTAATTTTTTGATAAAGAAAACGGTGTTTAATGAGAAAGAAGATTTGAACAAACGTTCCGAACAAGAATTTAGAATGTTACGTAATCCTGTAACCGGTAAAATTCCAAAATCTATCAGACAAAAAGAATTGGCGTTTGTGAAAAAAATTCCCGAGGCAAATAAAAACGGATTGTTTAAATTAAGCAAAGTCCAAGGGCTAAATTTCAAATCTCGCGGACCTGTTAATCGAGGCGGAAGAGTAAGAGCATTAGCCGTTGATATGAGAAGTACGGCAAATAATGTTACGATAATTGCAGCAGGTGTTTCTGGCGGAATTTGGAGGTCAACCGATAACGGAAATTCATGGAAACAAACTTCATTACCCTCACAAATTCATAGTGCCACATGTATTGTGCAAGACCCTCGAGCGGGCCATCAAGATACATGGTACGTTGGAACCGGCGAATCACACGGTAATTCTGCCACGGGCGGTAACGCTTCATATTTCGGTGACGGAATCTTTAAATCTACCGATAACGGCTTAACATGGCAACTACTTCCTGCAACTGTTTCCGGTACCCCGCAATCTTTCGATAATATCTTCGATTTTGTTAATCAAGTGGCTGTTAATCCCGTTACCGGCTCTATTTTTGCCGCTGCTATAAATATGATTGAACGTAGTACAGACGGTGGTACAACTTGGAAAGGTGTTCTTAGTACACCTAAAAATTCCAGCTACAGCGATGTTACAATAACGGCTTCAGGAATTATTTACGCTACAATCAGCAGTTCCGTTGCAAATCCGGGTATTTGGAAATCTACTGACGACGGAGCAAGTTGGACTAATATTACTCCTGCCGATTTCCCGGCCGATTACAGAAGATGTGTTATTGCTTCCGCACCCTCCAACGAGAACAGAATTTATTTATTGGCTTATATTCCTAATAGCGGTAAAAAAAACGTCGGATTTTGGGTTTCCGATAATGCAGGAGCGTCTTGGAGAAATGCTACAAACAACCTTCCCGATGCAAACGGAAATGTTGCCGGTATTGATCCTCAAGGCGGTTATAATTTGGTAATTAACGTAAAACCTGACGACCCCGATTTTGTTGTTTTCGGCGGGACAAATCTTTACCGCTCCACAGATGGTATGATGACAAAATTAGAAAACAAATATAAAAATTGGATTGGCGGCTATTCTGTTGCGAATGATATTTCACAATACGAAAATCATCACCCTGACCAGCATGCACTTTGTTTTGCCCCTTTTAATTCAAAGATTCTATATAGTGGTAATGATGGTGGTATCCAGATTACAAACGATGTAACAGCAACAATGGTTTCCTGGACAGATATAAACAACGGTTTTATCACTTCTCAATTTTATTCAATTTCCATGGACCAAGCTACTGCTAACGACCCCGTACTTCTTGGCGGTTTGCAAGATAACGGACACTATTTTGTTAATTCCAATAATCCTACTGCAAATTGGGTGGAAATGATTGGCGGCGGCGATGGAGGTTTTACTGCCGTTGCAAATCATAAAGCATATTATTATATAGAAACGCAAAACGGTGATGTTATTCGTCTTCAACTCAACGGAAGCGGTAACTATGTAACATGGACTGTAGTTAAGCCTAATTACACAACTTACTATCTTTTTACAAATCCGTATGTTTTAGACCCCAATTATTCCAATGTAATGTATTTTGTTGCCGGAGATTCCCTATGGCGCAATACTAATCTTTCCGAAATACCTAACTTTAGCAACAACCCTACATTAAAAAATTGGAGTTGCCTCTCAAACACTCGTACCGGCGATATGATTACTGCTGTTGCAGTTTCAAAAACTCCGGGTAACATTGTTTATTACGGTACATCGGACGGCCAGGTTTTTCAATTGAAAAATGCAATTGTCGGAAATCCTGTCCCTAAAAATATTTCGGACGGTAAAGGTCTTCCGGCCGGTTATGTTTCAGCTATTGCAGTTGACCCAAATAATGCTTACAAGGCTTTAGTAGTCTTTTCAAATTACGAAGTGGTTAGCTTGTATTATACTTCAAACGCGGGTGCTACTTGGACTGCGGTTGCAGGAAATTTGGAAGAAAACACCGATGGTACTGGCAACGGACCTTCATGCAGATGGGCTTCCATAATGAAATATAATAACGTAACAACTTACTACGTTGCAACAAGTGCCGGTTTATATTCAACTTCCCAACTTAACGGGAACAATACAAAATGGCTCCATGAATCTCCAAACGAGATTGGAGTTGCAGTTTGTACAATGGTAAAAACTCGTCAACTTGACGGCGAAGTTGTTGTAGCTACACACGGAGCAGGGGTATTCAGCGCCAATGCTTCCGAAACGGACGTAAAACCGGTTGCCGGAACACCTTCCGATTTCTTTCTTTCTCAGAATTATCCTAATCCGTTTAACCCTACAACAAATATAGATTATTCGATTCCTGAAAGCGGACTAGTAACTTTAAGAATTTATAACATCCAAGGGCAACTGATATCCGAACCCCTTAACCGTTACCAAAACAAAGGGAATTACACATTATCATTTAATGCATCTCAACTTGCTTCCGGCACTTATATTTACGAGTTGCAAAATTGCGGAAGAAGAATTTCAAAAAAAATGATTTTACTAAAATAAATTTTAATTATGCGGGCAAATAGTTATATTTGTCCGCAATATAAAGGGATATTATGAAAAACACATTGAAAATATTTTCGTTCTTTATAATTACATTATTTGTTTCATGTACATCCTCCCATACACCGCAATTGGCTTTACCTAACGATGTTGCCCCTAATAGTTGTAGAATTTCGGGAACAGTAATACAAATTAAAGATTTTAACGACCCTTCCATTACGTGTATTGCAAATCCTTGCAACGTAAAAATTAAAATTGATGATATCCAAAAAACCGGTATGAGTTTTAAAACTCCGTTGAAAAAAGGTGAAACAATAAGAGTCAATTTTATACTTAAAGCCTCTAACCTTTCCAAAACATTAAATAGAAATATAAGGGGGTTAAGAGTTGGAGATAAGTTTACGGCTGATGTTGAACGTATAGAATTAATTCAACTTGGAAATAAAAATGAAAAGTTTGAATACCGAATTTCAAAATATATTTTGAAATAAATATTGCACCTATTCTTGTACAGGCCGTTCAAATTTTACCGATTAAAATTTTTGTTTTTTAGAATCTTTTCCAACACAATAACATCATATGCAGAATAGATTTATTTTAATTATCTAATAAACAAAGGAAAAATTATGACTTTACAAACAAATTTAACTCACGTTGAAAGTGCAGCCGATTTGGAAAAAATGCTCCAAGAAAATGAAAACGTAATGGTATGTTGCGGAAGAATGGGTCCAATGTGCGTACCGGTTTATGCAATTATGGAAGAATTGGAAAGCGAGTATCCTCACGTAAAATTTGCCGATATGCTTTTTGATATTCCTGATGCTGCCGTTATTCGTAATCATCCTGCGTGTGCAAATTTTTACGGATTACCTTTTACCATGTATTACAAAAACGGTGAAGTTGTTAAGGCAACATCTTCAATTCAAAATATGGAACAGATAACTGAAATCTTAGATAGTGAATTCGGGAAAAAATAAAACGATGGAAACGGAAAACAAATACTATGATGTTATTGTACTTGGCGGCGGTGCTGCCGGATTAACTGCAGGCATCTATCTTTCGCGTGCCAAAATGAAAACATTAATCATAAACGAGGGTACTGCAGGCGGACAAATGGTACTTACTCACGAAATCGCAAATTATCCGGGAGTAGAAAACACCGGCGGGTATATGCTGGGCAGTACCATGGCAAAACAAGCTAAAAGTTTCGGTGCCGAAATTATTAACAATGCAAAAATAGAATCATTTGATTTAACAAGTAAAATTAAATCCGTG
>Ga0256913_10001661_pt1 | contig 11380 bp, 10 predicted proteins | sample Axial_MatmetaG_FD_185970 | JGI IMG/M metagenome (GOLD analysis project Ga0256913, IMG submission 185970) | Deep-sea worm associated microbial mat communities from Axial Seamount, Juan de Fuca Ridge, Pacific Ocean - Axial_Mat | ecosystem: Environmental > Aquatic > Marine > Oceanic > Microbial...
AATACAATTACAGAGGCTCACTTTTTTTTGTTTTGGGTGAATTGGGAAATCCTGATTTTGCCGAGCTTGCCGGGTTTAAAATAACAAGGGACACGGGAGCGATAAATGAATGCAGAGGAATAATCATCGGAGAGGGGAGTTATAACTGGCAGGAGAATATTAATGCTGCCTTGAATTATTACATACTTAATGATAGTGAGAATATTATGATTGTACCGAATCCTGACAGCTACTGGCCGAGTTCTCCAAATGGAGAGATCGGTATAGGCGCCGGCGGGAAAGCTAGGTTTATTCAGTCACTGCTGAAAGAGTACGGGATAAAAATCAAGCCGCTTTATTTGGGGAAGCCGTACAAGCCGGTATACAGATATGCACTGAAATATTTAAGGAACAAATTCGGTATTAGCAGACGGCTTACCGGGAAGAGGACGCTGATGCTGGGAGATTCAATTCTTTCGGATATACGCGGTGCAAACAGAGCGGGATTTTCATCAGGACTGCTTTTGAGTGGTATTTCTTCAGTTAATCACATTAATCCGAATAAAAAAGCAGATAATCCGGATTTTATATTTGAGTCTTTATGATATAAGTATTTCAAAAAAGTTTTTATACCTTCAGGGACACGGAAACAGAATTTTGAAAGAAGAGAAATTTTTTAAAAATGGAAAATTATATTTCAAGAGAGAATCTGGTGGGGCTTTTTATATGAAAGAGTTTATTTTTTCAATAAAAATATGGACAGATTGATTTAATGTGCTAAATTTGGATACTTGTATGAAAATTTTAAAAAAGATTAATATAATTAAATAAGGAAAAGAAAAAGATGCATAGATTTAGAACTCATACCTGCGGGGAATTGAGAAAGAGTTATATTGGGGAGAAGGTAAAAATTTCCGGTTGGGTACATAGAGTGCGTGATCACGGTGGAATTATTTTTATTGACTTAAGGGATAATTACGGAATAACACAGGTGGTTATTGATCCGAAAATGGATTTTCATGCTGACATAGAGCATTGGCGTGTTGAGACGGTTATTGCTTTTACCGGAGAGGTTGTAGCGAGAACTGAAGATACGGTTAACAACAAGCTGAAAACTGGTGAGATTGAAGTTGTTGCTCAGGAAATGGAGATATTATGTCCGGCAGAAGTAATTCCTTTTCAGGTAGCCGTTGAAGAGCAAACACCGGAAGCGATGCGTCTGAAATATCGTTTTCTTGATTTACGCAGAGAGAAACTGCATCAAAATATTAAGCTTCGTTCTCAGGTCATTTTTGAAATGCGCAGACTTATGACAGAGATGGGATTTAACGAATATCAGACTCCGATTCTTACATCGAGTTCACCGGAGGGAGCTCGGGATTATCTTGTGCCGAGTCGTCTGCATCCTGGTAAATTTTATGCTTTACCGCAAGCTCCTCAGCAGTTTAAACAGCTTTTAATGGTTGCAGGTTTTGACCGTTATTTTCAAATTGCACCGTGTTTCAGAGATGAAGATGCCAGAGCGGACCGTTCGCCTGGTGAATTTTATCAGTTGGATATGGAGATGAGTTTTGCGACTCAGGAAGATATTTTTGAAATTATTGAGAAACTTTTTTCTGAACTGTTTAACAAATTTTCGGATAAGAAAGTAGACTCGCTTCCTTTTGTCAGGATTCCTTATCTTGAGGCTATGGATAAATATGGATCAGATAAACCTGATTTGAGAAATCCGCTTCAAATGATTGATGTTTCGGGAGTTTTTGCTGACAGCAAATTTAACGCTTTTTGTTCTGTTGTGAAAAAAGGTGGAGTTGTCAGGGCTATAAAAGTTAAAGGTATAGCTGACCGTCCCAGAAGTTTTTATGACAATATGATTTCTTATGCTCAATCTGTTGGAGCTAAAGGGATGGCTTATATTATCTGGACAAATGGAGAAGAGAAGAGTCCTATAGTTAAATTTATGGATCGTAAAGAGCTTGATACTTTAAAAGAGCTTGGAGAAATTGAAGACGGAGATGTAATGTTCTTTTTGGCTGACAAAAAGAAAAAAGTTCAGGAAATCGGTGGTCATGTTATTACTGAATTGGGCAAACGGCTTGAGCTTATAGATGAAGATACTTTTAAATTCTGCTGGATTGTAGATTTTCCTATGTATGAACTTGATGAACAGACTGGTAAAGTTATCTTTAGTCATAATCCATTTTCAATGCCTCAGGGCGGGATGGATGATCTTTTGAATAAAGATCCACTGGATATCCTTGCTTACCAATATGATATTGTTTGTAATGGTATAGAACTTTCAAGTGGTGCTATAAGGAATCATAGACCTGAAGTTATGTATAAAGCATTTGAGATTGCCGGATATGAGCAGAGTATAGTGGATGATAAGTTTGGGGGTATGATAAATGCTTTCAAATTAGGTGCTCCACCTCATGGTGGAATTGCTCCTGGAGTTGACAGGATAGTAATGCTGCTTGCGGGTGAACCTAATATAAGAGAAGTGATAGCCTTTCCGTTTAACCAGCAGGCGCAGGATCTTATGATGAATGCCCCTGCAGAAGTAGAAAATAGACAACTTGAAGAGCTTCATTTAAAAGTTGTTCTTCCGGAAATTGAAAAAGAAGAAGAGTAGGGCAGGGTTATTCAATTTCTATTTGAAGTAGGAGTTTATTAATGGTAAAATGTCCCGGACAGGATATGAGATATTGGAAGGCTGAAGATATTTTTGAGGTCGTATGTTCTTCCTGTGGTAATGTTATTGAATTCTGGAAAGATGAACCGTTTAGAATGTGTCCGTCTTGTCAAAAAGAAGTCCGTAATCCCCGTATTGATTTGGGATGTGCTAAATGGTGTAAATTTGCTGAAGAATGTCTGGGGAAAAAGAATTCTCTGGCGAATCCGCTTATTGAGTCAATCAAGCATAAACTTTTAGAGATTGATGGAGTAGAGGAAAATATTGTTAGGTATGCTTCACTACTTTCGGATAATATTGAAGAGGTTAATGAGGATGATACTGCTTTTCGTAAAATAGAAGCTTTACTTGACATTGTTGTTGAAGAATGCAGTATTAAATTATCGCAAGAATTTTTTGAAGGTCTGAATTTGGAATTGGAATTGCATAACAGACTTTGTAAACGATTTGTGTTATGATAGGCATTTAAGGGAAGATAAGTGGAGCAGATATGAATTTACTTTTTATCGGAGATATCGTAGGTAAAGGAGGGCGGAAAGCTGTTAAGGAGCTTGTGCCTGATTTAAAGCGGGAATATAACTGTTCCTTTTGCATTGCCAATGCGGAAAACAGTGCTGGTGGCGGAGGTATTAACGGTAAATGTATAAATGATATTTCCCCTGGAGTAGTTGATGTAATTACGATGGGGGATCATATTTGGGATCAGAAAGAATTTGAACATGAAATTACCGGTTTTCCTAATGTAGTAAGACCTGCTAATTTAAGTAATAAGCAACCGGGCAAAGGGTATGGTGTTTTTCGTAATCCCGGGGGAGGAGATATTGCAGTTATTAATCTTCTCGGGAAAGTTTTTATGCGGGAAAGTGCATATTGTCCATTTGAAAAAGTTGAAGAAATTCTGCATATTCTTCCAAGAAATATAAAGACGATTTTAGTTGATTTTCATGCTGAAGCGACCAGTGAAAAGGCGGCGATGGCGCATTTTCTTGATGGCAGAGTGACAGCAGTGTTTGGTACTCATACGCATGTTCAGACCTCTGATGCGAAAATTCTTCCCGGACAGACAGCTTTTATCTCAGATGTGGGTATGGTTGGTGCTGAATATTCTGTTTTGGGTAGGGATGTTGATGCTGTTATTCAAAAATTTACAACGGGTATGCCGAAAAGATTACCGGTCAATGATAAAGGCATTCGTCTTGATGCTGTAGTTCTCTCCTATTCTTATGAAACTGGAAAAGCTGAAAAAGTAAAAAATATTTCGGTATTTCTTGATGATAAAATAGAATCATAATTTATTAAGGTTGAAATATTATGCTTTTAAAAGAGCTTAAAAAAAATCTTCATATAATAGAAAAAGTTATAAAAGAAGATGACTTTCCTGCTTCGCTGGAACCGCGATTTCTTAGAGAAGCTGTAACTGATTACCCGTTGAGAGGCGGGAAAAGGTTGAGAAGTGCTCTGCTGTGCTGGACTTGCGGTTTATTAGGTGGTGACATTGAAAAAGCATTATATGCTGCAGCTTCTGTCGAAATTTATCACAACTGGACTTTAGTACATGATGATATTATTGATGATGATGATTTCAGGCGTGGAGAATACTCAACACATATAAAGCTTGCTAAAGCGGCGTCTGTCTATACTGATAATCTTCAGGCTCAATCAAGATTTGGTCGTGATTTTGCAATTCTTGCAGGTGATATACAGCATAGTTGGGCTTTAAATATGCTTTTGCGTTCTATTGAATTGGGAGTTTCCTGGCAGACATTGCAGGTGCTTCTTGCTGAACTTCAGACTACAGTAAACAGACAGCTTGTCAGTGGAGAAGCTCTTGATGTTGAATTTTCATACCGTGATTGGGAAGATATTACTGTTGATGAAATTGAGAAGATGTTAACTTTGAAAACAGGTGCACTCCTAGCATATTGTGCTTCAGCAGGTGCTTTAATAGCTATAGAATCAGATGACTTAAATGATCCACGAGTAAAAAAAGTGTCAGATTTTGCACTTAAAGCGGGAACTGCTTTTCAGATTCGAGATGACTGGCTGGGGATTTTTGCTGATGCAGAAACTTTGGGTAAACCGATAGCTTCCGATATAATTGAGGGGAAGCCGTCAATTTTATTTAAAGAGGCTATTTCTGCGTTACCGGATAAAAAGGCTGCAGTTTTAAGAAGTTTTCTGAACAAACCTGAGATTTCCCAAAAAGAACTAGATTCTATTAAAGCTCTTATCAGAGAATCCGGCGCGGACTGTAAAGTATCCCAGAAAGCAGAAAAAATGATTTCTGAAGCTAAATCTCTTTTAGATGATTTTCCTGACAGTAAATATAAAACTCTACTTTTCCGTCTGGCTGATTATATGCTTTCTCGAGAACTATGATATAAATATTTATATATCTTATTTGTATTATTAAATAATTTAATATCAATTGATTTTTCTATTGTTATTTCTTCTTCAATATGATATAATAATTCTTGAAGTATGATAGGCATAATTGCTCATTTAAATGGACTTTTAAAAATTATGATTAATAGAAATTTCCTGATAATTTGTAAAGATGAAACAATTGTAGGTTCTATAGCTGAACTACTTGAGTCTTTTGATTCTGTTTCTAATACTTATGAACTTGATAATGATCATAACTTTTTTTTATCTGAAAAAAAAATCCGAGTAAAGTCTGCTGTAGATTATTCGCACGCATTAAAACAGATTGAAGAATGTTATGATTCATTACTTTCATTTTCTGTTGTTTTTGTTGATCTTAATATATTTGATGATTCTTTTCTCTCTTTTTCAGAAACTATTTTTGCAAAATACCCCAAGCTATATGTGGTCGTATCAGGAAGTGATGATGATAATATTATAGCAAATTGGGAATTTGCAGATCAAACAGCAGGAAGAATAATTTTTTTGAAACCTCAGGCGTCTCCAGCAGTTATTGCTTATTCACTATTCGTATTATCTGATAAATTTAATCTCCAGAAAATTCTAGCTCATACAGAACGAATGAATATGATAGCGTCAATGACAGCAGGATTGATTCATGATTTTAATAATGTAATTACCGGCATTGCCGTTTCTACAGAATTACTGAAAATGCATATATCTGAAAAATATAATATTAAGAATCATGAAGTTTATGATAATATATCTCTAATTGAACGCTCGGTAAAACAGGGGACTAAATTACTGCATTCAATTCTCTCTGTGGCGAAAACAGATGATTCTGCTCCTTCTTATATCAATATCAATCAAGAGTTGGAAAGGATTATTCTTTTATGCAACAATATTCTTGATAAATGTATTGGTTTTTCTTTTAAACCTTATGGATTTGAACCACCGATTCTTTATATGCCTGCAACTTCTTTTGAACAGCTCATAATGAATCTTGTTGTAAATGCTGCTCACTCTATGACTTTTATGAGAGATATGAATGAAAATATTGGAGGAGTTGTTACTATTTCCGTAAAAAGTGTGATTATTCCTGAAAAAAATCAGCATCATTGGACTCCTGGAAAGTATTTTAAAATTGATGTGATTGATGAAGGTGTTGGTATTGATACTCACAAATTAAAATATATTTTTGATCCTTTTTATACATCAAAACCTGAGGGTAAAGGCACGGGTATTGGCCTTGCAGCTGTTAAAGATATTCTTAATCGCCAGAAAGGCTACATAGATGTTGAATCAGATGTGGGAAAAGGCACAGTCTTTTCCGTTTATCTTCCAGCATTGAAAGGTAATGCGTAATGTGTGGTATTGCTGGTATTATTAATCCTTTTTGTTTAAATATGTCAAAAGAAATTTCTCTTTTAACCCATGCGATGACGCATCGCGGTCCTGATGATTTTGGATTTGCCGCATTTGCTGATATGGCGACAATTGTTCATTCGAAAGAGTTAGATCAAGACATAAAAGCGAATGTTTTCTTCGGTCATAGGCGTCTGAGTATTATTGACCTGAATGGAACTTGTCAGCCTCTTCTTAATGAGGATTCATCAGTTTGTGTTGTTTTTAATGGAGAAATCTATAATTACATGGAATTAGCTGAATTATTAAAAAAGAAAGGGCATGTTTTAAAGGAATCTGGCGATACTGAAGTTCTAGTTCATCTATGGGAAGAGTACGGTGAAAATATGACTGAGCTTTTAAACGGTATGTTTGCATTTGCTATTTATGATATGAATAAAAATTTACTCTTTTTAAGTAGAGACCGTTTTGGACAGAAACCTCTCATATACAAAGTGCCTTCTTCATCCTCTGAATCTTTTGTATTTGCTTCTGAACTTAATGCTTTAAAGCAGTTGCCTTGTTTTTCTGAATCTATATCCAATAATGCATTGGCAGAATACTTCCGTTACGGATATATTCCATCTCCAAAAACTGCCTACGAGAATGTTTTTTCCCTCTTGCCCGGTCATTCGTTAATCATTCATTTGGATAATATTTCTAATTTTAAGATAAAGACATACTGGAAAACATCAGTTGGTTCTGCAGATATAAACTCTGATATACCTTGCGATGAAATTCAATCTCTAATTGATGATTCTGTTCGTATGCGTCTTATTACAGATGTCCCAACCGGAGGTTTTTTATCAGGCGGCATTGATTCAGGAATTATAGCTGCATCAGCTGTTAAATTTTTAAAACAGAAATATGAAACTTATACTGTTTCAACAGATAGCTCATGGTGTGATGAATCAAAAGAAGCCCGAATTACTGCGGATTTTTTAAAAACCAGCCACCATGAATTTTCAGTTAAACCGGATTTTGTTAATATAGCAGAAAAACTTGCGAGGCACTACGGTCAACCTTTTGCAGATTTTTCTTCAATTATTACATATTTTATCTGCAGTGAAACAGTTCGTCATATAAAAGTTGCACTTTCTGGAGATGGTGGTGATGAAATATTTGGTGGATATAACTCATATCTGAATTTGGGGAAATATTCATTTTTCGGAATAATGCCAACACTTTTAAGAAATAGTCTGGCTTCTTTGATTCCATATTCTAATTCAAAACAATCGGATTCATTGAGAGCAGCTAGGCTTTTACCTGAAAAAGGGGAAAATATCTCATGCCTGTTTCATGAATATTGGAGAAAAAATTGTTATACTTCAGAATTTTTGAATACTGATTCCAAAGCGGATTGTGTTTTCTCAAATTATTTTAATAATGCTCAATCAGATAGTCCCGTTGATAAATGGATGGAAGCTGATCAGAAAATGTACCTTTGTGATGATATTCTGCATAAAGTTGATATAGCATCTATGGCTGTTTCTTTAGAGTGTAGAGCTCCTCTTCTTGATTTCAGATTAGCTGAATTAATTAATCCTATCAACCATGATTTGAAATTGCAAAATAATACCACAAAATATATTTTAAGAAAATTAGCTTCAGACAGAATTCCTGCTGAAATTGTTACGCTTCCCAAAAAAGGATTTTCCATTCCCTTAAATGAGTGGCTGAGATCTGATTTAAATAAATGGGCGGAATCCATTATTTTTGATGGATATCCGATTTGGGAAAACTATTTAAGAAGGAAGCCAGTTGAACGGTTATGGAAAGAACACCAATCGGGGAAATATGATCATTCAGCCAGGATATGGCAGATAATTGCATTTAATTTGGCTTTTTCGGCATAATTTTTAAAAACTTACTCCTTTTTTGTTTGACAAGGGAGAAAAACGCGTTAAAATAGTCATTCCTGATCGTCGTGAATTTTGTGTTGTATTAAGCTTGAGGAAGCTGAAATTATTAAAAACGGGAATTAATGAATTATGAAAACATATTTAGCTAAAAAGGGAGAGCTTGAGAAAAAGTTTATCCTTTTTGATGCAGAAGGCGTCCCTTTAGGTAGATTGGCTGTAAAAATTGCCGATACCTTGAGAGGTAAAAATAAACCTACTTACACTCCGCATATTGATACTGGTGACTTTGTTATTGTTGTTAATGCAGAGAAAGTTGTACTTTCAGGTAATAAAGATGAGAAGAAGATCTATGTTGACTTTTCCGGATACAGAGGTGGTCTTAAAGAACAGACAGCTGCTGAAGTTAGGGCGAAAAAGCCTGAAAGACTTATTAGAGATGCAGTATGGGGTATGATGCCTCATGGTCGTTTGGGACGTGCTCAATTTAAGAAACTGAAAGTTCATGCCGGTCCGGAACATCCGCACCAGGCTCAAAACCCTGAAAAAGCAACTGTTTAATATAAAGAGGATTATAATATGGCACCTAAAAGTGATGAAATATGGGCTACAGGCAGAAGAAAAGCCGCTGTCGCTAGAGTCAGAATGTCTGCCGGTTCCGGTCAGATTACTATTAACGGAAGAAAATTTGAAGATTATTTCCCGTCTGAATCGGTAAGAGGTTTTATTTGTCAGACTCTTACAGTTACAGATAATCTTAATAGTGTAGATATCAAAGCTAATATTAAAGGTGGCGGATTGGTTGGTCAAGCCGGTGCTTTAAGACATGGAATTGCAAGAGCTCTTGCTAAACAAGATACTTCACTTCGCTCTGTTCTTAAAGGTTGCGGAATGCTTTCTCGCGATGCCAGAGTGAAAGAACGTAAGAAACCTGGACAGCCTGGAGCTCGTAAGCGCTTTCAGTTTTCAAAACGCTGATTCTATTTGGTTTGTTACTTTTCAAAATACCCCGTCTATGCGGGGTTTTTTTTTGATTTTTTTTGATTTTAATTTAATGATATGTTTGAACATCTTTAATTGTTGTATTAGATTAACGCGTGTTTTGTTTTTATTTGATTACAACTTTAAATATTAGGAGATTTAAAATTAATATAAAACCGTTAATTATTGGTGATTTGGTTGCTCGGGTTCCGATTGTTCAGGCAGGTATGGGGGTACAGATTGCGAAAGCTGATTTGGCTTCTGCTGTATCGCAGACTGGTGCTATCGGATGTATTTCCAGTGTAGGTCTTGGAAAACATAGAAATGCACTGAATAATTATTTTCAGGAGTCCCGAGAGCAGTTGGCTTATGAAATAAAAAAAGCCAGGCACCTTGATCCGAATGGTATTCTTGCAGTTAATGTCATGATGGCTCTTTCTAATTACGATGAAATTGTCAATGTTTGTGTTCGAGAAAAAGTTGATATTATTATTTCTGGAGCGGGCTTGCCTTTGAGTTTGCCGGCACTTACAAAAGGTTCTAATATAAAACTGGTACCAGTTGTTTCTTCTGGACGCTCTTTGGCTATTATTCTGAAAACTTGGAAAAGAAGATATGAACGCATGCCTGACGCCGTTATTCTTGAAGGTCCTCTATGTGGTGGTCATTTAGCCTTTTCTTGGGATCAGTTGGATCACCCAGAAGAAGTTGCTCTGGAAAAACTATTTAAAGAAGTTAAAGATACTCTTGCTCCTTATGAGGCTGAATTTGGTAGAAAAATTCCTCTTTTAGGCGCTGAGAATATTGCTACTATTGATGATGTTCTTGCTATGTTGTCTATTGGTTTTGACGGAGTTCAAATCGGCACTCGTTTTATATGTACCGATGAAGCAGGTATTGATATAAAATCAAAAGAAGTTTATGTTAAAGCGACAGACAATGATATTGCTATAATTCAGAGTCCATTGGGAATGCCTTTGAAAGTTTTGAAAACACCTTTGAGTGAAAAAATTCTAAGAGGAGAAAAGATTCCGTTTGGCTGTCCTTTTCTCTGTTTAAGAGCTTGTAAGGCAAAAGATGCGCATTTTTGTATTGCTGAGGCTCTGGTTGATACCCTTATGGGAAATGTTAATGAAGGACTGTTTATGGTGGGGTCTTCCATCGGAAGAGTTAATAATATAATTCCTGCTGCAGAATTTATTGAACCTTTAAGGAAAATGGTTGAATAACTTATTTTTGAAATTCCAGTTCTGTTAAATAAAAAACTTGGTTATAGTTTATACCTCGATTTGCTTACTGTGGAAATAGCTTTTTTATGGTTGTTATTCAGGTTTTGTTTGATTTTGTTTTGTTGTCCCTGCTGGAGAAATTTTCAGATTTTAAAAGGCAAAGAGGAGTTGACCGGTTGGTGGGTTAAAGGAAGCAAAAAATCATTTAAAATTATAAGTTAAAAATGTACCATGGGAAATTGTGGAACTGTGAAGACCAAATTACTGAAAAGGCTTATTGTTGATGAGTCGACAGCATTTATGGTACATTTGAATCTATAAGGAAGCCCTGTTTTAGAGTTTAGTAAAAACAGACTAGAAAAGATCTTCAGCCAATTCAGAATTACGATTTCTATTTGCATGCGAAGACCTTTCTACACTGGGCATAGATGCATCTTTTATATCTTTAAATGCACCGGAATGATTACCTATTGCATTGCAAATATTATTCAAATTCATTGCATGGTATAATCTCTATTGAGTGAAAGCTCTGGACTGCTTATCGACTCCATGTTTGCTGGCAAGTTTTGAAACAAGATTTTTTTAATTTACTGATTTGTTTCAACACTGTAACTTTTCTCTTTGAAAGATTCATTGTAAGACTCCTGTTTTATGTTTAAAATTAAGTATTATAAATCAGTCTTTTTTCAAATTTACATTTTTATGGGATGCTAATGATGGATTTAAATATGAGAGGGGGCAGGATATCAGAATTTCAGTATATCAGGGTTGTAATAGCATATTGATATTAACAGAATTAGGAAAAGGATTGACGTTGAAAATTTAACCAGTGCAGCGTGTTTATGGAAGAA
>Ga0256913_10001662_pt1 | contig 11373 bp, 6 predicted proteins | sample Axial_MatmetaG_FD_185970 | JGI IMG/M metagenome (GOLD analysis project Ga0256913, IMG submission 185970) | Deep-sea worm associated microbial mat communities from Axial Seamount, Juan de Fuca Ridge, Pacific Ocean - Axial_Mat | ecosystem: Environmental > Aquatic > Marine > Oceanic > Microbial...
TTAGATTTGTTGGTAATCGGGGTGTGGCGCAGCCCGGTAGCGCGCTTCGTTCGGGACGAAGAGGCCGTAGGTTCAAATCCTATCACCCCGACTATAACATTATCATTTTTCTTGCTGTATTGGTTGCTCAGTAAAAATTTTAGAAGAGGCCTGTCGTCAGACAGGTTCAAATCCTATCACCCCGACTATACATACAGTTTAATTGTCATTTAATCCAGCACATTTTTGTTATCTTCCCGAACTTTTTTTCAAAAAATTGTAATATTCTATTAAAGTACTTGTCAATAAAAATAATTTAAGTTAATTTTGGAGCAATTAAATATCCTTTAAATTTATCCGTGAGATAAAAAAGGTTTGAGCCAAATACTAACATATTTTATAAACAATTAGGAACCTCTGCGACGACGAGTCAAAGAGGATTTTTTGTATATGAACATAAAAGCAAAAATAATCGATAAAGTGGGGCTTGAAAGAACAATAACACGTTTAGCCCATGAAATACTTGAGCATAACGGTGGTTCGGAAAATATCGTGCTAATAGGTATGCGTACCCGAGGTGAATTTTTAGCAAAGAGAATACAGAAGAAAATCAAAGAGATAGATGGAAACGAACCGGATCTCGGAATTCTTGATGTAACTCTTTACCGTGATGATTTCCGAACACGATTGAAACAACCTGAAGTATCGGTTACGGATATTTCGTTTGATATAACCGAGAAGGATATTATCTTAATTGACGATGTCCTTTACACCGGAAGAACAGTCCGCTCTGCGTTAGATGCAATTATGGATTTAGGTCGTCCGAGTACGGTACAGTTTTGTGTGCTGGTTGATAGAGGGCATCGTGAAATGCCAATTGCTGCAGACTATGTTGGCAAGAACATTCCCACATCGATTAATGAAGAAGTTAAATTAAAAATGTCAGAGATAGACGACGAAGATGCGGTCTATCTTGTTGAAGTATTAAATGATCAAAAATAGGTAAAAAATTAATGGCGCTATCATCTAATCATTTATTAGGTTTACAAGGAGTATCGAAAGAGGATATTCAATTAATTTTGGATACGGCAACAACTTTCCGTGAGGTTCTGGAACGACCGATCAAAAAAGTCCCAACTCTGCAAGGCAAAACAATTCTCAATTTGTTTTACGAAAATTCCACAAGGACAAGGCTTTCGTTTGAGTTAGCGGAGAAACGACTTTCCGCTGATACAATCAATTTTTCGAAAGCAGGCAGCAGTGCCGCAAAGGGCGAATCGTTTAAGGATACCGTGAGAAATATTGAATCGATGAAAGTTGATATGATTGTTGTTCGGCATGAGTCTGCTGGTGTTCCAAAGTATCTCACACAAATTTCCAACGCGAGTATAATCAATGCCGGGGACGGAAGACATGAACATCCGACACAAGCTTTGTTGGATATGTATTCCATAAGAGAGAGACTCGGACAAATTGAAGGACTGAAAATTTGTATAGTTGGCGATATAAGTCATAGCCGTGTTGCTTTGTCAAACATATACGGGCTACAAGCGATGGGCGCTTCCATTTCCGTGTGCGGACCGTCAACAATGATTCCATGGGAAATTGAAACGCTTGGTGTTAAGGTTTATAACAATATTGATAAAGCTATTGCGGACCATGATGTTCTTAACGTATTAAGAATTCAACTTGAGAGAGATGCCGGTGTGCTTATTCCTTCCGTGAGGGAATATCATAATTATTTTGGAATTACCGCAGAAAGGATAAACAAGAATAATCCGAATGTTCTTATTATGCATCCCGGCCCGATAAACAGGGGAGTTGAGTTATCATCGGAAGTTGCCGATGGTCCTTTTCAAATAATTTTAAATCAAGTTACAAACGGTGTAGCTGTTAGAATGGCGGTACTATATTTGCTTGGTACTAAACCAGAAGAGTAAGGAGATAAAATGCAAGTTTTACTTAAAGGTGTTAGAGTTCTAAATCCTGACCAAAATTTAGATCGGGAATCGGATATATTAATTGAAGATGGAATAATAAAAGAGATTGGCTCAATTGAAACGGGGAAATATCAATCGGCTAAAGTATTGGAGTTAGCGGGTAAGATATGTGTGCCGGGTCTTTACGACATGCACGTTCATTTGAGAGAACCCGGAAGAGAAGATGAAGAAACGGTAATTACCGGGAGCAATAGCGCTGCCGCCGGAGGATTTACCGGTGTAGCTTGTATGCCCAATACCAATCCGACAATAGATACTGCGGAAGTGGTTAGATTTATTGCCGAGAAGAGTAAAAATCATTTGGTAGAGGTTAATCCTATCGGAGCGGTAACTAACGGGCGTAAAGGCGAATCTCTTGCTCCGATGCTTGAACTTGCTGATGCCGGTGTAGTTGGATTTTCGGATGACGGTGATGTGGTAAAGACTTCGTCACTGCTCAGAAGTGCTTTGGAATATTCGAAAATGATTGGCGCTCCGATAATTGAGCATTGTGAAGATGCGTCGATGGCTGGCGGGGCAATGAACGAAAGTAAAGTTTCAACACAACTTGGGCTTCCTTCCATTCCCACTGTTGCCGAGGATATAATTGTTATGCGCGGTATTCTTTTGGCAGAATACACCGGCGGGAAATTTCATGTTGCTCACGTTAGTTCCAAACGGTCTGTTGAACTGATACGCGAAGCAAAACAGCGTAGCGTTAATGTTACTGCCGAAGTAACTCCTCATCATTTTACTTTGTCGGATGAAAACATAAAATCGTTTGATACTAACTTTAAAATGAATCCTCCGTTGCGAGAACAAAAAGATGTGGATGCAATTGTTGAAGCCTTACAAGACGGTACGATCGACTGTATTGCCAGTGATCACGCTCCGCATTCAATAGAGGAAAAGGAGATGGAATTTATCTATGCTCCGAATGGAATTATCGGACTTGAAACTCAACTGGGCTTGGCTTTAACAGAACTTTATCATGAAGATAAATTAACACTCGAACAGATTGTCGAAAAACTTTCAATTAATCCGCGAAAAATTTTAGGATTACCTGTCCCGCAAATCAGTGAAGGTGAGAAAGCAAATTTGACAATTATTGATACGGAACTGGAATGGGAAGTTGATGTAGATAAGTTTAAATCGAAATCGAAAAATTCTCCATTCAATAAAAGAAAGTTAAAAGGCGCTTCGGTAGCCGTTATAAACAAATCTCAAATATTTTATAACGACGAATTCATGAGCATCTAACTTGTAAAATATTAACTCCACTGTTGGCTAATTTAGTGAACAGTGGAGCGATTAAACTTCCACTCACAATTACAAAACTCTACTTTTCAAGCTGTTCAGACCTCTTATCTATTGCAATCATTTTGGCATCCAACTTGCAAAACCAATAGAAAATGTGAGAGAGGATAAGATGAAAAGGGGAAAATTATTGTTTGTTGCGTTGTTACCAATTTTGTTGATTGGTTGTGATACACAAATGAACGTTTATTATGATGATACTCCGCCGGGAACTCCAACAAATATTAGAACTGTGACCGGTGATAATATGGTTGAAATAAGTTGGAGTCCCGTACATAGTTCCGATCTTTCCGGCTATGCCGTTTATTATAGCTATTCTTATGATGGAAAGTATAAATTAATTGGAACAACCGAGAGAACATACTTTATCGATTATGGTGCGGAGAACGGTGTTACAATATATTACGCTGTAGCTGCTTACGATATAAACGGAAATGAAAGCGATTTAAGTTACGATGTTGCTTACGATACTCCACGTCCCGAAGGATATGATAACATGATATATGATTACAAAAGTTATCCTAATTTATCGGGATACAATTTTGCTTCGTATCAGTTAACGGCATACAATTCGGAATATACGGATTTCTTTTTTGAAAATGATAACGGTGTATTTTACTTGAATGTGTGGGAAGATACCGACATTCAGGACATGGGAGCGACGTATGATATTTGCGATATAACCGAAGCTCCGTTGAATGGCTGGGTTGATCAATTGCCTGGTGCAAATATAAAATTTGTTAGAGCTTATGCCGGGCATACTTATGTTATCTGGACTTGGGATAACCATTTTGCAAAAATTAGAGTTCAAAATATTGCTTACGATCGTTTAACATTTGATTGGGCTTATCAAACGGTAGAAGGAAATATTGAATTGAAAATAAACCGTAACGGCGAAAGCAGAAATGAACTTCCGGATAAAGTGATAAAGTAAAAGTTATTGTTGCAATAATTGATTACACAAAACAACTTCATGCTTATCGAATTACCTTTCTAAGGCTATGTTTTTTATTCTCTTTTATTTATTTTATATGAAACAATTCCTGTTAAAATGAGCAAAGATAGTTTTAAAATATTATTAACAATTATTCTATTTAATTTCATTGGGATGAATGAAATTTTCGCGGGGAATAACAATTATAATTCCGCGCAAAATGAGATTTCAAAAGTATTTATGAAATTTGAAAACGGGATGAATACGGGCGCTGTAAAGGAATTCTCACTTTTCTTTGATACCGAAACATATATAAGTCTTGAAAACGGAGTTTCCTCATATTTCAGTCAGAATCAATCGTATTATGTTTTAAAAGAATTTTTGTCGGACTATAAACCAATCAGATTTAAATTCATTAGAATTAATCATTCGGAAGAGCAGCCATTTGCCGTTGGGCAATTTACGTATTCTTTAAGGGGAATGCGCGGTACTTCTCAAGTGTTTGTTTCTCTAAAAAAGAACGGAACAGTATGGAAGATATCGCAAATTACTATAAACTAATTTTGACTCATGATTAACCGCATTCAAAATCAAAAAAAATATCTTTACTTTTTAATTGCCTCTGTTTTCATGATAATAATTGCGGGAATACTTTCCCCGATAATATCAGATTCCTTAAAGGCAAACAAGGATGAAGAGTTTAAAGAAAAGATATTATCAATACAGGCGGAAACCCAATCGCGAATTACAAAAACAGAATTAATTCTATTCGATAAATTAAAACAAATTAATAAAATAATTAAGTCAGTTAAATTATCGGAGCAAGACGAAAAGGAGAAATTACTTGACCTCATAACCCAAAAGGGTTTCGCTAATATTGGCGTGGGTATTTATGATTCTACCGGTCAGCTCGTTGTTTGGAATAATGATCATTCTTTAACGGATGTACAGTTTGATAACATTAAGCACGATAGAAAGAAAGATGAGTGTTTCTTTTACAACACTTCTCTGAAATCGTATCTTGCTCTACTCAGTTCAGTCAAAAGATGTACAATATTTTTATCAATCCCACTTGAAAAGCATTATAGATTAAGGAATGAATACTTTGAACCGCTGAGTCTCTCGAAAAAAATAAGCAGTAAATACAATGCCGATATGAAAATTATTTATCGGGAGAAAGAACTATTCAGTCGGCAAGCACCGCCCAAATTTTCATTTGATATTACGAATAAACAGAAAAAGAAAATCGGTTATGCGGTAATCGAAAAAGTAAATGTGAATGAAAGCATTGAGCAGTTTGAAAGTAGTGTGTTTGTTTTTCAATCCGTTTTTACTTTTTTAGCGTTTATATTTTTTGGACTTTGGATATTCCCATTCATATCTAAAATAAAATACGAATTTGTTCGCATCTTTCTGATATCCTTATATATAATTTTATTCAGAGTTGTAATTTTTATCCTTGATATACCTAACAAAATCGGAATTACGGAATTAAGTAATCCCATTTATTTTTCTTCTGCTTTCGGGTATGGAATTGTAAAATCTCCGATTGAATTATTTCTTACGGCTATTTCAATAATCATAATTCTTATTATTGTTTATAAGTCTGTTGTATCAAGAAAAATTGAAACGAGTGAAAAGAAAAATAATTTGTTTATAGGTGCTGCTCAGATTGTGATTTTCAGTTTACTACTTTTCGGCATACTGAGAATTTTCGGTGCGACAATAAGGAGCGTCGTTTTCGATTCAAAGATACTCTACTTTAAAAACACCATGCTCTTTTCCGATTTACCTACAACGTTTATGTACTTAAACGTACTATTAATAGGAACCGGAGTTTTATTGCTATCAATTATTTTGGTGTTGCTTCTGTTAAAAAGGTTGGATAGCATATTTACGAGCGATAGACTTAAAAAGTTTTTAATTGTGTTGGTAATTCTGGAAATAGTTGGAGTGGTTTTTGACCTTATCCAACCGAACCCGCAAACGAGCTGGGGTTTAAGGGTTTTATTCGTTTTAATCACAACGGTTATTGCTTATTACATTGCTTATACAAAGATAAGTAAATATTCAATTCTGCTTACCATACTCTTTGCCGGATCATTTTTGTCGATATCCTTACTAAGTTATTTCAATTCCGATCTTGAAAAAAGATCATTGAAAACTATTGCGATGGAAATGTCGCGCTCCAGTGTTAGTTTGTTGGAATATTATGCCGATGATATAATTTATAATGTCGCGAATGATAATTCGATAAAACAAATGTTTATGGATAAGAATACAAACTTTAATTCGGAAGCGTTTGTGATATGGAGTAATAGTAGTCTTTCCAGAGATTCGAAAAACTCTATCATAAATATAATTGCACCTGATAAAACATTACTCGGTAGTTTTAATTACGAATTTGATGAGCCTTTTATCTGGGATTGGAATGATGACAAATCCGATTTGAAAGGAGTGCAAAAAGTTTATCAGAATATTGAAGGTACTGAAAATCAAGTTATACGCGCAATTACTCCTATCAAGCTTGGAGATAAATTGCTTGGCTATATCGAGGTTTCGCTGTTGTATGATGTTTACGGATTTGGCTTTGATGAGAATGAGAAATTCCTAAGTTCTTCAAGTCCAATTTCCAAGATTTCAGTCAATCGGGATTTGCTTAAAATATTTGAATTTAGGAATGGAGAATTAATAAACTATTATACCGATGCATTAATATCCGAACCGGAGAAGGAAAAGCTACTCAATACAAAGTTTGACCAGAATAATGAAGCATGGGTAAACATTAAGATAAATCGCGAAGAGCATACTTTCTATTTAAACAAACGAAAGCATAAAAATATTGAGGAAATTATTGTTGTCGGTTTACGGAACAAAGACGTTACTTGGAATCTTTACGATTTCTTCAAAGTCCTCTTTATTCATAGCTTGATGATAATATTCATTTTGTTAATGGTTACGCTGAAAAATTTTCCAAAGAAGAACGAATTAAAAATAAGTTTTAAAACGAAAATTCTTTTTTCATTGTTGCTCGTTTCGGTATTGCCATTGATTTTATTGGCAACTTATTTTAAGGAAATTACTGAGGAGAAAAACAGCGCCGCTGTATATTATAAGCTTGGGAAAAGAGCAGACAATGTAAGCCAATTCTTAAGTAATTATTTTAGTAATTCAACTCTGACTGAAACTGCAATTTTTGAAAAAACTGTAAATGATCTCGGAGTTCACTTTTCTATTTATGAAAATATTAACTTGCTTTATAGTTCAGAAGGGATTTATTACAAAATCGGATTGCTCCCTAAAATTCTGAATGCAGATGTAAACCTTAACCTTTTTTATAAAGGGGAAAAAGAATATGTAGTGCAAGAGGCAATTGAGAAATACACGTTTAATTCATTCTACTATAAAACGATTCTCGGTGACAGAACATATGTAATAAAAGTAAGCGATGCTTTTAACAGAATTCAACTCCCTATGACGGGAACCGAGTTAAATGTGTTCTTATTTGGCACGTATTCTTTTGCAATTATTCTGATCATTTTATTAAGCACGTTGTTGGCTAATCAAATATCTTCACCGATTGAAAAATTAACAAAGGCAACAAAATCTGTTGGAAGCGGTGATATGGATATCCAATTGCATAGTTCGGGTAAGGGAGAAATTAAGGAGTTGATTGACGGTTTCAACAGAATGGTGCGGGAGTTGAAAAAGAACCAAATTGAGTTGGCTGAGGTTGAACGCGAATCGGCTTGGAAGGAGATGGCAAAACAAGTTGCACACGAAATTAAAAATCCGTTAACCCCGATGAAATTAGCGGTGCAGCATCTTATCTCAGCCTATAAAGACAAATCGGAAAAGTTTGATGAGATATTTAACAAAGTTACTTCAACGGTAATTACACAAATTGATAACTTGACAAATATTGCATCGGAATTTTCAAGCTTTGCAAAAATGCCTACAATAAAGTTGCTTGACATGGAGTTGATCTCAATATTAAAAGAGACTGTGGACCTTTTCATTGAAGAAGATTGTGAAGTGAGTGTAATTACTGATCTGGAAAAAGTAGTGGTAAAGAGCGATAAAGAACAGTTCCAGCGGATGATGATAAATCTTATACGCAACTCTATTCAAGCGGGTGCGAAGCATGTCCGGATAACTTTAACATATATAGATAATTATGTCGAGATCAAAATTAAGGATGACGGTAAAGGAATACCGGAAGAAATTAAGGCAAAAATATTTGATGAAAATTACACAACAAAAAAAGAAGGTATGGGACTTGGTCTTACTCTTGCAAAAAGATTCCTCGATATTACAAACGGGAAAATATTTATAAACGAAACTTCACCAAGCGGTACGGAAATCATCATTAGGATTGTGCGTAACTAAATGGCAAATTTAACTCCATATCAATTAGATGCTTTGAATTTTGAAAAGCATATTTCTCTTACTGCAAACGCCGGTTCCGGTAAGACGTTTGTGCTTGCGCGTAGGTTTCTTGCAATCCTTTTGGAGAAAGATATTAACCTTGATAGCGTGGTTGCGATAACCTTTACCGAAAAAGCCGCAGCGGAATTATATAAAAGAATTGCCGATGAGTTGGATAGCAGAATCAGAGAAAGTAAGGACGAAAAAGCAATTAGGAAGTTAGAAAAAATTAGGCGGCAATTGGTCTCGGCAAAGATTTCCACGATCCATTCATTCTGTACAGATTTGTTGAAGGAATTTTCACCAGAAGCCGGCATTGATGCAAACTTTTCCCCGATAGACAACCGTCTTTCCGATGAATTAATTACCACAACAATTGAAGAGTTAATAAGCGAGTTGATAAGGAACGAGGGCGAATTATTTGATGACTTAAAAAATATGATTCGTCTATTCGGTTCCCGTACTATTGTTAGTAAACATTTGAAATCATTGATTGCCAGAAGAAGTACAGTTAAAAAGTTATACGTGGAAATTTATAATAAAAGTGAAGATGAAATAACCGACTATTTTAATAAAACATTTCTAGAATACTTCAATACAATTTTTGGTAATGATATCGATTTGGTTATTAAACAAATTGAATTGATCAATAATGCAGTACTACAAACTGCAAAAAACACCGACTTGGCAGAAGATATTAAGCAACATCTTGAAATAAAAATTGTAGATGATCCGTTTCAGAAAATATTGAAACTCAGATGGTTATTCGAGTTGATGTTAACAAGTGGTAAGATCAGAACCAGAGGTTATTTAAGCAAGAATCAAAGAGAAGAATATAGCGATGCTGTTGAGGTAATAGAAAGTATTGCTGCAGAGTTTAAGGTTTTTGATTTTGATGAGAACTATAAAGATTCTGAGAAACAACTCGCAAAAGCCGGGCTATCAATTATAAAACTTTGGGAAGAAACATTACGTCGATACGAAGATAAAAAACATCAATTGAGATATTTGGACTTTGAAGACCTTCTGCTTGTAACGCAAGACCTGCTAAAGCGAAAAGATGTGATTGAATATTTATCCGAACGTTATCAGTATTTTATGATAGATGAGTATCAAGATACAAACGAAACACAGTACAATATATTCATCCCGATTTTGGATTACTTAAAGCGTGGGAATCTTTTTATAGTTGGTGACGAAAAGCAGAGCATTTATATGTTCCGTGGCGCCGATCTTGAAATATTCAACAAGACAAAGGAAGATATTAAAGAAGCGGCTGATGATGAAAGCTTGTTAGAATTGCCTCATAGCTTTAGGCTTTCTTCCGAACTCACGCTTTTTACAAATAAACTTTTCTCAAAGTTATTTGCTAATCCAAATCTCCTTTATAACGAAGTTGAATACAATGAATTGATTTGTGCCAAAAGTTCTTCCGAAAAATCTGAGATTGGATTATTGATTTCCGAAAAAGATGATACTACTGATAGCGAAAGCGAACTAATTGCAAAAAAGATTATTAAACTAACTGATAAAAATGGAGTTGAGCTGAGAGATATTGCTATCCTTTCGCGTAAGAGAAAGTCATTTGCCGAAATTGAAAAAGCATTGATAAAATATAAAATCCCTTATCTGATATACGGTGGTAAAGGGTTTTTCCAAAGACAGGAAGTTTACGACGTTTTCAATTACTTGTCATTTCTCGCTAACCCCAATAATGATGCGGCTTTGATAGGTATTTTACGCTCGCCGTTTTATACACTTTCAGATACCGAATTGTTTGAGCTATCCTTGGCAGAAGGGAAAAGTTATTTCGAGAAATTGAAAATTCTGAAGAGGGGAAAAGCAAAATTAAATGAAGTGCATGAACAATTAAACAAACATCTTCAACTTGCGAAAACAATGCAAATATCCATGCTGATCCGTAAAATACTTATGGATACCGGTTATTGGGCGGTCTTGTCCTCTAAGGATAACAGTTTGCAACATATCTTGAATATTGAAAAGTTAATAACCGCTGCAAATGATTTTAGCAGGCAGGGATTAAAATCCTTATTTGATTTTGTTGATTATTTGGAAGATGCAATAAGCACAACAGAAGACGAAAGTCAAGCTGCTTTGCTTTCCACTGATAATGCTGTAAAACTAATGACAATTCACGCTTCAAAAGGCTTGGAGTTTCCTGTTGTATTCTTGATTGATGCAAACGGTGTCGGGATGGACGATAAGGTAAAAGCCAAGGGAATCAGCGTTGATAAAAATTTTGGAATTTTAACTGCAACACCGCTCAACGATGATTATTTCTTTAAGTATCATTCTGCGCCAATAGTTTGCATGTATAATTTTATTACACGCAAAAAGTCAATCGCAGAATTAAAGAGATTGCTATACGTAGGAGTGACAAGGGCGGAAAATTCCTTATACATTACGGCGAGTATCAAACGGAATAAAGCCGGAGAGTTAAACCCATCGAAAGGCTCATTTCTGTATTTGCTGAAAGAGGGCTTAACAGTTGAGGACTTCGACAGTACAATAAATATTGAAGGCGCTGTTAATTTTATGCTGGAGGAGAATGAGAAGTTCGTTAGAACTGAAAAAGTTATCTCACTTTCAGTCCCGGTGATAAACAAAATCGATTCCACAGATATTAAACTGGATACGGTAGAGAAACTTGAACAAAATAATTTGATGGTATCAACGCAGAATATTTCTGATCTGACAAAAAACGAAATTATTTCA
>Ga0256913_10001663_pt1 | contig 11370 bp, 9 predicted proteins | sample Axial_MatmetaG_FD_185970 | JGI IMG/M metagenome (GOLD analysis project Ga0256913, IMG submission 185970) | Deep-sea worm associated microbial mat communities from Axial Seamount, Juan de Fuca Ridge, Pacific Ocean - Axial_Mat | ecosystem: Environmental > Aquatic > Marine > Oceanic > Microbial...
CTGCGGTAATGTCTGTCATATTTGACGCATTTTCACTTAAGTTTCTTAAACCTGTACCTAAACTTTCAATAAGTTCTGGACCGATTTTAGCTTCTTCTAACATATTGTCTAATTCTTCAGTTACAGATTTAGGCTCTTCCTTACTTTCCCCCATAAGTTCGTCCATATCTTGTGAGAAACCTTCGTACATACCAGCTAGTTCAGGATAAACTAAACTCCAGTCTGGTTCAACATGTGGTGGTTCAAAAGCAGAAAAGAAGAAAATTACGGCTTCTGTTAATAATCCTACAATAAGCATTAAGTCTGCTCCAGGATAGTGATTAATTTTAAATAATGCACCCAATATTACTACTGATGCTCCGATTCCGTAAAGTTTAGCCATAACAGCCTTAAATGCTTTACCTCTTACAATACTATCTATACCCATGATAATAAAAATTTAATTGTGTTTATATTAATGTTAACTGTGTGCAAAAATAAATTAATAAATTGCAGAAGAACTTGGTCCATCTCCTTTAGCACGTCCTAAGAAAGTTTGAACGTTACGGAAACCTATATATGATTTTGCAGTATCTTGATATTCGTAAGATCTTGCAGAAGTACGAACGTAATATCCAATATCTTTCCATGATCCCCCTCGTATAACTCTTCTTTTTAAACCTGCTGCAATATCATCATCCATACCATTTTCCATTACAGATCTTGAGAATTGCATATTCATATCATGTGCAAAATTATATGTTGACTCTGCAAAAGAATCATCACACCATTCAGCAACATTACCAGACATATCATAAAGCCCAAAATCATTAGGAGCAAAGTGTCCTACTATCAATGTATGGAAACCTCCATCATCTACATAGTTACCTCTTAGAGGTTTGAAGTTTGCAAGGAAACATCCATTAGAGTTTCTAATATAAGGTCCGCCCCATGGATATGGGTTAAGATCTAGACCTCCACGAGATGCATATTCCCATTCAGCTTCAGTTGGTAATCTAAAATCATTCCAAGCAGCGGTTCTTTGAGTTTGACGATAAGCTCTTTGTAAACCTGTTCTCCATATTGAGAAAGCGCGAGCTTGTATCCAACTAACACCAACTACTGGATAATGATCGTATGCAGGATGCCAAAAATAATTTAATGTCATTGGCTCATTATGAGAGTAAGTAAAATCATGTACCCAACATAATGTATCTGGGTAAACATTGTCTTTACGATATTTAACGAAATTAACTCGTTCTTCCATTCTACTAAAGTGACCATTTGTACGACTTTTTGCTAAAGCAGCTTGTTGAAAATCAATCCAATAGTAAGAGAACATTAATCTTGTAACATCAATTTGACGTACGTGATAAAATCTTGGGCTTTTATTAACTCCGGGTAATTCATCAGGAATGAATAAACCATCTTCTTCTAATACTTGAACAGTTCCACCTTCTTCTTCATTATCCCATTCAATCTTAGTTTTCCAATTAATAGGGTAGTGAACTTGCCCTTGTTCCATAATTTCAAGTTCATCGCCATCTCTATTCTTTAATTTGTGTTCACCAACAATCTCTTCATCACCAAACTCACCAAGAATTTCATGAGCAATAGAATCTCTCACCCAATTAACAAATTGGCGGTATTCATTGTTAGTGATTTCTGTTTCATCCATATAAAATGCTTGAATAGAAACTACTTTTGACGGATTTGCTTGACCATAAGGTACATCTTTGTCTGATGCTCCCATATGATATGCTCCCATTGGTATAAAAACCATTCCAAATGGATCATCTTGATACCATTCTTCTCTGTCTTGCACTCCAATAAGTTCACCATTCCCACTACTACAGCTTGATAAGACGAAACTTGCTGTAAATAATAGTAATAATCCCGTTAGTTTTCTTCTAGATAGTATTAACATAATTGTTTATCATTCGTTAACAATGAAAAGACTTCTACGCAGCCTTTATAATTTTGTTTCATTAAATTATAAGTATAAAACCGTACCATGTTTTTGTGGTTTAGGTTCCATTACAATTTTAAAGCAATATCTTAAGTAAATCTCAAAACTTCCTGCAGTTCCTGCACTCATAGCAGATGTAGTAATATCATAAGATATACCACCACTTAAACCACTTAAAAATCCATCTTCTACTTTATAACCAGCTAAAACAGATACTGCATCTGTTGCTCTATAAGTAACGCCTGCATACATCTGATTATTATACCAAGCTAAAACATTTATATCATATTGAGCCGAAGCAAAGTCTGTTTTTACAAGAATATTAGGGTTTATCGTAAATGCTGGAGCCATTGGTAATTGCCAATAGTAACCTCCTGTTAAGAAGTAATGCCCTGCATATTCTGGTGTTGCGATTTTAGTGGAGAATTCTGCTTGACTTCCCCATAATCCTTGCATTTGAGTAGAAGAGAATCCAGCATAATAATTATCTGTTTTATAATATGCACCAAAAGCTAAATCAAAATTCATAGCACTTTCAACAGCTTTACTTTGAAGTAATGGGTCAGATGGATCTACTGGTTTAAATTTAGCAAAATCAATTTGTTTATTGATAAAACCTCCTTGAAGTCCTAATCCCAATACCCCTTGACCAATATTTAAATGATAAGAGTATGATATACGAACACTAGAATTATTCTCAAAACCAATTTGATCACTTGTAACTGTAAGTCCTAAACCTCCAAAAAGAAATTTGACAGGAGAAGATAAACTAAAATAAAAAGTATTAGGAGCACCTCCTTCTTCATCTGTACCTTTATATCCCATCCATTGTTGTCGAGCAAGCCCTTGAGCACAAATTCCATCTCCCATACCAGTATAGCCAGGATTGAAATTTAGTTGGGAAAACATAAAATTGGTGTACTGAATTTCTTGCTGAGCTATCCCCGCTCCGCTAATAAATACAATACCTAATAAGAGTATTAACTTCTTCATAAGCTATTTGTTGGTGCTTAATCGTTCTATTAAAAGGCTAAAATATAAAAAAAATGCATTTGTCAAAGAAGTAATTAGCCTATTGTTTGAAAAAACACAAAATATGTTAAAAAATATATATTTCAACCCATGTATATCATCGATTTAGTTATGTTTACCTTTCATTGACATAAGATTTTGTGAAAAGGTTCGGTAGAAAAGTAAAAAAAAACTAATAAATAGTATTATTAATCGTAAATACCTGAAAAAGACATATATAAAGAGTAGATGGCTTAAAAAATAGTTGAGTATATGTATTTCTTGTTATTTAGATAGCAATATATATACATATTATATTTTCAGTATTTATTTACATAAGCTTCTGAAATACCTGCCACCATCTGTCAGGGATGTCATTTTTAGTAGCAGTTTCGTAATCTTTTATCGAGCAAGGAACCATAAAATGTCTATCATATTTTTCCTCACCAGATCCTGCTTGTGGCACTTGCATCCACCATCTACCACTTTTTTTACTTTTATAGAAAACAATATCATGATCTTTGTCTTCCATTCCAACAATATATTTAAAGTATTCTTTCTTCTGCTTATGGGGGAAGTCTCCTTTCCTTTGATAGAATCCATCCATGAAATACCAAATCATTTGAGCAGCAAGATGAGCTGTTTGACCATTATTGTCGAAGTCAGGATTTATTTCGTAAACACCAAAGGAGGTTAATTTATCACTTAAACCTGCATAGCGAGCAATCATACATGCTTCTTCACCATTAAAACCATTGGGTGATGCATTAGAATTACCCGGAGCTTCTGCTTGGCGTATTGCTCCTATATCAAAGCTCACTAAATCAGCATTTCTTACTAAAGGTTCTACTTCTTGCATGTCGGAGCGTACTTTGCCAAGTCTATAAACATCGAAATAAAGATTTTGCATTAAATCGACAGCTTCTTCATCAACAAAGTATGATTGGTATCCAATATTAGTATAATTAAAAAGAAAATTTGGCTGATGTAATATTATCTTACTTAAGTAGGATTTAGTGTTAAACTCTTCTTCAGCATTCCCTAAATCAAAAGATGAGTCTATTGAAGTAATGTTGATTATTTGCCCCATATTCTCATATGCTAAATAATTAGCATAAGTTAAATCTTGTGAACCGCCAATAATAATAGGGATAATATCAGCCTTAAGAAGTGTTTCTACTACTGTTTTAACAGCAAAATGTGTATCATCAATATTTCTTCCGGCTTTAATATTGCCTAAATCAACAACTTTAATCTTTTGGCTAAAAGAGTATAGCTTATATAAATATTTTCTAACGGTATTAGGTGCTTTTGAAGTCCCGAAGTTATTAATAGATAATCTACTTTCGTTTATTCCTATTATAGCCATATGAGCTCCTTTTATTTCTGGAATGCCATTATTGTCGGTGTGAATCTTTAATAAATCTCCAATCCGACGTCTATGAATTGTACCTACTACATCATAGTCTGGTACATTTACACTCTCAAGAAATATAGATAAGTCCATCTTAGTTATTATTTAGTTTTTTTTGTGCCAGTCTTTTTAGCTGTTGCTTTCTTTTTAGTTGTAGTCTTCTTTTTTGTTGTAGTTTTTTTTGCTACAGTCTTCTTTTTAGGAGTCTTTTTCTTAGCAGCAGTTTTCTTTTTAGGAGCTTTTTCAATTATCTCCAAGCAATCGGCTAAAGATAAGCTCTGAGGATCAGTACCTCTAACTATTTTATAATTCTTTTTTTGGAAAGAAATATATGGGCCAAATCTACCATTCATAATAATCAACTCAGGCTCTTCTTCAAAAGTCTTAAGAGTATTTTCAATGTCTTTTTGTCTTTTAGCTGCAATTAATTCTAAAGCTCTTTCTAAATCAATTGAGCCTGGTTTGTCTTCTTTACCCAAAGAGAAAAACTTATTATTATGACGGACATAAGGACCAAATCTACCTATTGCTACAGTTACAACCTTATCTTCAAATTCACCAAGTTGACGTGGAAACTTGAATAGTCCCATTGCTTCATCAAAGGTTATTTCACTTAGAGACATCCCTTTCTGAAGTCCTGCAAAACGAGGTTTCTCCTCATCACTAACTTCGCCAATTTGCACAATAGGTCCAAATTTACCAATTCTAGCATATACATTCTTCCCACTCTCAGGATCAATACCTAATAAGCGTTCTCCGCTAAATCTATCAGCATTTTCTGTAGTATCTATTACTTTCTCATGAAATTTAGAATAGAAGTCTTTAATTGTTTTGTTCCATTCTGTTTTCCCTTCAGCAATTGAATCGAATTCTTTTTCAACTTGGGCAGTAAAATTATAATCAATAATATCACTAAAATATTTAATCAAGAAATCGTTTACAAGTGTACCTATATCAGTTGGGCTAAGCTTGCCTTTTGATGCTCCTGCATTTTCAATTTTAGTATTTTCTTTAATATTACCTTCAGAAAGATTCATTTCAATAAAGTCTCTCTTTTTGCCTTCAATCTCATCTTTTACTACATAACCTCTATTTATAATAGTAGAAATTGTAGGTGCGTAAGTAGATGGTCTTCCAATACCTAAGTCTTCCATTTTCTTTACTAAGCTAGCTTCAGAATATCTTGGAGGCTGCTTAGAATATCTTTGTACTGCATTTATGCTTTTATATTCTAGACTCTCACCTACTTTTGTTGGAGGTAGATTTGATGATGAATCTGTATTTTCTGAATCATCGTCAGTGGAAACTTGGTATACCTTTAAAAAACCATCAAATATTATTACTTCACCTTGAGCATTGAAGTTATATTTTGAATTTGGAGAATCAATGCTAATAGTAGTTTTTTCTAATTTAGCTTCACTCATTTGAGAAGCAAGTGTTCTTTTTAGAATTAAATCGTAAATCTTTTTTTGTTGAGCATCTTTACCAGCAACTTTTACCGACATATTTGTGGGGCGAATAGCCTCGTGAGCCTCTTGTGCTCCTTTTGCTTTAGTAGTAAACTTTCGCGTCTGAGAATAATCTTCACCATACCAATCAGTAATTGTATCCTTTGCCATCTTTAGGGCTAGGTTTGATAGATTTGTTGAGTCAGTTCTCATATATGTAATATGACCTGATTCGTATAATTGTTGAGCTAGCATCATTGTTTTTGAAACGGAATAACCCATTTTTCTGTTAGCCTCTTGTTGCAATGATGAAGTAATAAAAGGTGGTGCAGGTTTACGTTTTGTAGGTCTCTTTTCAACTTTTTTTACTTCAAACTTATGATTCTTGCTGGCCTCTAAGAAAGATAAGGCTTCCTCTTTTGTTTTAAACTTTGTAGATAATTCAGCAGAAATAATTACACCTTTATTATTCAGAAACTCAGCTGTAATTTTATAGGTAAATACAGAAACGAAATCTTTAATTTCCTGTTCTCTTTCTACGATTAACCTAACAGCAACAGATTGAACTCTACCTGCAGAAAGTGATGGTTTTACTTTTTTCCATAATAGGGGAGATAACTCAAAGCCAACTAATCTATCTAATACTCTTCTTGCTTGTTGAGCATCAACTAGATTGTAATCAATTCCTCTTGGATTTTCTATTGCTCCAAGAATAGCAGTTTTTGTAATCTCGTGGAATACAATACGTTTAGTTTTATTTTCGTCTAACTTTAATGTTTCTGCAAGGTGCCAAGCAATTGCCTCTCCCTCACGGTCCTCATCCGAAGCTAACCAAACAGTTTCTGCTTCCTTGGTTAGTTTCTTTAGTTCAGCAACAATTTTCTTTTTATCGGGAGAGACTTCATATATTGGTCTAAAGTCGCCTTCGGTATTAACTCCTAAGTTTTTCTTTGCTAGGTCTCGAATATGACCAAAACTAGATTTTACAATAAAATCTTTTCCAAGGTAATTATTAATGGTTTTTGCTTTTGCAGGTGACTCTACTATTAGAAGGTTTTTAGCCATTATATATGTATTAATTATTATGTAAAAGAAGTAATTAGACTAAAATAATAATATTTATAGGAAGAAAATTGTTAATTGATTCCTCTTTACTTATTCTATAAGTATTGATTATTTTAGAATGCTTTTATTTGATTTAAAAAACGCGGCAAAGGTATATATTTTATTATCAATCAAAATTATAATTTACGAAAATTATGTAACTATCAGGTATAGAGCGGTATATAATATTACATAAAACTAATATCTATTATAGGCTTATTATTGATAATGATACTTTTTAATATATTTTTGCACACTCAAAACAATTTGATTTGTGAAACTGTAAATAATAATACAGATTATTCTACATTATTACGAATCTATAATTTAAAGAATTGCAATGACAAAGAAATTATATATAGAGACTTATGGATGTCAGATGAATCTTTCTGATAGTGAAGTTGTAGCAGCAATATTATCAAAAGATGGTTATGGTATTACTGAGAATATAAAAGACGCAGATGTTATTTTTGTTAATACATGTTCTATTCGCGATCATGCTGAACGCCGTGTTAGAAATAGAATACAAGAATTTAAACATTTAAAAGACCTAAATCCAAATTTAAAGATTGGTGTACTTGGTTGCATGGCAGAAAGATTGAAAGAAACAATTTTAAAGGAAGAAAATTTTGTTGATATTGTTGTTGGACCTGATGCTTATAGAGATATTCCGAGATTAATTGAAGAAACCAAAGATGGTCGCCAAATTGCAAATACGATACTTTCTTTAGAGGAAACTTATGCCGACATTAATCCTGTTAGACTTGATAAGAATGGTATATCAGCATTCATATCTATAATGCGTGGGTGTGATAATTATTGTGCTTATTGTGTTGTTCCTTACACTAGAGGTCATGAACGAAGTAGAGATCCTAAATCAATAATAAGGGAAGCTGAAGATTTGTTGGTAAAGGGCTATAAAGAGATTACTCTTTTGGGGCAGAATGTAAATTCATTTGATTGGGACGAGAATGGTGAAAAGATAAACTTTGCTATCTTACTCAAAATGGTTGCAGAAGTATCTCCTGAATTACGAATTCGATTTTCAACTTCTCACCCAAAGGATATTTCTGATGAGTTGATAGAAACTATTGCGGCAACACCTAATATATGTAATTCAATTCATTTGCCTGTTCAATCAGGAAGTAGTTCTTGTTTGAAAAGAATGAAGAGAAGCTATACTAGAGAATGGTATATGAACAGGATTGATAAGATTAAAGAATTGATTCCAAATTGTGGATTATCTACCGATATAATTGCAGGTTTTTGTGGAGAAACAGAGGACGAGCATAAAGAAACACTTTCTGTTATGGAATATGTAGGTTATGACTATGCTTTTATGTTCAAGTATTCGGAACGTCCTGATACATTTGCTGCAAATAAATTTCCAGATGATGTGCCTGAAGATGTCAAGGGAAGACGATTACAAGAGATAATAAGATTACAGCAAGAACTTGGCTATAAAAGTAATCTGCAAGATGTTGGTAAGGTTTTTAGAGTATTGGTGGATAATGTTTCTAAAAGGTCTGACTTGCAAATGGCAGGAAGAAATGACCAAAATAAGGTAATTGTTTTTGATAAAAGAGACAGTAAATTAGGTGATTACATTAATGTAAAATGTACTTCATGTACGGCGGCAACATTAAAAGGGGAGATTGTTTAGAATGCTTATTTGAGTTTTTTTGATATATGATAATGTAGATGCTCCAACTACCGTTAAAACTTAAACACAATATCTATTAATATTAATGGGTGGTAATTTTTGCTTTCGTCATGTGGGTTCCAACCTTGATAATCAATTGCTATTTTAAGATTTTTCCGTAGGTCGTATTGAATACCTGTTATTAATCTATCACCATCTTTTGCGAAATGCCATGGGTTTTGTGAGTTTGGTAATATTTTGGAATCAAGATAATCATAACGAGCAAAGAACTGTACTTTAGGTAGAATGTAGTAATCGCCATATATAGAAAAACCAGTTAAGTCTTGATTGTTAATGAATCCATTGTTGAATTGATAGTTGTATTCTGCACCAAAACTGAATTTTTTAGAAACTTTATAACCTACAAAGAAGAAAGTTCCAATTCTATCAACCTCCTTTTGTGAATAGTCGAAATATACTTTTACAGTTGAGTTTTTTATGGGATGAGATACAATGCCTAAGCCGGCTCTATATGTGTCATCACCTTGAAGCTTAGAATATCCTTCGCCATTATAAAAACCAAGATTAATACTTAGATATTTATTGAATTTGTAATTTGCATTAATACCAATATCCGCTTTTGGACCAAATTTGTAAGCATCAAGAAATGATTTAGAAACATATCTATGTCCCCACATTTTCTCTTGATGAGTAAACATAAGCACATCTATAATACCTATATTTAAAGTAAGTTTTTCTTTGGTGTATTTTATGCCGGCATTCTTAAAATATGCATATCGCTTAATATGACTATTTAGGCTTAAATCTTCCGGGCTTCCTATGTCTAATTTAATATAAGCAGAAATATTCTTGTCAAGTTTGTATTTATATCCAAAATATGATCTTTTTATTTCCATTCCGGATTTGTTATATCCACTATTCATTTCGGTAAATGCAGAGAAATAAATTGATCCAAAGATTTTTCCTTTTGGAGTTTCTTTTTCTTGACTATATGAAAAAGTTGAAATAGCTAAAGCTATCATTAGTAATAATGATGGTAAAAATTTGGTGTACATAAGTAATAATATATAGGTATATAATTATGTTGGCGAAAATAGTTTTATGTTGTTTGGTGGGTATTATCGAATTATTATTTTAATGTTAACAAATTGTTATTTTAAGACGCAATAATTTAATAATTCGCTTATTCTTTTCTATGATTATTTAAAGGTATAAATTATTATATTTGCCGCATAATAATTAGAGTTATGAATAGAATAGTCTTATTTATATTTATTGGGTTTGCAAGTGTTATGATTTTACAATCGTGTAGCACGGATAGTGATAATAAGACATTGTCGCCAGATTTAGTTCAAAACCCAATTTCTGCAGATGGTAATACTGATTTAAATAAACTACCAAAGATTAAGTTTAAGTCACTTGAGCATGATTTTGGAAAAATAATTGATGGTGTTAAGGTCGCTTATAAATTTAAGTTTACTAATACCGGTAAATCAGACTTAATTATTAGTCAAGTTAAGACTTCTTGTGGGTGTACAGTTTCTCGTTACCCAAAAGAAGCAATAAAGCCAGGGAAGTCTGATTTTGTGGAATTAACATTTGATAGTGATAGAAGAAAAGGTTTTAACCATAAAACAGCAACTGTAGTAGCGAATACTCAGCCTAATATTACCACTTTAAGTATTAAAGCAATGGTGATTTCGGCTGATGACTTATAATGTATATTAACTAATAATAATAGAAATGAATTTATTGAATGTATTATTGATGGCGCAGCCACAAGGAGGAGAGCAAAGTCCATATTCAGGACTAATAATGATGGTATTATTAATTGGAGTGTTTTACTTCTTCTTTATTAGACCACAGCAGAAAAAAGCTAAAGAAACTAAGATTTTTCGTGAAAGTTTGAAAAAAGGTGATAAGATAGTTACTATTGGAGGAATTCATGGTAAAGTAATAGAGATTGCTGATGCAACAATAACAATTGAAGTTGAGGGACAAAGTCGCTTAAAACTTAATAAGGATGCTGTAAATCCTGCAGGAGAGCCAACACAAATGGCGCAGCAGAAATAATAAAGCAAAAGTATTTTAGTAAAAGCTGTTTACTTAAAAGTTTACAGCTTTTTTTGTGCTTACGAATTACTTATTGTTAAGCTTTATATTTCTGTATATTTGCTTGGTAATTTTAGAAATATAACTAATGAAAATTTTGGTGATGTCGTCGCGAGTACCTTGGCCTCTTGATAAAGGGGATAAGCTTCGTATGTATCATCAAATTAGGTGTTTATCGGAAGATAATGAGGTTTATTTAATTGCTGTCAGCGATAAAAAAGATAATAGTGTTGCTCATAAAGAACTTGGTAAATATTGTAAGCAAGTTCATTTATTATATAATAGTAGATTAAGTATTGCCAAAGGACTTGCTTCTTCTTTATTTGGCTCAAATCCTTTACAGATTGGTTATTTTTATAATAAAGAGATAGCTCAGAAAGTTAATAGCTTAGTAAAAGAAATAAAACCTAATCATATTTATGGTCAGTTGATTAGAGTTGCAGAATACCTTAAGCATTTTGATAAACCTAAAACCTTGGATTTGCAAGATGCATTTTCTGCAGGTTTGAAACGAAGGCTAGATAAATCTTCAGGTATTTATAAGCAGATTCTTAAAATGGAGTATAGGAGAGTGTTGGAGTATGAAACAAATTCCATTGATAGTTTTGATTTTCTTACTATTATTACTCAGGCAGATAAGGAATTATTAGATTCTAAAATTCAAACAAGA
>Ga0256913_10001664_pt1 | contig 11362 bp, 9 predicted proteins | sample Axial_MatmetaG_FD_185970 | JGI IMG/M metagenome (GOLD analysis project Ga0256913, IMG submission 185970) | Deep-sea worm associated microbial mat communities from Axial Seamount, Juan de Fuca Ridge, Pacific Ocean - Axial_Mat | ecosystem: Environmental > Aquatic > Marine > Oceanic > Microbial...
TAATAAATTTTCTAATCATTTGATAATCAGATAGTTATTCAAACAACTTATTAACACTCGCTTCGTCGTTGTAATGTGCTGTTATTGTGGGCGTTATGTGGTAGGAGGCCTTTTTAGAGTGGACTCAATATTCCATCCCAATCCGGTAAAGAAAATTTCACTCGGGATAACAAAAGCCTTTTTCTAAACCTTAATTTTAAAGGTTTACATTTCAACACTCTTTATTCTGACCTTTATCCTTTTGGATTGGCTTTACCTTTTAAATGGAAAATCAACTCGTCCCCTCCTAATGGAGCAGGAATTGAAATGACCTCCTTTAAAAGATACTTTGCCGACTTAGGATATACTTTCAGCTTTAATGATAAATATTCTTTGGATGTTAACTTAACATATAACTGGTTTAAAGCTGAAGGGTGGGTGCAAGATGATAACAACCAGGATGCAACAAAGGGCTTGACAAGCAATCCGATTTTTGAAATCGCATTCAATGCTTCGCCGGTCGAAAACTTAAACTTTATAGCAGGAGGCGTTTTCGACTATAATAAGTTTGAAGGTGCTCAAATGACAGATGGTGATTTAACTAAGTATGGTGTCTATTTCCAGGCTGACTACCGGATAAAATGGATAAAATTTATTTTGGGAGGCCAGTTTAATAAAGTAGAGAATATTGATGCAAATGTATCACCGAGGATTGGGGCTATTGTCAATATCAATGATAATTGGGGAATTAAAGCTCTGTACAGTACAGCTTTTAGAAATGCTTATCCTATTGAGACTAATGTTAATCATCCGGCTTTTTCAGGAAACCCCAACCTGAATCCTGAATTGATTAGCACATTTGACGGACAACTGTTTTTTCAAAACGATATAGTACAAACTTCTCTGACATATTTTAAAAGTCATCTTTCGCAACTTATCAATCGCGTACCAAATCCCGACGAGCCGGGTAAAATGATTTATCAGAATATTGGCACTTTCGATTTTTCGGGTATTGAATTCGAAGGAAAGTTTGGGATTACCGACAAACTCTCATTACTTGCATCGGCAACCTATCAGCAAAACGAAAAAAATGACAGTTTAAAAAATGCAGCATACTGGCCGCAATTTATAGCTAAAGGAGGTTTGCTTTATAAACATGAATATTTCTCATTAGGAATTTGGGATAACTATTTTGGAGAACCTACACAAATATCGAATCCATCGGTAACATCAAATCCGAAAGCTGTTGCATTTAATGAACTATCAGCAAATTTTACTTTCAACTTCTCAAAAGTAATTAATAAGGATATGAAAACAAAAATTTTACTTTCGGTTTATGGTGACAATTTGTTAAATAGTGATCCTTCGTGGTATCCTGAATTTTCTCTTGAAACTGTTAATAGTATGCCTTTACATACAGGACGGTCGTTTTATGGGAAGCTTACAGTACAGTTCTAAGCCCACTGCTTTTAACTAACAAATAATCTGCAACCGTTAAAGATCCGGACAAAAAAAGTCCGGCTCTTTTATATTTAATTCAGATATTTTTATTTCTAAAAAATTATTAATAAAACCTTTGCGAATTAAAAACTTTATACTACTTTTGCAGCCCCAAAAAATTAAAGATTTTAAATAAGTTAAAAGGGATTGATATGTATTTAACGACAAACACGAAAAAAGATTTTTTTAAGACGTACGGAAAATCAGAGTTTGATACCGGTTCGGCCGAGGGACAGATAGCTCTATTTACCTTCAGGGTCAAACACCTTACCGGACATATGAAAGAAAACAAAAAAGACCTTGTTACCGAGCGTTCGCTGGTCAGGCTTGTTGGAAAAAGGAGAAAGTTACTTGATTATCTGAAAAGAAAAGACATTGAAAGATACAGAGCTATCATCAAGAAACTTGGAATAAGAAAATAAATTACCGGAAAGAAATTAAAAGGCAATTAAACAAATTGCCTTTTTTTATAATAATCAATTTAATAATATGAGTAAAGAAGCAATTACAAAATCCTTCAAGCTAATTGATGGAAGAGAAGTTACTATTGAAACAGGAAAACTTGCCACACAGGCTGACGGTTCTGTTGTAGTTAAAATGGGTGACACGATGTTACTAGCAACAGTAGTCTCAAATAAAGAACCAAAGGAAAACGTAGATTTCCTCCCGCTATCAGTTGACTATAAGGAAAAATATGCCGCTACAGGTAGGTTCCCGGGTGGCTTTTTCAAACGCGAAGCAAGACCTTCGGAATATGAAATATTAATAGCAAGACTCGTTGACAGAGCTCTAAGACCTTTGTTCCCGAGCGATTATCATTCGGAAACACAAGTTTTGATAACTCTTATATCCGGCGACAGAAACACAATGCCCGATGCACTTGCAGCCCTTGCTGCTTCAGCTGCCATTACCGTTTCGGATATCCCCTTCGGAGGTCCTATATCGGAAGTAAGAGTTGGCAGACTAAATGGCCGGTTTGTTATTAATCCGTCCGTTGAAGACCTTGACAATCTTGATATTGACATTATGGTCGCTGCAACTTTTGACAATATAATGATGGTTGAAGGTGAGATGAAAGAGATTTCGGAAGAAGATATGCTCGAAGCTCTAAAGTTTGCACACGAAGCTATTAAACTACAGTGCAAGGCTCAGTTAGAGCTTGCCGAAATGGTTGAAAAAGCAAAAAACAAAAGAGAGTATTGTCACGAAGATAATGATGATGAGCTGAGAGAAAAAGTACATAAAGAGACTTATGACAAGATATATGAAGTAGCCAAGAAAGGTACTGCAAAACACGAAAGAGCTGAAGCTTTTGAAAAGATTAAAGAGGAATTTATTGCCTCATTACCTGAAGCTGAACGTGATGAAAAAGCATCTCTGGTTGGCAGGTATTATCATGATGTTGAAAAAGAAGCTGTCCGCAGGTTAATACTTGATGAAAAGAAAAGACTCGACGGACGTAAACTTAATCAGATAAGACCAATATGGACAGAAGTTGATTACCTTCCTGCTGCTCACGGATCTGCCATTTTTACAAGAGGAGAGACACAGGCACTATGCTCAATAACACTTGGCACAAAACTGGATGAACAAACTATTGACGGAGCCGTTCTTGAAGGAAAAAGTAATTTCATCCTTCATTACAACTTCCCTCCGTTCTCAGTTGGTGAAGCTAGAATGATGCGTGGAACCAGCCGCCGTGAGATAGGCCATGGTAATCTTGCATTAAGAGCTCTGAAACAGGTTATGCCATCTTTGGATGACAATCCATATACCGTAAGGATAGTTTCCGACATCCTTGAATCAAACGGGTCATCATCAATGGCTACTGTTTGTGCAGGCACACTGGCACTTATGGATGCAGGCGTGCAGATTCTCAAACCCGTTTCAGGTATCGCTATGGGACTTATTACAGATGAAGGACTTGCAAAATATGCTATTCTTTCGGATATCCTTGGTGATGAAGACCACCTCGGAGACATGGACTTTAAAGTAACAGGAACAAGAGACGGAATTACAGCATGCCAAATGGATATTAAAGTTGATGGTCTTTCGTACGAAATCCTTCAAGAGGCACTTGAGCAGGCTAAAGCAGGCAGACTCCACATTCTTAATGAAATGGAGAAAACGATGAAAGAGCCAAGAGAAGATTACAAACCTCATGTTCCGAGAATTGAAAAAATAACTATCCCTAAAGAATTTATTGGAGCAGTTATTGGCCCTGGCGGAAAGGTAATTCAACAAATACAGGCTGAGACAAACTCAACTATTATAATTGAAGAAGTTGGAGACTTCGGGGTTATCGACATTATGTCGACCAGTAAAGAGACTTCCGATGAAGTTAAAAGAAGGATAAAAGCAATTACAGCTATTCCTGAAGTCGGGGAAGTTTACCTTGGAACCGTTAAGAATATAACAAACTTCGGAGCGTTTATTGAGATACTACCGGGTAAAGAAGGGCTGCTTCACATTTCAGAGATCAGCTGGGAGCACATTAAGGAAGTTGAAAGTGTTCTTAAGCCTGGAGACAAAGTAAAAGTTAAACTTATTGACGTTGATACAAGAACCGGCAAACTAAAGCTTTCCAGAAAAGTTTTACTGCCAAGGCCGGATAAAAAACAGTAAAATGTAACAATTTACTGAGTTTCTCGTAAAATTTCCCGAAAGATCAGATTGCATTTCTTCGGGATTTTTTATGCTCTGGCATAAAAAGTCCCGAGTTTGATGAACTGATAATAACTACTTTAAACTCTTCATTTATGAGGCAACTCAAAATTGTAAAACAAGTTACTAACAGAGATACAGCTTCTCTTGAAAAATATTTGTATGAAATTGGGCGAGTGGAATTGCTGACTTCTGAACAGGAGGTAGCACTCGCACAAAGAATAAAACAGGGAGATCAAAGCGCACTCGAAAAGCTGACGAAAGCTAATCTCAGGTTTGTAGTTTCCGTATCGAAGCAATATCAAAATCAAGGACTTAGCCTGCAAGACCTTATAAATGAAGGTAATCTGGGCCTTATTAAAGCGGCAAAGCGCTTTGATGAAACGCGTGGCTTTAAATTTATATCTTATGCCGTATGGTGGATACGTCAATCAATTCTTCAGGCTCTTGCCGAACAATCAAGAATTGTCAGGCTTCCTTTAAACAGAATTGGGGATATCAATAAAATAAAAAAAGCTACCGCAGCACTTGAGCAGGAATATGAGCGAACTCCCGATCCTTTTGAGATTGCCAATCTATTAAAAGTTGAGGAAAATGAAATAGCTGATTCCTTAAAAAATGCCGGAAGACATCTTTCAATGGATGCACCAATTGTAGAAGATGAAGAAGGCAGCCTCTATGATGTAATTAATAATAGTGATATCCCGAACCCTGAAACAGAACTGATAATTGATTCTTTAAGAATAGAAATAGAAAGGGCAATCTCAACTTTATCAAAACGTGAAGCCGATATTTTACGCTTTTTCTACGGTTTGAATAAAAAACCGCCTATGACGCTTGATGAGATATCTCAGATTTTCGGATTGACAAAAGAAAGAGTGAGGCAAATTAAAGAAAAAGCAATTCGTACATTAAAACAAACCTCAAGAAGCAAATTACTAAAATCATATTTGGGTTAGATTTTTTCTGAATAGATCAGATGAATCAACGGCGGATGTTTACATCCGCTTTTTTTGTGCCTGTTTTTGTAAATTATTTTTTACTTTTACAAACTTAAAATATATCATAAATGAACAAGCTTATTGCACCGTCAATTCTTTCAGCTGATTTTTCAAAACTAGCAAGAGAGGTAGAAATGATAAACTCCAGCGAAGCCGATTGGATTCATCTTGATGTTATGGATGGAGTTTTTGTTCCAAACATATCATTCGGATTTCCAGTTATTGAAAAAATAAAAGAGTATGCCACCAAACCCCTTGATGTGCACCTCATGATAGTTGATCCCAACCGATATTTTGAAAAGTTCAAAGCTGTCGGAGCTGATATTTTGACAATCCATTATGAAGCGGAAACACATTTACACAGATCGGTTTCTGCTATTAAAAATCTTGGGATGAAAGCTGGAGTAGCTTTAAACCCCCATACTCCCATTGCTCTGCTTGAGGATATTATTTCCGATATTGATTTGGTTCTTATAATGTCTGTCAACCCAGGTTTTGGCGGACAGAAATTCATTGAAAATACCTTTAACAAAATCCTGAAATTAAAAAAAATGATTACTAAAAACGAATCGCAGGCATTAATCGAAGTTGACGGAGGTGTGAATTTATCAAATTCTGCTAAGCTTTACAAAACGGGAGTTGATATTCTTGTAGCAGGAAACAGCGTTTTTTCATCTGTCAACCCGAAACAAGCCATAAAAGAGATTAAATCAGCACAATAGCAACTGACAGAAGCAGACTATATTTCTCTATATTTCTGGCTTTTTTATATATTTCGACTTTTTTAGAACTTTTCTCATTTATCAGCGTATAAGAAAAATGCAAATCAAATTCGCTTAAACAATGAAAAAGTCTATACTCATCTTCAGCGTAATTTTCTCATTTTCACATTTCCTGTATTCTCAGAATGAGAACTCAGATAACGTTGCAATTAATGACGCCGTCAAACCCGAACTTAAAGTAGAGGTTAATAGTGAAATGAATTTTTTTGAACTCTATGATATAAACAAGGATACTGAAAAGAAAGCCAAAGCCCTTACCGATATTGAAATTATGCTTGAGCCTTCAGTCACTTCAGAGGTAAGCGGTATTACTATCCCTAAAGGAGCCATTCTCGACACATACAAATATTTCCCAAGAGAAGCTTGCTGGGCCGTACATTACAACAATAGCTGGGGATTTGTTCCAACAACTACCATTATGCCTATTCAGGTTATTATTCCTAAAAACGATTACTCATTGTATGATGAACCACCGGTATTGTTATCAAAAATAAATTTAATATACCCTAAAGATGCTAAAGAAAATAATATTGAAGGAAAAGTATTCCTAAAATTACTTATTTCCAAAACAGGTACGGTTAAAAGTGTAGAAGTATTAAAAGGAATACCTGAGCTAAACCAGGCAGCAATAAATGCTGTAAAAAAACTAAAAATGAAACCTGCAAAATATCAAGGGAAGCCTGTGAATGCAGTAGTAAGAATCCCAATAAGTTTTAAGTTAGGGGGATGATTAACCTAAAAACAAAGAGTGCCGGCAAAACACCGGCATTTTTTATTTCAAAAACTTGCCTGAAATATTTAACCTTTCAGATATTTGCAATAGTCCACCCGCCACTTTTTCAGGAAGGTCAATCCCATATTTAATTTTCTCCGCTTCCGACACTCTTTCAATGTCCCCCGGAATTAAAACAGCAGATTGTCCTTCAACAGGTGTAGCACCTCTGAAAGTCCGTATCCATAAATCCATATAATCCTTGAACTCTTCTGCAGTTTGGAAGGCATCAATCCTGATTGCACCGAAAAAGTGGCCTATTCCCCTGTCCTCCCCCGCCTTTTCTCCAGCAAGATAGCCTAAAGTCGGCACGACCAAAGGTCCGAAATTAGCCCCTGGCAATACGGCAGATAGTATATCAACAATTGAGGTCATACAATACCCTTTATGCCCGCCATGCTCTATATCTCCTCCAAGGGTTTTAATTGCACCTCCTTTTGAAAGAATATCAGAATCGGTAACCGCTTCGCCCTTTTCATTCTGCAAAAGGCCTTCGGGAGCCTGCAATCCGGCAGCAAATTTCTGATCAAGTTTTCCCCTCGCTATCGGAGCAGTGGCAAAATCCGCAACATAAGGCGGTTCCACACCGGCAGGAACAGCAACTGCGATCGGATTTGTACCAAGCAAAGGCTCCTTAGAAAACGTAGGAGCAACAAGCGGATTTGCATTCGTCATTGCTATACCAATCATATCGTGGTCAAGTGCCATCATTGCAAAATAGCCTGCAATACCGAAATGATATGAATTTCTCACCGAAACCCACCCTGTCCCGACATTCATTGCCTTATCAATTGCCAGTCGCATCGCCTTAGGAGCAACTATCAATCCAAACCCTTTTCCCCCGTCAATCAATGCAGTACCCAGAGTTTCATTAACTATTGTAATATCAGGATTTACATTTACCCTTTTGTTTTTCCAAAGATTAACATACTCAACAAGCCTCATAGCACCGTGAGAACCGATTCCGCGCAACTCAGCCCTGACAAGGATATCGGCCGCCTGTAAAGAGTCCTCCAGGGTGCATCCCATCTTTTCAAAAACCTCAACAATAAAATCCCTCAAATCATTAACTTCTACCTTTTTCATACCATTCATATTTTCTGCAAAAATACAATTTTTCACTCAGCTTGTTAATGACAACACCAACAAGAAGTAGTGCAGGCAAATCTCCCGATGACTACGGTGCAATCAATCGGCTAAGGATTCAATTTCCCATTGCAATAGTACAGAGCGGTCATCCGGAGATTGCGCGCAGAAAAACCCCAAAAGCAGTCAGCAGAACAAAACCTGAAAATATATCAAAAGAAAGTTTGAAGTACACCATTTCATTATTCAAAATAAAACTCTACTTTTGTTGCTTTAAACATTAAAATCAGATAAAAATGAATAACGAACTTACCAAATTGTATCCCGAAAAACTTTGGTTCTATTTTTCGGAAATCCTTAATATCCCCAGACCTTCAAAAAAAGAGGAGAAAATTGTAAAATATCTGCTTGATTTTGGCAAAAAGCACAATCTTGAAACCTTGCAGGATGAGGTTGGGAATGTTTTGATACGTAAACCGGCCACTCCGGGTATGGAAAACAGAAAACCGGTTGTATTGCAGGGTCACATTGATATGGTCTGCGAAAAAAATTCGGATGTAAAACACGATTTTGACAACGACCCTATCCGGGCATACATCGAAGATGGCTGGGTAAAAGCAAAAGGAACAACACTTGGTGCCGACGACGGTATCGGTGTTGCCGCACAGCTTGCCATCCTCGCTTCTGATGATATTGAACACGGGCCGATTGAATGTCTGTTCACAATTGACGAAGAGACTGGATTAACAGGGGCTTTCGGGTTAAAGCCCGGATTTCTTAAAGGAAAAATACTGCTGAATCTCGATTCGGAGGATGATGGCGAATTGTTTATCGGATGTGCAGGAGGCAGAGATTCGATAATAACTTTCGAGTACTCTAAAGAGGAAACTCCTGGAAATCACATTTCATACAAACTTAGTGTTTCAGGCCTTGCAGGTGGTCACTCCGGTGATGACATTAACAAAGGAAAAGCCAATGCCAATAAGGTTCTCAACAGAATGTTGTGGTATTCAGCCGACAAGTTCAGTCTTAAACTTTCGGAATTTGACGGAGGAAACCTCAGAAATGCAATTGCCCGTGAAGCTTATGCTATTATCTCTATTCCCGATAATTCAGAATCAGAATTTGAAGAGTATGTCAAAGAATTTGAAAAAACCGTCAAAACAGAATATAAAGTTACCGAACCCGAACTGAAAGTCAAACTTGAAAAGGTTGAATCCCCTTCGCATATTATTGACAGCAGCACTCAGTTCAATCTCCTCAACTCAATATATGCCTGCCCTCACGGAGTAATCGGGATGTCGGCCGACATCCCGGATTTTGTGGAAACATCAACAAATCTGGCTTCCGTAAAAACACTTGACAACAAAATTGTTGTTACTACAAGTCAAAGAAGCTCTGTGGAATCAAAAAAGGATGACATCTGCAATATGGTTGAAAGTGTTTTTAATCTTGCAAATGCCAAAGTTGAGCAGACCGACGGATATCCCGGCTGGACACCAAATCCAAACTCCGAAATTGTTGAATTAACAAAAAATTCATACATCAAACTATTTAACGAAACACCGAAAGTGCTTGCCATTCATGCGGGACTTGAATGCGGACTTATCGGTGACGTTTACCCTGAGATGGATATGATTTCTTACGGGCCGACTATCAGAGGAGCACACTCGCCCGACGAAAGACTCGAAATAAAAACAGTTGAAAAATTCTGGGAACTGACTCTTGATGTATTGAAAAACATCCCAAAATAGTAACACAAAAAGCTATTTTTACATTTTTAATGATATCTGCATATCAGTAATTTTGTTTTAATTTTAATCATAGAATACGAAGCATCCAAAGGCGAGCCTGTTGGAAGAAATTCCGTGGTAATCCGTCTGCTATTTGCAAATTCCTCCTTTGCGAACCTTTGAGCCTTGATGACAATATTATTTTTTATACTACTGCGTCTAATCCCGAAACGCACCTTTTGTTTTTTTACCACAAAGGCACCAAGAAACACAAAAGTCCCCGTGCTGTTCGGGATTTCTATGCTTCTTGGGTGTTCATATCTGGCTTTAAACTTTTATTAGTGTTAATTCGTGAAATTAGTGGTTAAAAAACTGCTTACCCGGGCTGTTTGGTATTTCCGAATCCAGAAACAAGTATTTTCAGAACTTCAAATCCTGATATTAAAAAGTTACGGATTAGCCAGATGCTAAAAGCCGGCAGGTAAAATCCGGAACTGCCAAGTAAACATTAGCGATTCGAAATAACTGTTCAGCAAATATTTATATCCCGACAGCAAATCCCATCCTTATCCGTGGATTTGAATAGGGTGAATAAAAACTCTCATTGAAATTCCAAAGCATTTCAAGGTACATATAAGACCTTCCACCCAGCATTTGTCTGTATCCTCCTCCGATAAAATAACCGGTAAAAGATATCTGATCATTTTTTTTCACATACCGGTTTCCATAAACATCAATATAAGATCCCGAAGGATTATACGTAAAATTATTATTAAAGACCAAAGGTTCAACTTCAAGATGAATAAACATATTTTCGATAACAGGAATTCCTATTCCCGAAAGAAAATATCTTGCAAATATACTTCCACCGAAAATATTTGTGGTGTAATTGTACAAATTTCCATTATCAGTATCCAGATAATAGTCCTTATAATTGTAAAATTTATATGTCAAACCAATCCCGACATAAAAGTTTTTTGTCAATTCATAGCTAAAAAGAGGTGAAATATCAAGCAAAGTACCGCCCGATCCAAAGCTAAATCCGAGTGCTCCACCAACAAAAAGACGGTCAGAAAATGATTTTTCATTACTTTTTACCTTTTTATTTTGAGAAAAAGAGTCAAAACATGAAAATAAAAAGGAGAAAACAAGAACTATTTTAATAACATTTATAAGTTTGCTTTTCATCATAAAACGTATAATATATATAATAGTATAACACTATTTCAGTAAATTTATTAAAAACAGGTGCAAATATAAATAATTTAGCACACTAATATCTTATTTTAAGACACTTAATAAATAAATAAAAATATTTACAAAAAACCCTTGTTTTTATAAAATATTAATCTCTATCTTTGCACCCGCTTTTTAACACAACGTTCATAAAATATTTTGAAAATAATTTGCAGATGTAAAGAAATTAGTTTTATCTTTGCACTCCTTTTTACGACAAGTAATTTTTGCTTGAAAAAAAAGATTCGTTTTTTGAAAAATAAATTTGCAGATGTAAAGAAATTAGTTTTATCTTTGCACTCCTTTTTCGAGAGAGATTTTTTCTTAAAAAAAAGATTAAAAGTTTTTTCACAAAAAGGTTGCAGATTAAAAAAAAGGTTGTACTTTTGCAGCCCGATTTTAAGAGACAGAAAATATAAAGAAATAAAAGTTCTTTGAAAAGATTGAAGTAAAGCTTTGTAGCAACATATCCACCTTATTTTTAAGGATGAATAGTAAATCTTGAGACATTTAAAGTACTAATTACAATGGAGAGTTTGATCCTGGCTCAGGATGAACGCTAGCGGCAGGCTTAATACATGCAAGTCGAGGGGCAGCAGACCATTTCGG
>Ga0256913_10001665_pt1 | contig 11359 bp, 12 predicted proteins | sample Axial_MatmetaG_FD_185970 | JGI IMG/M metagenome (GOLD analysis project Ga0256913, IMG submission 185970) | Deep-sea worm associated microbial mat communities from Axial Seamount, Juan de Fuca Ridge, Pacific Ocean - Axial_Mat | ecosystem: Environmental > Aquatic > Marine > Oceanic > Microbial...
GGCAGAACTGAGTGAGGAAGAAAAAGCAAACTTCCCCAAGGATAAATTAACAAAGGAAAGTGAGGATTTGGTCAAAGGTCTTTCCGCAATAGATGATAAGGATTTATCCGATTTGGAAAAGATGAGGAAGAATTTTCTCATCAAGCAATTGATAGCAGTTAAAGCTAAGATTGCAATGATTGGAGGGAAAAAATATAAGTTTGATGAAGAATCCGAATTGCTTTATGATGCTGTTGCTCCTCATCATGAACAGACTTACTTTGCAAAGATACTTGCCGAATTAGATAAAGTATTACCTGGCAAAGGAGATATTGCAAAGAGATTCGAGGAATATAGAAAGCAGTTTATTATTCCGAAAGAACAATTGGATACGGTTTTTACTACTGCAATTGCAGAGGGCAGAAGAAGAACTCTTGAGCATATAACTTTGCCGAGCAATGAACATTTTGTTGTTGAGTATGTAAACGACAAGCCTTGGGGCGGATATAACTGGTATAAGGGAAATAATTTCAGTGTTATTCAAGTAAATACCGATTTGCCAATTTACATTGATAGAGCAATCGACCTCGCTTGTCATGAGGGATATCCAGGTCATCATGTTTATAATACTTTGCTTGAGACCAATTTGCTTAAAGGTAAAAATTGGGTGGAGTATTCTGTTTATCCCTTGTTCAGCCCGATGTCGTTAATTGCAGAAGGGACAGCAAATTACGGCATTAAGGTTGCATTCCCCGGTAAGGAAAGGGTGGAATATGAAAAAGAAGTTTTGTTTCCGCTTGCCGGTATTGACCCGAGTAAAGCAGATGAATACTATCAAATTCTGCACCTCGTTGATAAACTTAATTTTGCCAGAAATGAGGCTTCGAGAAAATATTACGACGGTGAATTTAGTAAAGAAGAGTTAGTAAACTGGCTGGTAAAATATACTCTAGCCACAAAGAAGAGAGCGGAAAAGTCGGCGGACTTTATAAATAAATACGGCAGTTACATAATTAATTATAATTACGGGCAGGAACTGTGTAAAAATTATATTGAAAAACTCGGAGGCACGGAAGATAATCCGGCTGAACGATGGAAGATATTTACCGAATTGATATCAAATCCTTATACGCCGTCAGACTTAAAATAGATCAAGTATAGTTTACGTAAAAAAATAGAAGTACCCCAAAACAATGAATAAATAACAAATAAAATCCAATATCAGAATTACAAAACATAAACAAAGATGAGACTTATCTATGTGATGACTCTAATAAATTTATGTATTGTAATTTATTTGTCTTTTAGGATTTGTATTTTGAAGTTTGTACCGAAGGAGCATTATGTATTACCAAAAAGAGATAACACTCAAACCCAAAGCGCGTGGGTTTCATCTGATTACCCATGAAATAGTGAACCAAGTTCCGGAGATAAAGAATGTTAAAACCGGAATTGCCAACATTTTTATTAAACATACTTCCGCATCACTTACAATAAACGAAAATGTTTCATCCGATGTTTTAAGAGATATGGAACGTCATTTCAACAAAATGGTGCCCGAGAATGCATCTTACTACGAGCACATTTATGAAGGTGCGGACGATATGCCTGCACATATTAAATCATCAATGCTAGGACCGTCATTGACTATTCCCATAACTAATGGTGCGCTTAATCTCGGTACATGGCAAGGAATTTATCTTGGCGAACACCGTGATTACGGAGGTTCAAGAAAAATTGTTGTTACAATTATAGGTGAGTGAAATAGAATAAATAGTTTTTATATTTATAAATCAAATATTTAGATTGGGATTTTAGTATGAATTACGATGTAATAGTTATAGGCAGCGGGCCGGGTGGTGAAGGGGCAGCAATGAAAGCTGTTAAATCCGGCAAACGAGTTGCCATCTGCGATAAATTTGCAAACATTGGCGGGAACTGTACGCACCGAGGGACAATCCCGAGTAAAGCTCTCAGACACGCAACGCAAATTTTAGAGAGCAGGGAGGAGTTCAATAATGTTAATTACCAGGATCTCCTTTCCGGAGCTGAAGCTGTGATTAAAAGTCAAATGGAATTGCGTCGCGGTTTTTATGAACGTAATTGGGTTGATATTCTTGACGGTGTTGCCAAATTTCTTGGCCCACATACAATACAAGTTGATCATCTTAATGGAAGTAAGAAAAAATATAGCGCTGATTATTTTGTGATTGCAACCGGTTCGCATCCGTATCATCCCGATGATGTTGATTTTTCTCACCCGAGAATTTTAGACAGCGATACAGTTCTTGATTTGCAAGATCATCCCCGCTCTATTACCATTTACGGAGCCGGAGTAATTGGGTGTGAGTATGCATCAATATTCCGAGGACTGAGAACGAAAGTAAATTTGGTTAATAACCGTTCGCAGTTGCTATCATTTTTGGATGACGAAATAATAGATGCTCTAAGTTACCATCTTCGTGAAAACGGAGTGTTGATCCGTCATAATGAAGAATACGAAAAAGTAGAAGCCGATGATACCGGAGTAACGGTTTATCTAAAATCCAATAAAAAGATTAGAACGGATTATCTGCTCTGGGCGCAAGGGAGAACAGGTAACTCGCATAACATGGGTTTGGAAGAACTTGGTATTCGGATTGATTATAAAGGCTCAATTAAGGTAAACGAAAATCATCAGACGGATGTTCCACACATTTACGCAGTTGGCGATGTTGTCGGATTCCCAAGTCTGGCAAGTGCCTCTTATGATCAAGGGCGTTTTGCCGCTTCTCATATTATTACCGGCAAATCGGAATATCATTTGGTTGAAAATATCCCGACCGGTATTTATACCTTGCCGGAAATAAGTTCCATTGGTAAGACAGAAAAAGAATTGACTGAAGAAAAAGTTCCGTACGAAATTGGCAGATCGTTTTTTAAGCATCTTGCAAGGGCACAAATTACCGGACATACAACCGGGATACTGAAAATTTTATTCCACCGTGAGACGTTGGAAATATTGGGCATCCATTGTTTCGGTACAGGTTCGGCGGAAATAATTCATATCGGGCAAGCTATCATGTCGCAGAAAAACGGCGGCAACAATTTGATGTATTTTGTCAACACAACGTTCAACTATCCTACAATGGCAGAAGCCTACCGCGTTGCAGCGCTTAACGGATTGAATAGGGTAGAGGTATAGAAAAAGAATTTATTATGTCCTTGTTCTTAAGGATATATGTCTGTATATTTATCCTTGTAGATAAGGACTAAATATGAAGAAAGAAATATTTAAAGTTTTAATATCCGATTTTATAGAAAAAGAACTACCTGCAATTTATAACAGAGATATATCTATCCCGCTAAATTCTAACAAAATCATATCTGTGATTGGTGCACGACGAGTGGGGAAAACTTATTTCCTTTTTTCGCTTATTAAAAAACTAAGGGAGAAGAAAGGAAATGATAAAATAGTTTATTTGAATTTTGAAGATGATAGACTTTTCCCGCTTACTTTGTCTGATATGAATTCTTTTGTTGAAGCTTATTATGAATTGTATCCACAAAATAAAAAGAAAACAGTTTATTTCTTTTTTGATGAAATACAGATAGTCGAAAAATGGGAAATGTTTATCAGGAGGATATATGATAGCGAGAAATGTAAAATATTTCTTACCGGCTCGTCCTCAAAATTACTGAGCAAAGAAATTGCAACATCTCTGAGGGGCAGAACCATCACTTATGAAATATTCCCGTATAGTTTCAAGGAATATTTGTCACTAAAAGGAGTTTCGTATGATTATTATTCTTCTTCAAACAAAGCTAAAATAGTTAATCTATATAAGAAATATTTCCAGTGGTCTGCGTATCCCGAGTTGCTTACACAAAATGAAATTGAGAAGCAGAAAATTGTAAATGAGTATTTAAATTTGATTATTTATAAAGATATAGTTGAGAGGTATAAGGTTACCAATCTCTTTTTGGTAAAGTATTTAATTAATTTTTTCCTTTCTAATACAGCAAATTTGATGAGTATTACAAAAATCTATCATGATATTAAATCACAAGGAATAAAAATCTCTAAGGATAGTATATTTCAATATTTAGAATATTTAGAAGACGCCTTCATCCTTTTCTCTGTAAAAATATCATCGGAAAATATTCGGGAAGTACAAAGAAATCCGCGTAAAATTTATTGTATTGATAATGCACTTACGGACGCTGTAAGTATTGAAAATAATTTGGGGCGTAAATTTGAAAATTTGGTTTTTCTTGAATTAAGACGGCGAGGTTTATACATCTCTTATTTTAAGAATACCAATGAAGTTGATTTTGTTTTTAAAGAAAACAGAAAAACTCGTTTAATTAATGCTTCTTATTCAATTGCAAACAAAACAACAAGAGATAGAGAAGTTAAATCACTTCTTGAGGGGATGGATTATTTTAATGTAACCGAATCTTATCTGCTAACTGATAATTATGAGGAAAAAATAATTATTGGAAAGAAAACGATAAATGTTCTTCCTTTTTGGAAATGGACATTGATGGAAAATTAGACTTAGGAATTGTTAGATTGTGGAAAAGCCTACCGCGTTGCAGCGCTTAACGGATTGAATAGGGCAGAGGCATAGCAAAATAATAGCATGCTGATAAAACAGATTTGCATGGATTTATTTTTTATTTACTCAATCATATGTGTATCATGAAAGTATTATAGCGAACTTTGCGCCAACTTTGTGTCCTCTGTGGTAAGAAAGACAAACTGTGAGAAAGTAAAAAAAATGTGACAAGGACATTAAAGGTAATCATAGATAGAAAAGTAAAGGAGGAAATGTAATGGATTATTCTGAAGATGCTGAAAGATTTTACTTGAATGAGAAAAACAAAAAGAAGAGAAAAGAGATAGAAGAAAAATATGACGCTGTTTTTTATAAAGCGGATGATAACGATTTACCGCCTGAATTAGAGAATGAATTTTTAAAAAATATCGAAGAATTTGAACAGCAACATGAAAATGCAAAATGCATAAAAGTAATTGATCTTATCGGCAATCCAAAATTTAAAAAAATCGACGAATTATCCGGTAGAACTTTAACCGATACAATAGATGAAGTTCTTAATTTATACGGTAAATATGGAATTAACGTCTCCATAATTGAAGAGGAAGAAGTTACTGATAGAGACTTTTATATTTTTTTAACAGAAGAATTACCTGAAGAAGAAACTGAAGATATTAAAATATCCGGATGGACAACAAATTATATTTACGAAGAGTTTCACCCGAGTGATAAGTTAGATGCTAAAGATGCGATCAAAGATACACTGCTTTCTGCTATTAATCAAAACAGAGAGTTTGAACCTGCATATGTAGCAGATGATAAACTATTAAATTCAGAGGGTAACCCTATAAATAAAAATGAATTTATAGATGGTTTATATTCATTATTTGAAAATATTGAAAAAATAATAGAAAGCGAATTTTCATTTAAAAATTTTGAGTTTGGACATAAAAATTTAGTGAAGGTTGATTTTATCTTAAGATATCGTGAAAAAGAAAGTTTTGAAGAAATTGATAAAATATTAAATTTCACTTTTGAATTACTCCATAGTAAATACGGGGGAATGGAAATAATTAAGTACCAATTAGATTAGTAATTATATTTATATAAGTATGTCAGAAAATGAGGTGTCAAGATGAAAAAGTATTTAGCTGCAATATTAATAATACTTTTCTGTTCAATTACTTTTGGACAGGAAAATTATAAAGGTAAAATATCATTAATATTTAATGGTGAAAAAATTGAATTGCCAATAAATGTAATAACGTTAAGAAAAGAAAATAAAGTACTGATAAGTATTAGAGCAGAGCGGAATAATGAAAAAGTTCAGCAATTATTTAGCCTCGAATGGGAATTTAAAAAACTTTCTACAGATGATGAAGACTTGAGTATGTATGATGCTTTTTTGCTGAATGTTATTAACAATAATGGAGGTAAAAAAGAGGAACTTCGTTTTAGAATGAACAATAATGCTAATGATGGTGAATTGTTTGTGAAAAAAGGAAACAAAACTTGGAACTTGTTTTCCTTTGCTATGAAGTTTGGGATAGAAAATGTTTCGTTTGAAAATTCATCCATTACCATTAAGGGTAATTTAAGTTTTAAAGCTCGTGATAAAAACAGCAAAACTCCTTTGAAACCGATAAGTGAAATAAATGACTGTAAATTTGAAATAGTTATTTAATTTAATCTGCTTAAATTATAACCAATCATAATAAACTTGTCCGACAAAGCGGATCTGCATTTCTATAAAGATGAACAATCCTAAATTATACATCGGTACAGCCGGCTGGTCTTACGACGATTGGGTAGGAAGTTTTTATCCTTTCTCACAATCGAAAGAATTCAGCTGGCTTAAATATTATTCTCGTTACTTTAACATGGTTGAAGTGAACTCAACCTACTACACTTATTTGGCTCCGTATGTTGTTAATAGCTGGCTGCGTCAAACAGAGGCTGCCGATGATTTCTTGTTCACGATTAAACTACATAAGGACTTTACTCATAAAAGACGGTATGGTGACGACCAAATAAAAGCGGTCCAACAGAATTTGAATATCTTGAAAAGGGAAGAAAAACTTGGTGGATTGCTTCTTCAGTTTCCGTATTCTTTTGACTTTAACGATGCCAATGTAAATTATCTGCGTGAACTTATTCAGAAGTTTGATGGCTACGAAAAGTTTGTGGAAGTGCGGCATAAATCCTGGCAGAATAAACGAGCAAAGACAATCACATTCTGCACAATTGATCAACCGCAAATAGGTGCGGCAATTGAGTTTAAACCGATTGTTGGCAACAATGCTGCATATATTCGTTTTCATGGAAGGAATGAAGAAGCATGGCGAAAGTCACTAAACAACTATGGAAAGAAGCAAACCTACGAGGAGCAAAGTGAAAGGTACAAGTACCTTTACTCGCCGGGAGAGCTAACAGAAATTGACCGGGAAATAAAAGAGATTTACAATAAGGTAAAAAAAGGTTTTGTTGTAATGAATAACCATCCCAACGGAGATGCCGTCGCAAATGCCTTTGAGTTGATGCATCTTTTGAAAGATAGAGCAAAGGTAAAAATGCCTCCGACTATTGTTAAGGCATATCCAAGATTAAAAGAGTTTGCTGAAAATTAACAATCTACTAAATTCTAAAATTGTAATTAATGTGCATAGTTGTTAAATTAAATTTTATAAAATAAGTATGATATTAATATGGGAAAAACAACAATAACAAAAAACAAAAAGAGAGAACTTAGAACTCAACGAACAATAGCATCAAAAGGAATTTATGAAGATGGAGTTATTAAGTTAACCGGAGAAAAATTACCAAAGAAAAAAATGAATGTTGTTGTTACTTTTCGAGAAGATAAAAAAGATAAAACTTATAACAGTAAAAACGTAGTTGATAGTTTTTTAAAGAAATGGAGTGGTGTTCTTAAAACTAATAACGTTGAGTTAGTCATGGAAAAGAAGCTGGAATATTTGGTGGAAAAACACAAATGAAGATTCTTTTGGACACGAATGTAGTACTTGATGTCTTACTGGAACGCCAACCTTATAACCAAGTTTCATCCAAAATATTTTCCCTTTCAAGTAAGAAGAATTTAGAACTATTTATAACATCAACAATAGTAACTGACCTTTATTATATCATTTCAAAGCTATTATCCAGGAAGACGGCGAAGGAATTTTTAATAAACCTTATAGAGATTGTTGATATATGTGGAGTTGATAAGTCTGCTGTTTTTCAAGCAATAAAATCAGATTTCAATGATCTGGAGGATGCCGTTCAATATTTTGCCGCTACAATAGAAGGAATAGATGTAATTATTACAAGAAACAAAAAAGATTTTATTCTTTCTGATATAGATATATTAACTCCTGATGAGTTCATAAAGGAAATAGTATAAATAGAACTCACCCAAAAATAATTTTTAATGTTTTAAGTTTAAAATATTTTTATTATTTTGATAATACTCCATGGCATGTTTTTACTTTTTCTCTATGCTTAACTGTCATATTACAATATTCATTTACTCTTATTATTAGTGAATTAGGTGGACGTAAGTCCTGTTAACATAAATTCAATAACAAAGTAATGGAGGTGGCAAAATGAAAATTGCACGTATGAATAAGTATGATGCTGATAGCAAAACTAAAGCATTTTTTGACATGGAAACAGAAGAGGGCATTGTTGTTAAAGGATTTTCCCTAGTTGAAGGAAGCAACGGACTTTTCGTAAGCGTTCCAAGTCACAAAGGAAAAGATGACAAATATTATGAGAATGTTATCATGTCAAAAGAGCAGAAAAAAGAATTGAATGATTTGGCACTTGCAATGTATCAAGACCTCTAAAGATTACGCCACTAATTTCACAAAATAATGACTATCGTTATAAAATATTTTAACAAATTCTATCTTGTGTAATTAGTGGCTGAATTTATATAAACTTGGGATATTGTATTTTTCCTAAAAATATTTATATTGAGCAATAAATAATTGGGACTATAAAAATGAATCGGGAAGAATTATTAAAGGATACAATTTCTAAGTTGGAAAAGCTTCCAGAGGATAAAATTGTTTTAGCTCATGAGTTTACCGAATTCCTATATAAAAAACACGAAGAATATATTTTAAGCGAGGGAACACGAAAACTTTCAGCAGAATCTAAAAGTTTTGATTTTCTGAAGAATGACGAAAATATCTATACTATAAATGATATAAAAGAAAAATACAATGAAAAAGGGTGATATAATATTACTTCCTTTTCCCTTTACCGATTTAAGCGGGAGCAAATATCGACCTGCTGTAATATTAGCAATTTCTTTAAAAGATGTTATCGTAGCTTTTATTACTACTCAGTTGAACTTAAGTAAAGATACTGATATCAAGTTAAATCCAACACTGCAAAATGGGCTAAAAAGAAGATCATTATTACTATTAGATAAGATCGCAACTTTAAGTAAGAAACTAGTTGTAGGCAAAATTGATAATTTGGCTAATAATGATTTGGCCCTAATGGATAAAAACTTAATAAAGATATTTCACATTAAGTGTCTATGACACACTCAAAATTTATTATATACAAAGTAATATATTGCTTTTCTCTTCGGTAATAATTTGTGTAATTAGTGGCAGGATTTATGAGAACAATTTTCCATCTCGATCTCGATGCGTTTTTTATCTCGGTAGAAAGGATACTCGATCCTTCTTTAAGGGGTAAACCGGTAATTGTTGGAGCAAAACCCTCTGATGGTAGGGGAGTGGTGGCGGCTTGCTCGTATGAAGCACGGGAGTATGGCTTACATTCTGCGATGCCTATTAAACAAGCCTATCAACTTTGCCCGCATGGAATTTATCTGCACGGCATACATGGTGAATACACTAAATATTCCAAAGCGGTTAAAAATATTTTAGAACAATATGCACCGCAAATTGAGCAAGCATCTATAGATGAGTTTTACATGGACTTTACCGGGACCGAAAAAATATACGGATCGTTGTATATGTTTGCTAAAAAATTGCAGAAGAAAATTTTATACGAGCTGGCTCTTCCTTGTTCGATAGGAATTGGTTCTAACAAAACTATAGCAAAAATATGCTCTGATTATAAAAAGCCAATGGGAGTAACTTATATCTTACCCGGAATGGAAAAAGAGTTTCTTGCTCCGTTGCCTGTTGAGGTTTTGCCAGGTGTTGGCAAAGTAACTCTACAGTCCCTAAATTCAAAAGGTTTTTATACGATTGGTGACATAGCAAATTCCTCTCAAGATTATTTTTCGCTTGCTTACGGAAAGGTAGGTATTGATCTTTGGAAGAGGGCAAACGGAGAAGGGGAGAGTTACATATCACCGAAGCATAAGCGCAAAAGTATTTCCAAGGAAAAAACTTTTGGTAAAGATGTAATGAATAAAACCAAAGTTGAAGAAACACTTTTTTCTCTTACTGCTAAAGTTTGTCAGATGTTGCGAGATAAAAATTGGCAGACTTCCACCGTAAGCATTAAACTAAGGTACTCTGATTTTATTACTGTTACCAGATCTAAGACAATTACTCCAACCGATGACGATAAAATAATTTTTGATACTGCTGTGAATTTGTTGCGTAAGGCTTATACCCGTAGGGTGTCAACTAGATTGATAGGAATTCACTTAACAAATTTTAGCGAATATAATGAACAGGAAATTCTGTTTGACGATGAAAATATAGTTAGAAAAAAAATGCTTAGAGCTATAACTAAAATAAGAGACAAATTTGGTTATTCCGCAATTAGTGTAGGTGGAATAAATTAAAATAAATTTAATTGGAAATTACCTTCATTTTTCATAAAATTATGTTAATAATTATAAACTATTGAAAGTTAAATAACCAAATATGGAAATAACTAGTTTTTATTATCAAAAATTAAATCCATTACTATTACGCCCCTGCCCTGACCACTGACTAAAGTTTAAATAATATCAAAACAAACAACTAAAAAGGAGTTTTTATGTGCGGTATTGTCGGATATATCGGTGCAAAAAATTCAATCCCTATTTTAATTGAAGGATTAAAAAGGCTGGAATATCGTGGATACGATTCAGCAGGGATTGGAGTTATTACCAAAGATGATAAAGATACTATAGCTGTAAAAAGTTTAGGTAAAGTATCAAAGTTAGAAGATAAAGTAGAAAAAATTAAAATTGAATCGAACTTGGGAATTGCTCATACACGTTGGGCAACTCATGGTAAACCAAGTGAAGAAAATGCTCATCCTCATACTAATACGGAAAAGAGTTTATTCGTTGTTCATAACGGTATTATTGAAAATTATGTTGAGATAAAAACCAAACTTCAAAAGGATGGATATGAATTCTTATCAGAAACTGATACCGAGGTTTTGCCTCAGTTAATAGATAGTTTTTTGAAAAAAGGTCATACCTTGATGAATGCCGTTCGTGCGGCACTGAATGAAATAAGAGGCACATACGGTATTGCGGTTGCATATAAGAATGAACCCGATAAAATCATTGCTGCAAAAAAAGGTTCTCCTCTTGTTATAGGCATTGGTGATAACGAACATTATATTGCATCTGACGTTAATGCGCTTATCGGCCATACCAGCCGTGTTGTTTATCTTGAAGATGGGGAAGTGGTTGAAATAACCCGTGACAAGTTTGATGCAAGAACAATTGATGATGAAGAAATTCAGAAAGTAGTTGAAGAGATACGCGTTGAACTTAGCGAAATAAGTAAAAGCGATTATCCTCATTACATGCTTAAGGAAATATTCGAACAAACAAAATCTGTACATGATTCTTTCCGCGGCAGACTTCTTATGGAGGAAGGAACGGCGAAACTTGGCGG
>Ga0256913_10001666_pt1 | contig 11358 bp, 6 predicted proteins | sample Axial_MatmetaG_FD_185970 | JGI IMG/M metagenome (GOLD analysis project Ga0256913, IMG submission 185970) | Deep-sea worm associated microbial mat communities from Axial Seamount, Juan de Fuca Ridge, Pacific Ocean - Axial_Mat | ecosystem: Environmental > Aquatic > Marine > Oceanic > Microbial...
GCGACTAGGGCAGTGCCTCATATATATTGAATATTGAAACATTGTAAAACCATCTTCTATTAAACGCTTTCTGAATAGACTTGCCTGTTTGCGTTCCTTTTTTGTATTTGTCGGCAAATCAAAAAACACCATTACCCACATAATTCTATATTGATTTAATCGTTCTAAACTGCTCATAACATTATTTTTTTTTGGTACGACTTAAATTCGTGTCCCAATTATATTCGATAACAAACTTGTACCTAAATTAAACAAACATCGGATATAAAATTTTTCTGCTATTACCTGCAAAGCAATGAAACAAACTTGATGTGCTTCGTTGCATAGCAATCATTAACGGGCTTTTTTCATCATCAATAACAACATCAATTGCCGGAATTTTTAAAAGTTCTGCTTTTATTTCTGTTGTTAATTCAAATTCATCAGTTGAATTATATTTGCAAATATTATAAACCACTTCATCAACATAGGGGCGATATGGTTCCATAATATCATCGGCTAAAGTAAAAGCATTATATTTATTATGATGATGAATTCCAAAACTTGGCATTAAACCTGAGGCAACCAGAGAACGTGCTGTTACTGCACGTAAAATTGCATATCCATAGTTAAGTAAATTGTTAGGATTTGCCTCGTATCTGCCACGAATAAAATTTGGAATAAATTCCGAGAAAATATTTTTCCAATAAAAAGCGGCTGCTCTTGCTTCGTAGTTGTCGGGGTCGCCACTGCGTACCGAGTTTGCCCAGTATTGCATATTTTCTAATTTGTTAAGGGTTTCGCTTTGAGCGAAGCCCTTAATATTAGACAGCAATGCTCGTTGATTTAGTATTTTTGCTTTAATTGTATGTTGCCAAAGAAATTTTTTAAGCGGCAAACTTGCATCAACCTGAAACTTAAACCGTTCTTGTTGCAAAGTATTACCTTCTAAATTAAGCATTAATCCTTGGGGCATTCTTCTGCTGTCGCAAGTAATAAGAGCTACATTATTATCCAATAATCTAGAAATCAAGTTTTGCGATATTGTTAAACGGTAAGCATCAAGAATTACTACTCCAATATCTTCTATTGGCACAGTAATTTTATCTTTATCCTTATCGGGATACGATATAACAAGTTGCTTGTTTTTAGTGTTTAAATAAGCATCGTTTCCAAAATACAAAGTCCTTTTAATCATAGTATACTGATTTAGTGTGGCTTACAAAATCAATAACTATGCCAAGATTATATTAAACCATATTCTTCTGCTTTTATTCTATTGATTAACTTACCTTTACGATTACCGTAATAATCTTTAGCAGAAGAAAACTCCCAATCAGTATTCTGTTTTACAAGTTTTGCTTTAGTTGGATTTTTATGAATATAATCGAAACAAATTTTAGGATATTGTTTTTCGGGTTGAATAATATTTATTTGAGTTATTCCGTTTTTTGTGATAAAACTAGGAGTTATCCCATCGGGGCAATTTACACATTCGGCTTTGGTTCTTTTTCTAAAAAGGCTTCCTGTCATACTTTCTTGCTTGTTTATTGCTTTAGTATATGATGATTGAATTATTCCTAAAGACTGATTTAAACTTATTTTTTTTGAAGTAATACTTGGGGCGCGACTTTGAGTCGCACCCCAAGTATTAGTAGCATTCTGAGTCGCACCCCAAGTATTAGTATGACTTTGAACTGTAGCCCAAGTATTAGCATCCACTTCAAGCTCATTCACCAAAACCATTAAATGAAAATGATTAGGCATTAAACACCAAGCCAAAATATCGCCGTAAGGTTTTACGTAAGTATTTATTTTTCGCAAAAAATAAAGATAATTTTCTCGATTAAAGAAAATTCTTTGCCTGTTGTTTCCTTGATTATAAATATGGTATATGTAGCCTTCTTCGAATTGCATTGTTGATTATCCTTTATTAAGGGTGCGACTTAAAGTCGCACTCTTAATGTATTTTTTACTCCCCAACTTTTACTGTTTGTCCCAAACGGTTTACTTTTAGTTTTATACTGATTATTTTACTCATTTTTTTTTAAATTAACCAATTAACCTTACCTGTAATATTAATCTCAAAATCATAATTTTCAAAAAGAAAGTTCCAATTATTCTTTGAAGTTTTTAATAATGGAGTTTCTCCTTCAATCTCTATTTTAGATGAAAATACTTTGTATTTATCTAATTCCTCTTTGATTTTTTTTGTTTCTAATTCTCCTATTATATCCATTATTCTTTTAAGTCTGTAATCTTTTAAACTTGAAAATTTGTATAACTTATCTTCAAAATTTTTTTTTCGTTTCTTTGTATCTGTTATTGTTTCATCTTCTACTATTGCAGGTAAATTTAATTTAGTTTCTATTGTTAATAAATATTCATGTTTTTTATTTTTTATGTACTTATCAATACTTGGAGTGTCTATAGAAATTAAATGATACTTTAACCATATATTTCCATCAGAAAATCGTATTATTTTATATAATCTTTTCATTTGGAAATCGTTATCAAGTCTTTTCTCAAATTCATCATCATTTTGTAAAACAAAAACTTTTTGCCCAACTTTTAAAAGTTTAATATCGTCATATTTAGTAATGTTAGGATAAAATTTTTGTAAATAATATTTGCAATCAAATTTATGAATATCTTTATAAACTTGAGCAATCTCATGTATTGCGACAGGTATCATTTTCCTTTCAATCCTTCCATTTTTAAAATTTGTAATAAAAATTGCATAAGGAATTTCACCTGCTGCTGCATAGTATTTGTTTTTGTAATCATGATTTGAACGATAATTTAATCGGTCTTTTACAATTTTTCCAGCTTTCGTTTTTACTCTTACATGCCTTATTATATTTCCTTGGTGGTCTTTTAATTTAGTAACAGCAATCCCTTTTTGTCTTTGCTCATTAATAATTCTTTTAATATCGGGGTCTATTATATCATCTGTTTTTGCATCTACTATTTCAGTAATAGGTTTTCTTACCACATGTTCAAATTCATTTTTTCCTGTTAAATATTTCCAAGAGCCATCAGGATTTCTTAAAGGTTTATTATTTTCTTTTTCAACATTTTTTATTTTACCAATAAATGTTTCTTGAAATAACTTTCCTCTTATTGTTGTTCCTTTTGCTTTTAATGGAATTTTATTTCCTTTTTCATCTAGAACAAATTTTCCGTTTCTTTTTAAATATTGTAATTTTCCTCTTTTCCTTATATTTCTATAAGTTTGTTCTGTAATTTTATCTTTTTGATAATTTACGATTAGAGTATTATTTTCAATGTATTTTATTAACTTTTGAGCATTAAAACCAGGAAACTCATCAGGGGATTCATGGTATTGTTCTCCAGTTTCTTCTTCTAATTTGTACATTTTTGTTAACAATTCTACTCGTCTGCTGCTATTTGTAGAAATAAGGGTTAATACTGCAGCATCAATACAGTGATGGGTATGTTTATTTCTGTTTTTTTCTTCATCTTTCGCTTGAAAACCAAAAATTTTTCTAAAATCTGCTGTTGTATTTCCTTTTTGAACAGTTACTTTTTTAAAATAGGTTTTTAAAAATTCACGAGCATATTTACTAACCATCTGTGTGTCGGTTAATTGTCGTCTAACCCAACTTTCTTTTATTTCTTCGGTTGTAAAACGCTCAATTTTATCTTTCCAATAATCATAATGTATTTTATAATAATGTTTTTCTTGAATTCGTCTGTTTTTTTGTTCTTCATTTTCTAAACCAAACGGTTTTCTCCTGTCTTCATATAGCTTTTTATATCTGTCTCTTATTTCTTCCCATTTTTTTAATCTTGGCTCAATAGCTGAACAATATCCTATTTTATGTAAATCCTCATCTTTTTTATAATTCGGACAATTTGTAGGAATTTTGTTATTTTTTATATCGCTATTATATTTCGAATAACAAACTGTTAAGTTTGCCATAGTATTATCAGGTAATAAACTTCTGGGAATTGTATGCTCCACCTCTATTTCTTTTGAAAATAGTTGAGAAATACTAATCATTTTTCCTGTGTACATACATTGTCCTTTTTGTTCCATCCATAATTCGTATCTCTTTACAGCATCTTTCTCTCTTAATATTTCAACATTTTTGTTTATATTTTTTTTACTATCATTTGGCTCTGCCATTATTTGTTCTGCCCATAATTCAAATTTTGTAATATCTTCATTTTCACTATTAGTGTTTCCTCCATTAAGCTCTCTGATAAATTCTTTGTATTTTTCTCTATTGTTCTCTCTTTCTCTTTGATATCGTTCAATTGCAATTCGTTTATTATTATCATTTAGTTCCCTTGCTACTTCTACTACAACTTCCGTATCACTTTTGTCTTCTTCATTATAATATTCATCAATATCCCCATTAATTATTAATTCGTTAATTAATTTTCTTAAAATACTCATTGATTTGTTAAACATTGGGTTCTTAATACTATCAATCAACGGAACAGCTAAAAGTTGTTTGTCGTATTTTTTATTATTAATTGGTTTGGGATATAGGTTCTTTCTGTTTGAATGATGATATAAATTATTTTCATTAATCTCAATATTATTTTCTTTAAATATATTTGTAATTAAACTAGTTAGTGTAGGCAGTTCTATATACCTACGTTTTTCATCTGCAAAAAAACTTTGATATTTTTCAGTAAGCTTTTTTGTAATTTCTTCTTTATTTGTTATGTTTTCCCATGTTATTTTACCAAAATGAGAAATACATGCATTTTCAATATCTTTTAAATCTTTATTATCAAGTTTATAATCATAGTTTTTATAAGCAAAATCTTCAGTATAAGGCAAAGCTTTATATTTATCAATTAGGTTATTTGTAATACTAACTATTACTTTATTGTTGTTATATTGTATATTAGCTTTCTCAATTAATTTATAAATTTTTTCTTTTTCATTTTCCCAATTTTTATTTTGCTTTTTAAAAACATCAGGAATTTTAGCTAATAATACCGCCTGATTGTATAAAAAACCTTCTTTTAAAAAAGGTATTATTTTACACATTGCTTTTATGCTTAAATCGGCATAACTACTTGAAAAATGCTCATTTTTTAACTTTACAATAGGATTAAAAGTATTTCCTTTTTTATTTACCTCATTTTTCACATCTAATTTTTCAATTGCAAAATTTTCCAAATAATCATTCTCTGTATTAAAAATCAAATGCCAAACATCATGAACAGAATATTTATCGTTAATTATTTTATTAGCTTTTGTCCCAATGTTATTATGTAAGTTTTTTAATTCTTCTTTGATTTTATCACCAAATATATCTATAAAGGTTTTGCTGACAGGCATTCCTGAAATTGTGCTATCGTATTTTTTTGTACTTTCGTTGTAATAATTATATTTCTTCTTTTCTTTAAATAGTTTATCCAAATATTTTTGAATTATATCAAACTTAAAGTTTTTATCTTTTTTTAGAAAAATATTTTCAAATAAGTCTTCTTTATATTTTAAAGGTATTTCTTTTTTGTCTCCATTTTCATTTATATATTTTATGGTATTTAGGTAAGCCCATGTTCTATAAATTTCAAAAACAGGATGTGAAACAGAACATCTTTGTTTTGCAGGTTCTAGTGTACATCTTCCAATATTTCCTTTTTGACTTCTTAATGGGCGTTGCCAAATAATAGCTTTTCTTATTTCTTTAATAAAATCATCATTATACTCATTTTTTTCATTTTTTGATACATCAAAACCTTGAGTTTTGCATATGGCAATTAGTTCTTCTTCATACTCCAACCTAAAAGGATATTCGTTTCTTGCTCTTTGACCTTTGTCTAAAAAGTTATTTTTTAAAGCTTTTGATAAATATTTATATTCTTCTAATGCTCTTTTTAATCCACCTTCAACTCGTCTTTCCTCTTGTGTTTTTGTTTCTTTATTGTTTTCTCCAATATCTTTATACCCTCTACGCTGAATAATATGGTAAAACGCTCTGCCTATTTCATGTCTGCTAAGTTTATCATCAATAGCCTTTACCCTTAATTCATAAGGATTTTTATATTTCTCACCATTTTCAAGATAAGTAAAATCACATGCTAACCATTTTTGAAATTCATTATTTTCAGGAAACTTTCGTTGTTGTCCTTTTTTATATTTTGACCAAATGTTTAATCCTTCTTTAGTTAAAGGAACATAATCATTCTTTATTAATATTTTTAACAATGCTATTTTTCTGTATTTTCTTGCTTGTATTAATCTTCTTTTTGAACGAGCTTCACGCCTGTTTTTTGTTGGAGAAGAATATCCTCCTTGGTCTTTAACCATTCCTGTATTAAATGTAACAACACCATGCTTAATAATTTTATCATTTTCTCTTAAAAACCATCCTAAAGATGAACTTCCTAAATCAATTCCTAGTTTTTTTACCATAATATTTTGTTTTATTTTTAATCTATTCTATCTTTGCAATTGAAAGACAATTCACAACAAGGCTATAAGCCGTAGAAAAAATTTCTTTGCAACTGCGTATTCCGTAGTTGCTTTTTATTTGTTAAAAGTAATAAATTAATTTTAATTCTAATATGCTTTATAACAATAAGGATTATTCCGTTGTGTTGTGAATTGCTTTTAACTTACTTTTCCCAATCTCATTGTTAAAAAAACAAAACAAAGCAACTAAAATTACTCAAGATTCACAATTCTAAAATCAAATAAGTATATTTGTGCAAAATTGTAAAAAAGTAATGAGTAACATTGGATTAACAGAGCAAGAAATTGTAAGAAGAAATTCGCTTGAAGAATTAAGAAAATTGGGTATAGACCCTTATCCCGCAGCACAATATCATGTAAATACAAACTCTAAAGAGATACACGAAAATTATAAAGAAGAAGAAAATAATTTTCAAGATGTTGTAATTGCAGGGAGAATAATGTCGCGTAGAATTATGGGAAAAGCTTCGTTTATGGAGCTGCAAGACGAAAAATCTAAGATACAAGTTTATATTAACAGAGATATTCTTTGCCCTGATGAAGACAAAACTTTATACAATACAGTTTTTAAGAAATTGCTTGATATTGGTGATATTGTTGGTGTTAAAGGAAGTGTGTTTATAACAAAAATGGGTGAGATATCTGTAAAAGCAACAGAACTTACCGTTTTGAGTAAGTCTTTACGCCCTTTGCCGATAGTAAAAGAAAAAGATGGAAAAACATACGATGCTTTTTCCGATCCCGAACTCAGATATCGTCAGCGATATGTTGATTTAATTGTAAATCCTCATGTAAAAGATGTATTTGAGAAAAGAACAAAAATAATTAACACAATGCGAAGTATCTTTAACGAAAAAGGATATTTCGAAGTAGAAACACCAATTCTACAACCTATTCCCGGTGGTGCGGCGGCACGTCCGTTTATAACACATCACAACACTTTGGATATGGACTTATATTTGCGAATAGCAAATGAACTTTATTTAAAACGATTAATTGTTGGTGGTTTCGATGGTGTTTACGAGTTTGCAAAAGATTTTCGTAACGAAGGAATGGACAGAACCCATAATCCCGAATTTACCGTTATGGAAATTTATGTAGCATATAAAGATTATAAGTGGATGATGCAATTCACAGAAAATATGCTTGAGCGTATTGCCATAGAACTTCATGGAACAACAAAAGTAAAAATTGGTGAAAACGAAATAGATTTTAAATCACCATTTCGTCGAATAACAATGATTGATGCAATTAAAGAACATACAGGAATTGATATTTCCGGTATGAACGAAACACAATTAAGAGATGTTTGCAAACAATTAGGTATAGAAGTAGATGAAACTTTTGGCAAAGGAAAGTTAATTGATGAAATTTTTGGAGAAAAAGCCGAAGCTAAAATGATTCAACCAACATTTATAATCGATTATCCTGTTGAAATGTCGCCACTTTGCAAAAAACATCGCGACAATCCTGAGCTTACAGAGCGATTCGAACTAATGGTTAACGGAAAAGAATTAGCAAATGCTTATACCGAATTAAACGACCCGATAGATCAACTTAAACGCTTTCAAGAGCAACTAAAATTATCGGAAAAAGGTGATGATGAGGCAATGTTTATTGATATGGATTTTGTTCGTGCCTTAGAATATGGAATGCCTCCTACATCAGGAATGGGGATAGGAATTGACAGACTTACAATGTTTATGACAGGGCAAAACTCTATACAAGATGTGTTGTTTTTCCCACAAATGCGTCCCGAGAAAAAAGAGCAACAAGACGATAACAGTAAATTTGTTGAGCTTGGTATTGCTCCAGAATGGGTTGATATAGTTAAAAAAACAGGTATTGTAACAATATCTTCGTTAAAAGAAGCAAACCCAAATAAACTTCATCAAGAACTTTGCGGAATGAACAAAAAGCATAAACTGGGCTTAACAAATCCTAAGATTGAAGAAGTTAAAGACTGGGTAAAGTAGATTTTAGAGATAAGATGAAAAAAAATTAAAATTATTTTTTAATAAACTCAGTGACAGAATATTTTAAATAAAAGAATATGAGCATTGGAAATGCAAAAAAAATAGCAGTAGTTGGCGATGGAAGTTGGGCAACAGCAATAGTAAAGATTTTACTAAATAATGTTGAACAGCTTAATTGGTATATTCGTTTAAAAGAAGATTTAGATTATATAAAACAACGTCATCATAATCCACGGTTTTTGTCGTCTGTTGAACTAGATATCGATAAATTAAATCTATATAATAGTATAGAAGAAACTGTTACCGATGCCGATATAATTGTTTTTGTAATACCATCGGCTTATGTTTTAGCTGCTACCGAAAATTGCAAGAACAATGTTTTTAAAAATAAATTTATTGTTTCGGCAGTAAAAGGAATTATTCCCGAAATACACGAAACAACCTGCGATTTTTTGCATAACAAATTCAATGTGCCAATGTCGAATTTAGGTGTTGTTTCAGGTCCTTGTCATGCAGAAGAAGTTGCTTTAGAGCGATTATCGTACCTAACACTTTCGGCAGAAAATGTTGAAGATGCTAATTATTTGGCAAAATTGTTTTCGTGCAAATACATCAAAACAAAAAGCTCCGATGATATATTTGGAACAGAATATTCGGCAATCTTAAAAAATATTATGGCTGTTGCAAGTGGAATTGCTCACGGTTTAGGTTATGGCGATAATTTTCAGTCGGTTTTAATATCGAATGCAATTCGTGAAATGAAACGCTTTGTAGATGAGGTGCACCCGATAACAAGAGATATAAAAAACTCGGCATATCTTGGCGATTTACTAGTTACAGCTTATTCGCAGTTTTCGAGAAATCGTACTTTTGGTAATATGATTGGCAAAGGATATAGCGTGAAATCGGCACAACTGGAAATGAATATGGTTGCCGAAGGTTATTATGCTGTGAAGGGAATATACGAGATAAATAAAAAATACAATGTAGAAATGCCTATTACTGATGCAGTTTATAGAATATTATACGAAAAAATTTCGGCGGTAATGGAGTTTCGTTTGTTGAGTGATATAATGGATTAATTTAGTTGAAAAATAAAAGTTGAAAAATGGCAAATAATAAAATAAATAAACCAACAGTATCTAGGAGATATTCTGCAATATTCTACGATGCTTTAGTAGTTATTGCATTAATTTATATTTCAGATTTAATTATCGGATACGATTTACCCGAAACATTTTTAGGTAAAATGTCTATATTTTTTGTGCCATTTTTTATCTACGATTTTTTATCGAGCTTTTTTGGAGCTACACTTGGGCAGTATATGACAAACCTTAGGGTGAAACAAGCTGCAAATCCTGATAAAAAACCTAGTATTGTAAATGCTGCTTTAAGATCTATTCTTAAATTTTGGGCTGCACCAATATCGATAATAACAACCGGAATTAACAAAGATGCTATACACGATATAGTAGCTAAAACCGTTGTTGTAGAGAATGATGTTGAAAAAGATAGTTTAATTGTAAACAATAAATGGTTTAAATTTATTCTTTGGGGAACAATTTATTTAGTATTTGTTATATGGACATGGAATGCATGGTTGTTGTTAGGTTTACCAATAATTTACGATTATTATGTAAGCAAAAAAGTAAACTGGACACCATGGAAAACCCGCGAAGGAAAAAATAAAGGTAAAATTGCCGAGTGGTTCGATGCTATAATTTTTGCAGTTGTGGCTGCAACAATTATTCGTATGTTTCTGATTGAAGCATTTACAATTCCAACATCATCAATGGAAAAATCTTTGTTAGTTGGCGATTATTTGTTTGTTAGTAAGATTAGTTACGGCCCTCGTGTTCCGAATACACCTCTTTCGTTTCCTTTTGCACATCATACTTTACCAATGACAACAAATACTAAATCGTATTTAGAATGGTTGAAATGGCCATATCATCGTTTGGCAGGTGTTGATGAAATTCGTCGTGGTGATGCTACGGTTTTTAATTTCCCTGAGGGTGATACGGTTTGTGCAAATCAACAAGCATCGAGTTATTATTCTTTAGTAAGAAACTATGGCAGACATCAAGTTGTTGATAACCGAATGTTTGGAGATTTAATTATCAGACCGGTAGATAAAAAAGAGAATTATATAAAACGATGTGTTGCTATTGCAGGCGATACCATTAAAATTATTGATGGACAACTATACATAAATACTAAGCCACAAGAAAAGATTGAACAAATGCAATACAAATATTTTATTGCATCGAGCATGATTCTAGGAAAGAATTTCTTTGAAAACTATGGTATTTCTAACGAAGATAGAGATATGTCGCAAATATTCTTAGATAGTAGATATCAAATGTATGATGTTATTAATTTTATTCAAACCGATTCTGTTTTGAGTAAGTACGATAAGAATTATTTGTATTTGGTGCCGTTAACCCCCGATAAAGTAAATAAATTAAGAAAGAATCATTTTGATGTGGTTAGATTTATAAAACCAAAAGATCAAGTTAATATTGATGTAATCCCTCATAACGAAAGTCTTGCAAAATGGAACGAGGATAATTTTGGTCCTTTATGGATTCCGAAAGCAGGTGAGAGTATAGAATTAAATCCGTTAAATATAGCATTGTATCGCAGAGCTATCGAGATATATGAGCATAACGAATTTGTAGTAAAAGACGGAAAAGTTTTTATTAACGGAAAAGAAACAAAAGAATATACTTTTAAAATGAACTATTATTGGTTGATGGGAGATAACCGCCACAATTCTGCCGATAGTAGATTTTGGGGATTTGTTCCGGAAGATCACGTTGTTGGAAAAGCAATGTTTATTTGGATGTCGATGGATAAAGATAAATCCGGTTTTAGCAAAATACGTTGGAATAGAATTTTTAAGGTTATTGAGTAGCCGTATATTCTAATCTTGAA
>Ga0256913_10001667_pt1 | contig 11351 bp, 12 predicted proteins | sample Axial_MatmetaG_FD_185970 | JGI IMG/M metagenome (GOLD analysis project Ga0256913, IMG submission 185970) | Deep-sea worm associated microbial mat communities from Axial Seamount, Juan de Fuca Ridge, Pacific Ocean - Axial_Mat | ecosystem: Environmental > Aquatic > Marine > Oceanic > Microbial...
TTTTAAAAACAATATTTGTACTTTTAAAGAACAAAACTAAATTTGATGAAAATTTAGCTTTAGGTGTTTCTAAATGAAACTTACAATTTATCTTTTTTTAGTTTGGTTTCTTTATAGTTGACTCCTTTATCTCTCGCATTTATTTACTACATCTTTATCAAAACTAATCTTACCATAGTTTTGCAACTTTGCTTTACTACAAATCAATGCATCTACAAAATCTATATTTTTCTCGACCATCATATCTATAGTATTTACCAAAATATATTTGTTTTTATTGACTACTCCATCTAAAAGTATCAACTCTTTTAGCCCGAGTGCGATTTTATCTAATGGCGATTTATAAAACTTAGTCATTACAAAAATCACTTCCATAGCAACTTCACTAAGTATCTCGACTTGAAGCATACCTTGTTCTATCTCTGAAATAATCTGTACGCTTTTGTTGTAATCTTTGTCTTGTTCGTTACCTACAAAAAATCTTATAATCACATTTGTATCAATCAGATAAACCATACTTGTCACCATACTTTTCCATCAGTGCCATCTCCATAGCTTCTTGTCTGATTTCATCCATAGACTTATTATCTGGTATCTTTTTAGCATATTTGCTAAAACTTCCAGCCAATTTGTCTGTGATGCTTGTATCTTTTTCCTTCAGTGGATAGACTATAGCTATATCTTTATTTTTGCGTTTATCTACGATTTTGAGTGCATCATTTAAATGAGTCAATATGCCCATATTCTTTTGCAATTCACCAATACCTATAGTTTGCATAAGCATCCTTTTATATAAACTTATGGGTATTATATATAAATGTGTGGGAGTTTGTCAATAATATAATTTTTTTATATCCTACTAGATATCACAATCGTACTCTCTTATATCAACAATCTCTCTATCATCAAATGTTAAATTATCAAGTATAGATATTATTTCTTGCTCTTCATCATTGGATACACAAGCTATTTGTGCAAAACTAAGTTTGTCTTTTTCATTAATAATTATACTTGAATCTAATAAAACTGTATTTAACTTTTTTTGCATCTAATACTCTACTAAATTTTGTGATTCTAAAAATCTTTCATAACTACCTATTGCAACAAAATTAATTTTATAATTTTCATTATCTATCTTATCAATCCTAACAGAGTCTATACCTATTAAACGTAGCATATCATATGTCAATAATTCACCTTCCTTAAGGTGCAATACATCTCTTAATAACCACTTACCAAGTGCTTTATTGGGATTACTCATTAAAGCTTTTGAATTATCTTGACATACTTTAGATGTTAATATTTTATTGTTTGGTAAATGTAAATTAAAATGAGTATCTCTAGGTGGGAAAAAATTAGGTACTACTTGATGCACAATTTTAGGTATTGGGATATATATTTCATTAGGATCTCTTACTCTTCCTGCAGCATTCCATTGGTTCAAACCACTTTTCTCAGAAACTTTTTTACCTTTACTATATAGTGGCAGATATATGGTTGCTTCTACAGTATTTTTTAAAGTAGATAATATATCTTTATCCTGAAAACATTGTTTTAATTCGTATAATGGATTTTCTAATATTTTTACCTCAAACCCATCTAAAATAGAAGATGTATTAAATCTTTTAAATAGTGTACTTTTTGATAAATTAAAACTATATTCGTGCAAATCATCATTAAAAACTATCGTATTTTTCTTCTTTTTAATATTCTTTATTTTATCTAACTGTATAAAGTCCATACTCTCTTCAAATATATAAAACATACCCTTATCTCTAAGGATGCAATGATAATACGATTGTTCTACACTTGATATTGATTGTGCAAAATCTATCCTTTTATTTCTAAGCTCAGCAATTATTTGTACTATTTCATATTCATTTTTATTATCATATAAAAATCTATCTTTATTAAATTCTGCTACTTTTTGTAAAGTTTTATCATTCTTTTTTAAAAAAGTCTTTAATCCTATACCTATCTCTTTTTTAGACGCATCTAAGGCTATATCACCACGGGATAAATCATTTGCACCAAAAATATCACAAAATAATTTTTCTGCAATTCTATAATATAAATAAGGTACTTGTGATTCTGAAAAAAGATTAGATAAACTACCTATAATTTGTAATGTTTTAATATATTCTTGCTTATGACTTGAATCTTGATTCCTATAAAACATCTCTAATCTTTTTTGCTATCTCTTCTATAACTTTAACTGTAACAGAGTTACCAGCTTGTTTATAACAATGTGATTTTGCTAAATCTTTGGGGAATTTAAATGTTTCATCAAACCCTTGAAGTCTAACACACTCATGTGGCGTTAACTTTCTAATACCCTTGTGATCCTTTATTATTGGAACATTATGCCCACCTGTTCCCATATTTGCAGTTAGCGTAGGACAGAGATTATTTTTATTAGCCCTTACATATTTTCGTCTCCACTGATATACAGTTTTAGTGCTTTTTACATCATCTTTTAATTTTTCATAGAGTGGTTTATTGTTATAATAGTAATACTCATCTACATCTTTATCTAAAAATTCAGTAATTGTTGAGTTTAAATTAAAACCTGTTGGAAATTCAAATTTAACCAAGTGATCTAAAAATGCAACTATATAGATTCTTTCTCTATTTTGAGGAATACCAAAATCTTTTGTGTTTAATACTTTGTAATAAACTTTATATCCTATATCTTCAAGTGTTTGCTTAACAATATCAAATGTTTTTCCATTATCATGATTTACAAAGCCCTTTACATTTTCCAAAAAAACAACTTTAGGTTTATGGTACTTTGCAATTCTTGCTACATCAAAAAATAGCGTACCTCTTGTATCCTCAAAACCTTTTCTATATCCAGCTACACTAAATGCTTGACAAGGAAATCCAGCTAAAATAATATCGTGATGAGGAATATCCTTTTCATCAATTTTTGTGATATCCCCATAAGGAACTTCACCATAATTTAAATAATATGTTTTTTGTGCATTTTTATCAATTTCTGACGAAAAAACAAACTCTATTTTAGAATCAAATGCATTAGCAAAACCTTTTCTGATACCACCTATACCGGCAAAAAGGTCTATTGCTCTTAATTTTTTAGATTCTATCATAAAATTATTTTTTATGTCTCCTAATTGTTTAACCTGAAATAAATTACTCTCAGACATTATGCATTTCCTTAATATTATTTTGCATAATTATGGCATAAATTCATTAAATATAATCAAAATATTTCAAATTGTCATATTTTTATATTTGTAGAAAATATACTCCTATTTACTTCTCTATCCTCATCATAGCTATATCGCTATGTACTACACTCAAGGCTTCCAATGCTTTGATGGCTTCTTGCATTTTTGCCTCTTGGGTCTTGTGGGTAGTGAAGAGTAGCTTGGCTTTATTATCTTGTAGTGGTTTTTGTAACATTGACTCTATAGATATGCCAAACTTGCCTAGTGTTGAAGTGATGGTTGCTAGTACACCGCTTTGGTCATCTACTTGGAGTCTTAGATAGTAGTTGGTTGTGATTTCATCTTTGCTAAGTAGTCTCAATCCACTCTCTAAGCCTTTTTTGTACCCTAGCATTGGTCCATTGTTGCCTCTGACTATATCTACGATATCTGCTATGACAGCACTTGCCGTTGCATCTCCGCCTGCTCCTGCTCCATAAAACATCGTCTCACCCACCCTATCGCCTACTACTGTAACTGCATTCATTACACCATCTACTTTGGCTATCATAGAGCTTGATGGTATCATAGTAGAGTGCACTCTTAGTTCTACTCCATCGCCTACTTTTTTAGCTATCCCAAGTAGTTTGATTTCGTATCCAAACTCTTTGGCAAACTCTACATCTGTTTGGGTGATATTTTCTATACCTTCTATGAGTATCTCTTCTGGTTTGGCATCTATACCATAAGCGATTGATGCTAGTATCAGTAGTTTGTGTGCGGCATCAAATCCACCTACATCAAATGTAGGATCAGCCTCAGCATAACCCAAACCTTGTGCCTCTTTGAGTATCTCATCATACTTAGCACCCTCATTTATCATCTTGGTTAGCATATAGTTACAAGTACCGTTCATTATACCTTGGATAGAGTCTATATGGTTGGCACTTAGTCCAGTTCTCAATGCTCCGATTATCGGTATGCCTCCAGCTGTACTTGCTTCATACATAAATGGCAAATTGCCGGCTAACTCTTGAAGCTCATATCTATGGTATGCTAGTAGTGCTTTGTTGGCTGTTACTACTGCTTTGCCATTACTCAAAGCTCTTTTAACTAGCTCATAAGGCTCTTCTACGCCACCCATAAGCTCTACTACGATATCAATCTCAGGGTCATCTACTACAGTTGATGGGTCATCACTCAAGATTATATCTACACCTCTATCTTTGTCTAAGTTTTTGACAACTCCTGATTTGACTACTATCTTTTTACCTGCTCTTGCCTCTATGATATCAGCATTGCCTTGAAGTATCTTGGCTACGCTTTGACCAACTGTTCCTACTCCCAATATTCCTATCTTAACCATTATTTTGTTCCTCTTGTAGTTTTTTTAAAAACTTCTTGATATTTCTTGCTGCTTGACGGATACGCTTTTCATTTTCTATGAGTGCTATTCGCACATAATTATCTCCATACTTACCAAACCCAATCCCAGGACTTACTGCAACTCCAGCTTCGACCAATAACCTTTTGGAAAACTCCAAGCTTCCTAGATGTTGTGCTACTGCTGGGAGTTTCGCCCATATAAACATACTCGCATTTGGCTTAGATAGCTTCCATCCAGCATTGCCAAAGGCTTCTATCATCACATCACGGCGTTTTTTATATCTTGGGATTATCTCACTCTCTGGTATATCACCATACTCATCTAATGCCACAGTTGCAGCTACTTGGATAGGTGTAAACATACCATAATCAAGCCACGATTTGATAGCTTGAAGCGCTCCAACTAGCTTCTTGTTGCCCACTACAAACCCTACTCTCCAACCTGCCATATTGTAGCTTTTTGAAAGAGTGTATGACTCTACTGCTACATCTTTGGCACCCTCTACTTGCATGATGGAAGGTGTTTTGTAGCCATCAAATGTGATATCAGCATAAGCGATATCAGAGATGATATAAAATCTCTTCTCTTTTGCCAACTCTACTAGTCTCTTATAAAAATCAAGCGTCACTGTAGCCGTAGTTGGGTTATGAGGGAAGTTGACTACCAAAAACTTTGGCTTTGGTATAGAGTTTTCCAATGCCTCTTTGACATCGCTTATAAATCTATCTTCATCTACTTGGAAATTCTCCTCATCAAACACCACCTCCATCTTCTCGACATTGGCACCGGCTAAGATAAATGCTTGAGAGTGTATAGGATAAGTTGGATCAGGCACGATTGCAACATCACCTGGATTTGAGATAGCTTGTACTAGATGCACATAACCCTCTTTGCTCCCCATAGTAGCGACTATCTCTGTATCTGGATCAAGCTCTACATCATATTTGCGTTTGTACCAATTGCTCATTGCTAATCTGAGTTTATATATACCTTTACTTGCACTATATCCGTGAGTTTTTGGTTTTCTTGCAGTTTCACACAACTTATCTACTATAGGTGTGGGTGTCGATGCGTCTGGATTTCCCATAGAGAAATCTATGATATCTTTGCCCTCTCTTCTAGCATTCATTTTCAGTTCATTTATTTGTGCAAAGATATACTTTGGCAAACGGTTTATTTTTTCAAATTGAATCTCATCAAACATCTCTACTCTCTTTATTGGCTTTTGTTTGTTTCTGATGTGGTTGTTACTGACTCTATACTTAAGCTTTGAGTTATATTACTATCATCACTAAACATAGCACCCAATTTTTCATTAAATGGTAACATAGTCTTGATTTGCTGTGTATCAAATTTGTTTATAAAATACCAAGAGGCTATAGCTAGTAACACCAACACAAGCAACACTAGGGGCAATCTGGATGACTCTCTGTGTGATTTTGGCTCATCTACCATCGCTAATGCTACTGAACAATCTTCATAATTGTTAGCATAAAACTGCTCTGCTGATGCTCTTAGGCTACTCAAATCAGCTCTGTATTCTCTCTCGATTATGGATATAAATCCCATACACTGTACTCGTTTGAGATAACAAAACTCATTGGCAAAGATTGCTTCTAAAGCACTTTCAGATATGTTGGTTTTTTTACTAATATCTTTTATATCATTATTTTCAAGTAACTCATTTAACTGCATACTTCATCCTATGTATTAGTATAGCTGCTGCGGCATTGACATTGAGTGAGTCAAAACCGTGTTGCATATCTATAGAGACTATCTTATCAAGTTTGGATTTTGCCTTTTTACTCATACCTTTATCTTCACTACCCATAATCAAAACTCTTCTTGGTGCAAACTCTACATCTTGGATAGACTCTCCACCCATATCAGCACCATATAGTTTAAAGCCTATTTGTTTAAACTCATTGAGTACATCAGCGATATTTGGCACAACCACAAAAGGCATATCTAGCAATGCTCCTGCACTTGTTCTTGCTACTGCTTCGAGATTGAGTTGTCTGATACCTGATATCACCACACCATCAACCCCCAAGGCATAAGCACTTCTAATAATTGCACCAATATTACCAACATCAGTCAACCCATCCAACACCAAAACAAAATCACCATTTTTAATATCAGCCAAACTGCTATGCTTTATTGACTCTATCTCTAAAAGTAATCCTTGATGATTGCCACCCTTTGCCTTGGCTTGGGCCCATCTGTTTTCCAAAAATTTGATTTTGCTATGGAACTTATGAAAAAGCTCTTGTGGCAAAATACCCTTTTTGGCAACATAAACAGTCTTGATAATATCTGGATGCTTATCTAGTGCATATAAGCAAACCTGTTTTCCATAAATAATCATAAAATAGATTTTATCGAAAAATTACTTTGTATTTAACTTTTTATGAGTAGATTGTACCACTCTTTTGTAGATTTATCACTCATTGATGATAGTAGTTTGGCTTTGATTTTTGGTGGGATATCCATAGAGTAAATCTCATCAAATGATATAGAGTTTAACTCTTGCTCTTTTGCTTTGATGACTACTACCCATTCGCCTTTGATCTCTATAGATGCAAACTTCTCTTGGAGATTTTTGGCACTATCTCTATAGTAGTTTTGATATTTTTTACTAAGCTCTTTTGCCAAAAACAGCTCTCTATGCTCATCTATAGCTACTATCTCATCTAGTAGTTTCGAGAGTCTATGTGGTGATTCATATAGTACTACATTGTACCCACACGACAATGCTTCATTGAGGCTTTTGGCTCTCTCTTTGCCTTTGTGTGGCAAAAATGCAAAGAACAAAAATTTACCATCTTCAAACCCACTAGCCGCATAAGCAGTAGCTACAGCCGTACCACCTGGCAATACATCATACTCTATATCGTGAGTTTGTGCATATTCTACTAATAGCTGCCCTGGGTCTGAAATAACAGGCATACCAGCATCACTGACATAAACAATCTGCTCTTTTGCCAAGATATCACCATACTCATCAAGTCTGCTTTGACCGTTATGTTCGTTAAATGAGACAAACTTAGCATCGATTGGCTTCATACCAAAACGCTCTTGAAGTATAGATATGAGATGTTTAGTGTGTCTTGTATCTTCGCAAAAAAACAAATCAGCACTCTGGAATATTTCTATAGCACGAAAAGTAATATCTTTGGGATTTCCAATGGGTGTGGGTACAAATGTAATCATAATGAAGATGAGGAGTTAATAAAGCCAACTCCCCAAAAATGCTTAACCAAGATTGTATTTTTTCTTGAATTTATCAACTCTACCTGTAGCATCAACAATCTTCTCAGAACCTGTGAAGAATGGGTGACACTCATTACAAATATCGATACTCATCTCTGGCTTGTTAGATCTAACTTCAAATGTGTTACCACAAGCACATGTTACCTTACATTCCATATAATCTGGGTGTATATCTTTTCTCATCTTGAGACCTTTTTAGTTATTTTGCCAGTTAGACTGGTTTTGACAGGCAACTAACCTGTTCTAGTCAAATGCTTGACTCTTCCACTACTATGATAGTAGGGGTCGCTGCAACGCCTTTGGCGAGACAACTCTCTCGATACACGAGGAAATTTTAGGGCATAATTATACCCTAAAAATATTAAATTTTGATAAAAGACATTTAGATTTGAGGAGGTACACCAAATGTATCACTATCATTTGATACTTGAGTAACCTGTTTGGACATTTTTAAGATTTTGATGACTTTAGGTTGTGCTTTATCACTCTCACTCACATCACCAAGTACCAATCTAAAGTAACGATCTTTTTTACCATCCATATTTAGATTTGCATCTTGTAACTCATCTATCGAGTATGTTTGGTTATTATCCAAATCAATAAGAGTCATCTTTTGTAGTTTAGCTTGATTATCAGATACCTTTTCTATATAGCTGTTGTTTTGTCTAAATACATCATAGATAGATGATATATCTAGTTTGATATCTGCATCTGAGATATCCTCACCTGATATATTACTCACTACCAATGTCCAGCTCTCTTTTTTGGTATCATTCAACTCTCTATAGTCTGAGTAGTACTTTTTATCAGCTTCTATATCTTCATTGACAAAGAGTATCTGTACTACTCCTGAGTTCATCGCTTCTATATCGTGTCTATCTTGAGCATCATTACTATCTTTGAGTTCACCAAACACACCAGCTGTAGTGTGTTTGTATATCTTACCCTCTGGGGTGATAGCTGTAACTGTAGCTCTTGCATACCAACCATCTGGCAAGATTTTGGCTGATACTGTTGGTGCTGGTAAATTTGCACCACTATCACTAGAACTAGCACTATCACTAGAACTACCACTAGCTACGCTTGTAGAGCTAGATTGACAACCATACATCAACCCCACTGCTACTATACTTGATATCAATAAGTTCTTTTTCATATCCATACTCCTTAGTTTCCATTTTGCATCATCAATGGATATGCAAGTTTGTTTGAAGTCTCATCACTATTTATTTCAAGTTTGATAAAGAAACCTTCCATAGGTACGATATCTCCACCAAATCCTGGCGTACCAGTGGTCAGTACTGTATATCCTCCACCATCTGTAACATTTTTATCACTAGTATCTGAACTATCGTGAGTATAGATATTGGCATATACAAAATTATCATTTGCACTATTGCCCATTGGATAATAGTCATCTGTATTATGTTTGAAATATAGATGCGCTATATCTACCTTATATGGGAATGGATTTCCTGTCATATATTTTTTCTCATTTGCTGCACTGTTATCTGGTAAGGTGTGCGTTCTAAACTGACTTACTATATCATCTACTATACCTTCATCTGTAGCAGTTGTTGTAGATGTAGGTGCTAGACCAGTTAGAGTTTTATCTATAGTTATATTATGGTCTGCATCAGTGATAATCCAATAACTCACGCCAACCTCTAATGTATCATCTCCTGTTAATTTAGTTTTGTCTGTATTTTTATGTGTATCATTGACTTCATAATTATCTGTGGTACCTGTTTGTTTGTACATCACCCAGTGACCACCACTACTTGGCTCACCATAAGTTCCTAACATACTAAACAAATCTTTAACTGCAATTGTCCCTGTATCACAAGGTACACTAATCATTCTCCACTGTCTTTGAGTGAGTTGATACTCTGTCTTACCACACAAAAACTCTCTATATCCAAGCTCAGCCGTATCACCTGTCTCATTGAACAAGTCTGTTGTTATATCATCTACATTACCATTGACATCACTATAGTCATCACTATCCTCTGCCCAGCTTGGTATACCATTGTTTCCTACAGTTATAGAGCTACAATCAGCATTCTTGTTACCCTCTTCACAGTCGGTGTAGCCATCGTTGTCGCTGTCGGTATCCCACATATCAGGGATATTGTCTCCATCACTATCTTGTGGTACTATACCTATGCTCGCTGATGCTCCACTTGTATTGTCATCATACGCATCATCCAGCCCATCTCCATCACTATCAGTTCCAGATGGTGCTGTGTAGCTACCGCTTGATTGTGCTTCAACATTGTCAGGGATACCATCATTGTCACTATCAAGATCCAAGTAATCAGCCAATCCATCGTTATCACTATCAGGTGGGAATTGGTTTGCATTGGCACACGATGCACCATCATTACTATTAGTAGCTTCTGAGCGGTACATAAATGTAGCTGTTGGAGTAGATGTATTATAATCATCTATTCTATAGATATATCCATTGTTGTTTGCTAGATACAAAGTATCCCCATTGGCAACAAAAGCAGCACCCCAACCAGCTTGTAAATCTCCACCATCTGGTGTAGTAACTGTCATTGTATAAGTAGTAATATTACCATCAGATAGATTGATTACATAAAACTCCGTATTATCTGCAACACCAGATGTTGTTTCAGTTGTATCAGCTCCATACGCATAACCTGTATCAGGAATAATACCAAAATCAACAGAGTTAACTCTCGTACTTCCTATTTTTTGAGTCGTGTTTGTTTCCCTATCCCAACTGTACAGATATTTATTATCATCAGTATTTCTATAATACCACTTACCATTATAGAAATCTCCTGTAGCGGTATTTACACTCAACTCAGCTGTTCTATCTCCATCATAAATGAGTTTGATTTTACCACTAAACCTATCTACAGATATCAAATCACCAACATCTATAGAGTTGCCATAATCATCAGTTCCACTATCTCTTACTGCTGCATAGAATATGGCTTTTTCACTATCATATCCCAAGCCATTATATGTAACTTTAGTAGAACCGATATCACTATATACTTTATAAACCACATCATAAAGCTTCAACTGTCCACTAATCACTTGGAAAAAGCCATAGTTACAGTTATCACCACCTTGCATCTCAAGTGCATCCAAGATACCATCATTGTCATCATCTATATCTTGAAAATCTGCTACGCCGTCCCCATCAGTATCTTTTGGTTCGAAGTTGATATTATCGATAAGGACCTCTTGTGCTCCTGGATCTCCAATGATATCTGTCCCCTCAGGATAGCTGACAGATAAATCTACAATATAAGCATCTTCAAATACTGCAGTTACCCATCCAGCACTATCATTGGCATCCACATTACCATAGTTGGCAGCTTGATAATCCCCTGCACTATTCTCTTCGACATTACTCCCTAGTGTAACACTACTAGGAGTCAAGACATTACCATCACTATCTGTTGCAGAGATGACAATGCGATCTTGATAATTATATGTATTTGAAAGTGCGGCATCTATATCCCTAATCCTTAGTTGAGTGA
>Ga0256913_10001668_pt1 | contig 11351 bp, 10 predicted proteins | sample Axial_MatmetaG_FD_185970 | JGI IMG/M metagenome (GOLD analysis project Ga0256913, IMG submission 185970) | Deep-sea worm associated microbial mat communities from Axial Seamount, Juan de Fuca Ridge, Pacific Ocean - Axial_Mat | ecosystem: Environmental > Aquatic > Marine > Oceanic > Microbial...
CCGAAATCCAAAGAGCGCTCTCCTTCTGAAGTCTTAATTGTTACACTTGCACCATCAACACTGACGATCATTCCGCGCAGCTTCTCTTTGTCAAAAGTCTGTATTTTTACTTTTTCGCCAATGGAGTTCTTGAAATTATCCAAAGTTCTCAGCCTGCGCTCTATTCCCGGCGAACTGACTTCGAGTCTATACTCGTCTTTTACAGGGGGAGTAACATCGAGAAGCGGAGAAATAAGTTTGGTAGCCTCTACACAATCGTCCATACTGACACCATTTGCAGATGTAACACTGACCCGGTAGATAACCTCTCCACCCTCCGTAACAATTGAAGTATCATACAGCTTTAAACCGATAGACTCAACCATACTTCTGATATCTGATTCAAGACTCATTATGACTCTCCTTGGCAATCTGCTTGAACAGATCTTCAATAGTCTTGCTTTTTTGAACCTGGTCGTCGAACTCAAAAGCCAGTTTTGGACAACGGTACCAACCCTGATCTTTCAGGCAGTAATCCTCAATAATAGGGCGTGCTTTTTTGAGCAGCTTTAAAAATGCACTCTTTTCGGCTTCAGTATAGTCATGGGGATCAAGATAAACTTTTGCATCACTGCGACCTCTCGAGGTTCTTACTTCTATTACATCAAGTTCATGCAGTCTGTTGTCATTCAATTGTGATAATGCTTCAGGAATAAGCTCCTGAAGAATGGAATCAGTCCGTTTAAGTTTTATCTCTGCGGGAGTCACAATTCGACTTTTTGCTCAACTTTCGTAAATGTTTCTATTACATCGCCGACCTTGACATCTTCGTATCCGTCAAGAACAACACCGCACTCGAAACCTTTGCCAACCTCTTTGACATCGTCTTTAAATCGCTTAAGTGAATTAAGCTCGCCTTCGTGAATAACAACACCGTCTCGAATAACACGAACAAGACCACCTCGAACCAGTTTGCCGTCAGTAACCATACATCCGGCAACCATGCCTTTAGGGATTTTAAAGGTATCACGAACTTCAGCCTGACCACTATGCTCTTCAGTATATTTCGGTGCCATCATGCCGGTAAGCATGCCGGTTATATCATCAATTAACTGATAGATTACAGTATAGGTCTTTATCTCGATACCTTTCTGTTTCGCAAGAGCTTTAACAACTCCTGTCGGACGTACATTAAACCCAAGAAGCACACAATTTTCAGAGTTATCTACCAACTCTACATCATTTTCCGTGATACCGCCGACACCAGATGATATAACCTCTACTTTAACCTCTTCATTTCTCAAGCTGCTAAGAGATGAACGTATGGCCTCCAGCGAACCATGAACATCCGTTTTCAAAACAACCTTCAAAGTCTTGAGCTTGCCTTCGGCAATAAGCGCAGTCAATTCGTCCAATGAAGTTTTTGTACTTGCCGAAAGCTCTTTCTGACGCTCATAGTCGGCACGTTTTTTCGCATACTCACGCACCTCTCTGTCACTGTCCATAGCGATCATAATCTCACCCGAGCCCGGAACAGAACTTAACCCGACTACGACTGCAGTCTCACTTGGCCCTATCTCTTTGATCATCTTTTTATGATTGTCAATCATTGCTTTAACACGGCCATAGGCACTTCCACAGACAACATTGTCGCCCACTTTAAGTGTACCGTTTTGAATAATAACAGTAGCAACAGGACCTCGTCCTTTTTCAATAGAGCTTTCAACCACCACTGCTTTGGCAGATGTATCGGGGTTTGCCTTAAGTTCCATCACTTCGGCAGTAAGAAGAATGTTATCCAGCAGATCATCAAGACCCTCACCGGTCTTTGCCGAAACAGGTATAAATTCAACATCACCACCCCAGTCGACAGGAGTTACATTATGCTCTGCCATCTGGCCTTTGACAAGATCAATATTGGCCTCTGGCTTATCTATTTTATTTACAGCAACAACAATAGGAGCGTTCGATGCTTTGGCATGCTTGATTGCTTCTATTGTCTGAGGCTTTACACCATCATCTGCCGCAACAACAATAATAATAATATCTGTTGCTTTTGCGCCTCGTTCACGCATGGCACTAAATGCAGCATGTCCCGGAGTATCTATGAATGTGATCTTCTTACCCTTCTGCTCGACCGTATACGCACCGATATGCTGTGTGATTCCTCCTGCTTCTCCGGAAGCGACACGGGCATCGCGAATTGCATCAAGCAGTGAGGTCTTACCATGATCGACATGTCCCATGATAGTGATGATCGGCGGGCGCTCTTGAAGATTTTCATCCTCTATAGTATCACCATCATAAACCTCTTCATAATTGAAAGCATCTTTCGGATCAATCGTTGTGACTTCTACTTCAAACTCTTCTGCTAAAATCTCGATCTCATCTTTACCTAAAAAGTCATTTTTGGTCACCATCATCCCAAGGGAAAACAGAACTTTAATTACTTCGGCTATCGGTTGCTTCAATTTTTCAGCAAATTCATATACACGAATATCTTCCGGAATCTCTATATGGGTAACAATCTCTTCTTCCTGCTGGGCTCTCGCGTACTTTTTACGCTTTCCGCGTGCAACCTGACGTGGTTTGCGTCCGCCAGAACCCTGTTTTTTTCCGGCATTTCTGCCGACCGGTTTCTTCTGGCGGGGCCTATGGTTCTCTTCCGGTTTTGGCTGTTCGTCCCTTGTCACTTCATTTAAATCAAGAAGCATAACCTGGTCTTCTTCATAGTCCATAGAAACATTTGCCATTGAACCTGCAAAAATATCTATCGAAGTGCCCTGCTTCTTCTTCTGTATAGAAGATTTACCTACTTTTTTCCTACTTTTTTTCTTTGCAAGCTCTTCAAGCACATCAGAACTTATCTTTCCGTAACTGGAAACTTTGGTTGCAAGATTTGACCGCTGTGCAAGCGAGTCGCTTGTAACTACGGGGCGCTTCTTCTTTTTGATGCGCAATCCACTTCGCTTTATAGGCAGCACCTCTTTAATAAGAGAAGCTTTAGGCTCTTTTGCCACTGCCGTCTGCTGTACTTTTTCTTCAACAGGAGCCTCTTCTTTTGGTGCCGGCTTTTCTGCCTCAGGAGTTTTATCCGCCTCGACTGTTTTGGCCGTATCTGCCTTCACCTCTTCAACAGGCTTCTCTTCAGGCTGCTCTATAGTTTCCTGCTTCTTCTCAGTCACATCAGCAACATCTTTTTTTGCAGGCTCTTCATCTCTCTTTTTTGCGGCAGCTTTTTTCACAACCGGCTTGGAAGGTTTTGGTGTCGGGGTAGCGGCTGCACCCATGATATAGTTCATGATGTTTTCGGCATCTTCCATCGAGACTGAGCTTGAAGCTGTTTTTACGTCTATCCCCATCTCTGCGGCCTTATCAACGACTTCTTTCGATACGATTCCAAGCTCTTTTGCAATCTCGTGTACTCTTACTTTATCTGACATCAACGATGATCTCCTTTAATTGCTGCAACAGTTTTTGCGTTGCGTTTGTTTTGCATTGCCGGGCCAGAGCCCGTCTTGTATTTTTAGAGTCCAAACACTCGTCGCATAGATAAAAACTGCGCCCGATACCGCTGAATCCGATAATATTCTTGTCTTTACACTGCAGTCTTATAAGCGAACTTTGAGGAGCACGCATTCGACATCCAACACACATTCGGATTGGTTCTCTATATTTTTGCGCCATTATATCCAAAACTTCCTTGAAAAGCTAAAACATTGACGGAAAAGCTTTATCTTTCTATAAGAAGACCGCTATTGTCAAAGTCAAGTATCTTTACGCCAAAATCCGGAAACTTTTGGGCAAAACGACCGGCAAGCTGCTTTGCGTCTTCATCATAAACCATGGAAAAGAAAGTTGAACCACTGCCTGAAAGGGTGCTCATCAAAGCACCGTTTTCATAGGCGATCTTCTGTACGGCAAAAAGCTCTGGCAGCATTTTCATGCGCACTTTCTGATGAAAACGGTCCTGTGCGGCAATACGCAGCATCTCCCACTCTTCATTAAAAAAAGCTGCTACCGTCAATGCCGCATGAGAGAGATTGAACACCGCATTCTCTTTACTGTATGACTTCGGAAGCGTATTGCGGGACCTCGCTGTTGATATCGGCTTGTTGGGAATTACAACAACTGCTTTAAGATAGTCCGGAAGATGCTTCTTTTGTGTAAACACTTTCTGCTTCTCTACGGCAGAAACAGTAAAACCGCCCATTACTGCAGGAGCAATATTGTCAGGATGGGGCTCGTATACAAATGCATGATTCAGTATCCTGCGCTTTGAAACACGCACCCCCGCAGCTTCATGGGCAGATGCTATGGCGCTGACGATAACAGCCGAAGAGCTGCCAAGCCCTCGTGACAAAGGAATATTGTTGTTGAACATAAATTTAAAGTTCTGACGTTTTTGCGTCAATCTTCGGTAGTGGTCATTGAATATACCTACAAAAAGATTATTGCCTTTGAGCCGCGGATTTGACTCGCCTTCACCGCGTATAGCAACACTGAAAAAACGTGACGGTTTGAATTCAACACTGCTTCTCAAATTTATCGCCAGGCCTAGAGAGTCAAAGCCGGGTCCAAGATTGGCACTTGTTGCTGGTACACTAATAATCAAATAAATCCTTATTTAGCCTCTGCGAAGCTATATATCAAACAGTTATCCTACGGCACTTATGCCGTAAAAAGGGGCACTCTCTTGCTTGAAATCTTCAAGAATCAAACAACTCGGCAGACGAAACACACTCTCCGGCGGCGTTTCAAACATTTTTGTGATAATTGCTTCTGAAGTTTTAACAAAATAGAGCTTTCCAACTGCTTTGATAGGTGCATTGCCGTTGAAATAAAAAGCATCAACAGCCAAAAGTCTTATATTTTTTACCAGACATAACGTTTTTAAAAAAATATAGCTTAATTTTATTGCCATAAAACTTCCTGGTCCATTGGCATAGACAATATTGTCAAACGAATATTTTGACATCAATTGCCCAAAAAGCCCAGGCAGCGCTTCTGAACTTTTCTCCTCGCTGCAGTACTTTTCAACCAATTTGCCGTTTTTATCATATATGCCGATCAAAACAGGTGCGCTTAACGCAATGACGACAAGATCATGCATAAGCTCTGGCCATCTCCTTCGACTCAGCTTTGCTCAGCTCCACAATCTCGTAATTCAGAGGATCTTTCAGCAGGGCCAGGGTAAGTTTGTGATTTAGATCATGACTCCCTGCGAACGCTTCATAATTGCCTATAAAATTGATGCCAATAAGAGACATATCTCCGATTGCATCAAGTATCTTATGCCTTACAAACTCATCGCTATAACGCAAACCTTCGCTGTTGAGCACCTTTTTGTCATCGAGGACAACTGCATTTTCTAGACTGCCTCCAAGGGCCAGTCCTTTTGAGCGGAGATACTGTACTTCATGCAGGAATCCAAATGTCCTTGCACGGGCTATCTCTTTTTTGTATTTCTCTTTATTGAAGTGAAAACTGTAGCTCTGCTGGTCGATTACGGGATGTTTGAACTTGATGGTAAAATCATAGTTGAGATCGTTTGAAGGAGAAAGTTTGACATATTTGTCACCCTCTTTAACCTCCACCTCTTTTTTAATACGCATAATGCGCTTTGGTGCCGACTGCTCAACGGTTCCGGCTTCATCTATCAACATACAGAAGCTTGCGCTTGAACCATCCATTACGGGTATCTCATCTGCATCTACTACAACACGCAGATTGTCGATCCCATAAGCATAGATTGCCGAGAGTAGATGTTCGATAGTGGAGATAAAATAACCCTCTCTGCCGATAACGGTCGCCATTTTTGTGTCGACGACATTCTCTGGTTTAAGCGGGATAGACACGGAGACATCCTTGCGATAGAACACAATACCGCTATTTGCCTCAAGAGGCTCAAGCCGCAACTGTACAGGATTACCCTTATGCAAGCCGATTCCGATCAATTCAACCGCTTTTGCAATGGTGGTCTGCCTCAAAAGATCTCCTTTAAAGAGAAAAAATTATGCTTTATCTCTTGTTTCCTCATAACATTATAACTCAAATAACACTACGAACGGCTACTGCCGCTCAATGATCTTTTTTGCATCCTTGATAACATCTGTAACATTAAGGCGAATCCACTGTCTATCCATCCACTCCTCAGGACGCACTTCAACACCCTGAACCAGTACGCCAAAATGGAGATGATCACCCATTGCATATCCGCTGGTACCCGTATTTGCTATATGCTCACCGCTGCTGACATGGTCACCCTCTTTGACATTAAGACTGGAACAGTGGCCATACAGCGTATACAGGCCCAGTCCATGTGCCAGTATAGGCATATTTCCGTAAATACCGTTCTCTTCTGCAAAAACTATCTCTCCAGGATTGCTTACTTTTATCTTACCCATTTTGACATTGGCAAGATCAAGCCCCAAATGCCATGATTCACTTACTTTCGCCCCATTGTAAAAATAGATCCTGTGGTCACCAAAGCTGGCTACTTTCTTTCCGTTTCTAAGCGGATAAAACGTATTGATATCAAAACTGTCTATCTGTATATCATCTACTTTTGAAGTTATATTATGAATAAGCTCTTCATTTTTCTTGCGGAGTTCTTCATTGACAAATTTAAATTTGGAAATCAGGTCTGCATCTTCTTCTACCCCATACTCTTCAGCAAGCTCAAAGACCTTACCGTTTAAAAACCGATCACTGAGTTTGATTTTTGAAACACGATATCTTCTATCTTTCAGGTAAAGCGGTATATTTGTCTTGGTGCGGTTGCCGGCAAGATCCGTAGCAATGATGGAGGCACGGAAGCCGCTCTCCTGTACCGGCCATGCCAGAAGTGAAATATAATAACCCTCTTTATAAAACGGTATTGGCTTAAACCGTTTTCCAAAGCTCGTTTCAATATAAAGTTTATCCAGATTGCTGTCTTCGGCTTTGAAGATGGCGATGGCTGAACCGCCTTTACTAATCTTGTAGGAATTGCTGACTATACCTACAGACGGTCTCTTGCTGTCAACAACGAACTTCTTCTGCACAAATGCACGATTTCCGGCTAAAAAATTCCATTTGCTGGCATCCGTTGCCTCTATGGTCACTATTACAGAATCGGATTTCAGCGCAAATGCACGTCTTGGAGCCTTCAGCTTCAGCAACTGCTCAGCCTGTGGCATAGCAAATTGCTCATCAGCAAGCACAAAAGTCTCGCTGCCGCTTTGCAGACTGACTTTATACGAAAGCAGTCCGCTCTGATCTTTTATTTTGACAATCAAAGGCTTTTTTGGATTCCAGTACTCATTGTTTTCTACACTTATTTCAGGTGCATCACGCTCAAACATATCAGCCGTATAAACATATGCGGCAGCTCCGGCCATTGCCAGTAAAATCACCATCCATAAAAATGATGAACCGTTCTTCCTTCTGCTCAACTCAACTCCTTTTTCAACTTTTGCAAAACAACCGCTTCGGCATCTGCTATATTTATAAACGGCAATTCAAAACCCGCAGAGGTGCTATGACCCCCACCACCAAAACAGTCGGCAACTGCAGCCATATCACTTCCATCAAGAGACCGCAAAGAGCCCTTGACAGAACCATCCCGTCTCTCACGAAGCAATACGGCAACCTTAACGGTAGGCAGACCCATACTCTCATGCAAAACTGCTTCGCAGTCTGCTGCATGTGCACCGCTTTGAAGCAGCATTTCACGTGTTACTTTCAATAAAACGATATCGCCATTTTGAACCAGGCTCATCTTTTGCAGCATCATGCCTTTGAGTCTCATTGCCGCAAGGGAACGGCGTTCAAAAAGTTCGACGGCGCATCCTCTTGTATCTGCACCTGCTTTGCTCAAAACGGCAGCCATTACAAAAGCCCGGGCATCTGTCTTTTCACTTAGAAAACCAAGTGAATCATCGAGCAGTCCTGCATATAGCGAAGTTGCCATTTTAGTATTTAATTTGATACCATGATCTTCAAAAAGCTCGTAAAGCACCTGTGTTGTGCTTATGGCTGTACTATCAATAATATTGATCTCTCCATAAGCCTCATTGCCGACGTGGTGGTCAATATTTACCAAAGGACATTTTATCTCAGCACCCAAACGCTTTTTTGATCCGCAGTCAAGACTTATCGCAAGGTCTGCCGACATAGGAAAGCAATGACGAAGTTTATCAAACCAGGGTAAAAATGCCAAACGCAGATCAATATTTTCAGTTGCGCAGAAAAATGTTACTTTTTTATGCAGTCTAAGCAACAGGGAGTACATTGCCGACGCACTCCCAAGAGAGTCTGCATCAGGATTGATATGTGCAACAACTGCTATATGATTGGCCGCATCAATTTTTTCTAAAACGGCACCAAAGCCTTCGCTATTGCCCATTTGCGCCCTCAGTTGAAGGCGCCCACGTTTTAAACACAATATCTCTTGGAAATGCTTCAGGTTTAAATATGGATTTACCAAGCAGCGTTCTCAGACACTCCTGTATCCCCTCTGTAATACTTGGGTGCGGATGCACGGTCTTCATAATATCCTTGAGTCTGTTACCGTGGTCCATCAGGGTTGCAATATACATAATGGAAGCCGCGGACTGGGGTCCTGCAGCACGCATACCGAGTACTTTTGGATTATCTTCGTCAGTAACGATCATTTTAAAAAATCCATTGGTTTCACGCATAGCGATCGCCCTTGAAACAAGTGTATTTTTATAAATAACCACCTTGTAGGCGATTCCCTCTTTCTGACACTCTTTTTCATTTAAACCAATGGCAGATATCTCCGGGTTGAAAAACATTATTGTCGACATATTGCGATATCTAAGAGGATATCTTATCTTGGACTTGATAGCCTTGGCGGCAAAACGTCCCTCCATCTCCGCCACATTTACAAGTGCATTATGGCCGGTAACATCGCCGGCAGCATAAATATTATCATCTACCCTGCACTCGTCACTTACCTGCAAAAGTCCACGTTCATTGGTCTTTATGCCAATATTTTCAAGACCAAGATCATGGGTATTTGGCACCCTGCCTATAGAGATAAGTATCGTATCTACGGCAATAACCTCTGTATGTCCTTCCTGATAATCAAGAATTACATCAATATACCTGTCTTTTTTTCTGATACTTCTTAGTGAAGCCGTGTGGTGAATCTTCACCCCGATATCAGTCAGCATTTTACTTGCAAAATCACTGACATCATCATCCTCGAACGGAATAACCCTCTTCTGCGTATCGAGCAAATGGACTTTGGTCTGCCCAAAATCTGCAAAGATAGTCGCAAACTCACACCCTACGACACCCGCACCTACAATAAGAATGCTTTTTGGAAATCTTTTGAGCTTCAGAATATGATCAGAAGTGATAATCCTCTCGCCATCTACCTTTAGCGTTGGATGCTCTCTGGGTCTGGAGCCTGTAGCAATTACAAAATCACTGGCTGCAATCTCAATGACTTCGCCGTTCTCTTTGGTGACGATAACTGTTTTATCGGCAGAAAATTTTGCTTTTCCTTCTATAAGAGTAATACTTTTCGAAGAACCCTCTTTTTTTGAAAATGTCTCTATCTGCGAATAAAGCTGATATTTTTTCTCTTTGATTGCATCAAACACCGTATCACGCACAAGAGAATAATCAACATTGAGCCCGGAAGCCCTGTAGCCCCTGTCCACACGCTTTGCCGTAGCATAATCTTTGGAGAGTTCCCACATGGTCTTTGAGCTTAACGCACCGTCACGGATTCCCGCACCGCCAATACATCCACCTTCTATAATACATACATGATTGTCAAAATCATATGAACGCATAGCTGCCGCAAATCCGGCAGGCCCGCTACCTATAACACATATATCGTATATCTCTTTTTTCAAAAATATTTCCTGTCTGTTTTGGTTTGAAAGATGTCCTTACGGACTCTTTAATTCATTTTCATTGAAAGGTCTATCCAGTTAGCCTGGTGTATGAGTGCTCCGGAACTAATAGCGTCAACACCGGTTTTGGCATAAGACTCGATTGTCTCAAGAGAGATATTGCCGCTGGCTTCCAAAAGGATATGCGGAAAATTTTCATTTCTATATGCAACCACCTTTACCAACTCCTCAATTGGCATATTGTCACACATGACGATATCTGCACCGGCTGCCATAAACTCTTTTGCCTGCTCATATGTCTCGGCCTCTATCTCTATAGTGGCTGTAAAAGGAATCTTCTTTCGCGCCATCGCCATAAAAGCTTCCAAATCTGTAATAGTACGAAGATGCGTATCTTTTAGCATCAGGCAGTCATCGAGCCCCAGTCGGTGATTTACCGCTCCGCCTATCCTGGTGGCATATTTTTCGAAATTACGCAGCATGGGACGTGTCTTGCGCGTATCGAGCAGTTTAACACCGTAGGGCTCTATCAGCTCTACATAACGATGCGTAAGTGTCGCTATGGAGCTGGCATGCAGCAGCATATTAAGCAAGGTTCGCTCTATGCGTAAAAGAGTATGTGAATTGCCGCTGATATGGGCAATCATAACACCGCTTTTAAAGGCTTCACCCTCTTTCACAAACCATTTGACATAAAAATTCTCCATTTTTGCCAAAGTGTCGATATAGAGCACTCCGGCAAGAACTCCATTGCTTTTTGCCACGATTCTTGCAGATGCCTCAAGCGGCTCCGACACTCTCCCATACAGGTCCCCGCGTCCTACATCTTCTTCGATAGACTGCTGGATAAAAGATTCGATAGTCACAGTGCCATCATCCTTTCAAGTGCAATTTTTGCCCACTTTAGAGTATCTTCATCCACCTCGATCTCGTTAAGCGGTTCACCATCCTCTATGGACTTCAAGGTATCATAAACATCCTGAAGTGTCGTCTCGTTCATCGTAGGGCACTCCGGCTTGGTCGAAGAGAGAACATAAGTGTTTTTTGGACGAAGGCGGTTGACAAGATTGAATTCGGTACCGACTGCCACTTTTTGATCTTCCGGCAGTTCGGCGATATATTTTATCAACTGCGAAGTAGATCCCACAAAATCGGCCTTTTGGCAGATAGCAGGATCACACTCCGGGTGAACCGCAATTTTGATACCAGGGTACTTTTTGCGATAAAACTCTATATCTTCGACTGTAAAAAGCTGATGCACTGCACAAAAACCGTCATAACAGATAATGTCTGCCGAAGCAATATCTTCGCTCTGTCCTATTACGGCAGACTTCAAACCCATCATATCCGCAATATTCTGCCCGAGACAGCGATCCGGAACAAACAGGATCTTCTTATTCTCTTTCAATGCAGTCTCAATAATCATTTTTGCATTGGAACTCGTACAAACCATTCCGCCCATCTGGCCAACTTTTGCCTTTACGTCCGCATTTGAAT
>Ga0256913_10001669_pt1 | contig 11349 bp, 12 predicted proteins | sample Axial_MatmetaG_FD_185970 | JGI IMG/M metagenome (GOLD analysis project Ga0256913, IMG submission 185970) | Deep-sea worm associated microbial mat communities from Axial Seamount, Juan de Fuca Ridge, Pacific Ocean - Axial_Mat | ecosystem: Environmental > Aquatic > Marine > Oceanic > Microbial...
AGAAGTGTTTCATCTGCAAAATCGGAAGTTTCTGAAACAGCGACTCGCATAGAGTTAACGAAATCAAAATTAACACCCTCAGCAGGGTTTTCAAGTGAAACGGTTATGGCTGTAAACTCACCGTCGGAAATAAGGCCTGTAGAAATTCCGTTTGCTTCAAATATGCTGTCAAGGTTAACACTGATATAAAACTGCGAAAAAACCTTTTCCTCAAGAATACCTTTTGTTGATTTGAAATTATTTGAATCCAGAACAAAAGATTGGTCGGGAAGATTCATTGAAACATCAAATGCTGCGGCTTTGTTAACCTCATCCTTAACTTTGTCGCACGATTGTGTCAGGAATAGGAATGGTAAAGCTGCAATAATCACTGCTAATAATAATGTTTTGTTTTTCATTGTGTATAAGTTTAAAAGTTTTTAATAATTTTTTTATAATAACGTTCTAACAACGGAGCAAAATAACAAAGATATTTGAATTATACCAAATAAATTGTGACTAATTTAACAAAAATATTCTTATTTGTTTAAATTTTAGTGATTTCATAGTTTTTTTTGTGGGGGAAGCAACTTTTTGATAATTTAAGCGTCATTAATTATGTAATTTTGCAAATTATGGATTTTTTCGACGGTTTAGATATTGATTATATAATACTTTTTGGGTTTACATACCTGTTTGTGGCTGCATCTGTTGCAAAGCTCGGTTCAACCAGAGAGGTCGGAGGTAAAAAGACTTTGTTATACAGTTTATTATTTACACCTGTTTACGGATTTTACTACGTTTATAATTCCCCTGCAAAGGACACATTAAAAATAGTTCACTACCGCTGTCCTGAGTGTGGGCTTGAGTATACCGAAGGGCATGCTCATTGCCCGAACTGCAAAAAGGAAGGTAAACGAGTGAGGTTAAAAAAAATCTATATGAGAACATATTGATTTGTTTCTGCAAGATGCTTTTCCGATTTAACAATACCTTTTTTAACATTTCTCAAAATAAAACTTTTGTTTCAATTTTGGAAATTCCGGTATTCCCTAATAAATATAGGGTAACTGTAACATCTTCAACTAAAATGTTGTAAAAAAACATAAATATAAATGAAACCTTTTTTATGAAAATAAGTTAAGCACACTAAAATTTATTTTAAAAATAACATAATAAAAACAGGAAATCATGAAGAGACGAAATCTAATCGCATTAAGCTTAGTTATTCTTTTTGCAGCAAGTTTCACAAATCTAAATGCACAAATTGAGTCAACAACCGGTGGGGGAGCCTGGAATGACACGCTAACCTGGGCCGGTTGGAAAATACCGGGTGTCTTGGACGATGTTGTAATTCTTGGCCCTGTGGATGTCACAGGGGCAGAGTGTAAGAATCTTATGGTACAACCGCAAGGTATTTTGCAAAATCGTAGTTATACAAATTATACACTACGTGTTCACGGATCAATTACTAACAACGGAATAATTAGAAATTATCCTGAACGTCATAATTTATACATAACAGTTGACGGTGACATTTTTAATAACGGTGAATGGTCAAACAGCTATACCTATCTTACTGGTAGTGCAGATCAAAACCTGAGTTTTACACATGAGTTCTCAGGATACAGGCTTGAAGATTCTGACCCTGAGAGTGCTATTATTGCCAGTTCTGACCTGAATTTCAAAGGAACCAAAATTGATCTTAAGGGAGGTTCTCTGGTGCTGACCCAGGGAGGAAAACTCTATATTGATGGTGAATGGCTCTTTAATGGAAATATATTAGGCGACGGAGGCGAGATATACCTTCTTAACAATGCTTTTCTTGAAAGAGTGACTTTTGGTAACATAACTCTCAAGGGTATTGTCAATGTATTTAGCAGCGTAGTCTTGGAAGAAGAGTCTGTTGTAGAATAATAATGCAAATAAAGGAATAGAAGAGGCTGCCTTACAGGTAGCCTTTTTTTATTTCCTGTAAAACAACCTTCCGGTAATCAAAAGTCCGATAAACACAAAAACTGCAAATACAAGGCTGCTAACTGCAAGCTGCATCCCACCTGAAATAATGTGGCCGCTTGTGCAACCGCCTGCCATCCTTGCTCCGAAAATTAAAATGAAACCACCAATAAATGACCAAAGTATTCTTTTGCCGGTTGAGGAACCTTTATAATATTCCCATTTTGAATGAATTAAAGTTAATTTAAAATCCTTTCTAACTAATGAAAGCAGAAGTCCGGCGAGAAAAGAACCTGTAAGGAAAATTAACTCCCAGCTCCCGGGATTTGCAATCTTCTCAAAATACTTATTATGAGTTGCTCCAACTAGCAAATCACAAGTATATGGGTAGGATGTTGACGCGCCAATTGGTCTGTTGGTTGTTGAAGTAAGAAAAACTATTACATTTAAAACGGCAAGACCTATTCCTGCATATATCCATTTTTTATCTTTAAAGGTATCTTTTTTTTGTAGCCAAAAAGCGATGCTTATAAAAGCCGCTCCGATAATAAAGATTAGAAGGTAAAATGCAAAATTAAACTCCCCAATAATTGATGCCAGAGATAATTTCCCCAGGTCGGGTCCGAGTATTTCACTGATGAAAGGCAGCAAAAGAGTAAAAGTCAGTCCACCCAGCAGTCCACCTGCAATACCGATCAAAGCATCAAGAGAGCCTTCTCCGAGAGAGACTGCAAGCGTTCCCGGGCAATAACCGAGAATTGCCATTCCTATTCCGAAAAGAAGTCCGCCAAGCACGATACCTCCAAGTATGAACGGTTTTATGTGATAAGAAGCAAACCCCAAACCGATTTCAATATTCAATAAAATGGCACCAACACCTATGGCAATTGCTATTGCTTTGGCTACTGTTAGATTTTCAAGTGTTGCCATTCCGCTGATAACATTGTATCTGTTCAGTCTGGCATAGTTTAATAGTGCACCGAACAGAAAACCGAAAAGTAAAATTAAAGTATTCATAATTTAAAAGTTTTAATAAAAACAACAGTTATTTATATTTATTGTTTAACCGGGATTTTGCTCATTGCCCTTTCGGTCATAGCCGTTATTGACAATGATGGGTTTACACCGGGATTGGCAGATATTGCCGAACCGTCGCAAACATACATATTTCGATACCCGAATACTTTGTTATTCAGGTCAATGACTCCCTCTTTAGACGATGATCCGATAACTGCACCACCCAGAATATGGGCAGTAGAAGGTGCTCCTGTCAAAGCTTCGGTTAAAAATGAATATTTATTTCCGTTAACAAGCTTTGAAGTTCTTTCGGCTAGCTCTTTAGCCAAAGGGATGAAAGGAGTCGGTTTTTTGCCTGTTGAAACAGAGGATGTCATTCCAAAAAATCCTCTTTTGAAGCGAAGAGTACTATCAAGATGTTGCATAAACAGCAGTACCATTGTTTTCTTTGAGTAATTCTTGGTGAAATAAAGCCTTAGCCAGTCAGCAGGATGAGTAAGTAATTTCCCAATCAACTTTCCAAGTCTTATAAATAGATTATTCCCGAAAACCAAAGGTAAAGAAGATACTCTCCAGAATCCGGAGCCTTCACCATACCTGACAGCTTCAAGATGCCCATCCTTATTCGGAGGGAATATTGATCCTATTGCTATTCCCTTTGAGAAATCCACATCTTTTTTTCTTGAAACAACAAAAATAAGACTTTCGTTGTTTGTCCTGATATGGTCACCGATAGCTTCCGGAAGGTTTGCAAGAAATTTTGTCTTTTTCATTTCCAATAAAAGTCTGACAGTGCCAAAAACTCCACCGGAAAAGATAACCCCTTTTGCTTTTACTGTTATATAATTTTTTTTGAACAACGGGGTCGAATTCTTAAACGAAACATAATACCCGTCAGTTCCATCCGGACTGTCAACAGGTTTGACTGACGTAACTTTTTTTTCTGCAAGTATCTCCGCACCTTTTTTTTGCGCAAGATAAAGATAGTTTTTATCCAAAGAGTTTTTAGCATTATTAGGGCAACCTGTCATGCATTGACCGCAAAAGATACAACCTGTTCTGCTTGGCCCTTCGCCGTTAAAGTATGGGTCGGGAACTTCCTCTTCATCTTTCCCATCTCCTTTTCCAAAGAAAACCGAAACATTCGGGGCCTCAAATTCGCTATCTTTCCCAAGACTTTTAGCAACATCTAACAGAGCAAGGTCGGCATCAAAGAATTTAGGGCTTTTTGCCACACCGAGCATCCGTTCGGCTTCTTTATAGTGGGGTTCCAGTTCTTTCTTCCAGTCGGCAAGTCCGGCCCAGCTTCCGCTTTTGAAATACTGAGCTGCCGGGCGTGGAAGTGTGTTGGCGTAAACAAGCGATCCGCCTCCGACGCCTACACCACTTAAAGCACCAACATGCCTGAACAATGTAATCCTGAAAAAGCCTTTGAATCCCAATGCAGGCATCCAGAGCCATTTCTTCAGATTCCAGTTTGTTTTTGGAAAATCGCTGCCCGACCACCATTTACCTTTTTCAATAACAAGTACTTTATAACCTTTTTCAGATAATCGTAAAGCAGATACAGAGCCACCGAAACCGGAGCCGATTATAACATAATCATATTCTTCTGAAAAACTTTTATTCATATCATAGCTTTACGATTGCCTGCCTAATATTTTGAATGCTGTTTTTTTGAGTTATTTTTTCTGATCATTGTTTCCAGCATATCCCACATCTCTTTAGGCAACTGTTGAAGGATGTTAAATTGACCGGCACCCTGCAACCATTCACCGCCATCTATTGTAATAACTTCGCCATTGATATATGCTGAAAAGTCAGAAATAAGAAAAGCCGCAAGGTTTGCAAGCTCCTGATGTTCTCCAACTCTGCGAAGGGGGACTTTTTTTGTAAAATCAAATTTCTCTTTCAGCTCACCCGGCAGCAATCTATCCCAGGCTCCTTTTGTAGGAAACGGGCCGGGTGCAATAGCATTCATTCTGATTCCGTATTTTGCCCATTCGACTGCGAGCGAACGCGTCATTGCAAGAACCCCTGCTTTTGCCATTGCCGAAGGAACCACAAACCCGCTTCCTGTCCATGCATAGGTTGTTATTATATTGAGGACAACCGCTGTTTGCTGCTTTCTATCAATCCAGTGTTTGCCAAATGCAAGAGTACAGTTTTTACTACCTTTTAAAACAATATCAATAATAGTATCAAACGCATTTGGTGAGAGTCTTTCGGTAGGGCTTATGAAATTCCCGGCTGCATTATTCAGCAGTGCATCAATTTTCCCAAATTCTGATATAGTTGCTCCAAGCATTGCTTCAACCTCCGAATATTTCCTCACATCGCATCCAACGGAAAGAATCCTGCCTCCAGTTTCTTTTTTTAACTTTTCTGCCGCGATATTTAGCTTTTCTGTGTTTCTTGATGTTATCACAACCTTAGCTCCAAGTTGTAAAAAGTAACGGGTCATTGACATTCCCAGCCCGGAACCTCCTCCTGTAACTACAATAACTTTGTCTTTCAGTTCATCATTTTTGAACATTGGGCTTTTAAAATCCGTCATAACAATAATTTTTACAAATATATTTTTTTATCAATAAAATATGATGGCAGTCAGAAAAAAGCGGATAACCATTAAATGGCTATCCGCTAATATATTGTTAATCAATATTTGTTAAAGTTTCATACTCAATCCGAATGATGTTCCATAACCGGTTCCACCGCCCAATTCAAGGTTTAAACCCCATTTGTCACTCCAGTACCAGCGTCCGCCAACCTGAATGCCTATATTGAGACCAAAATCATCTCCGCTAACAAAACCAGCACTACCGCCAAGATAGAAGTCCCAGTTTGAAGGAATATTAAGAAGTCTGTTCCAGTGATAATCAACTCTTCCCAGTCCACCGAAACCAACATAATCCGGAGTGATAACAACTTTAAGAACAGGTGCAACCGTCCAGTCATTGTGAACTGCAAAATCCAAAGAAACATAAGCAGGAATTCCGTAACCGCTAAGCCCTGTACCAAAGTTTAACTGCTTTTCGCCTTTTGATAGAGGTGCTGCTCCTTCCTGAGCAAAAATGATACCGGTAAAAAATAATAATGCAAAAAGTAATGTAATTTTTTTCATAATAGAACTAATTAATTTGTTTAAATAAAATTTCGGCTGCAAAAGTAAGCATAATTATTTAAGTATCGGAATGCTTTAATTAAAAAAAGATTCAGTGTTATTAAAAATAATATCAGTCTGTTAAGGTAGTTGATGAATTTTTATTTCTGGAATTATAATTCTGTTTCTTCCTCAAAATTTCTCTTATATTTGTTTCTTTCGATAACTACCTGGGCTTCCTGCTGAGTTCCTAATAATATAGCTATCCATTTAGTTCTTTCTTTTTGCTCAAGTATGATTTTTACTGTCATTGTTAGCGGAACAGAGAGAAACATTCCAACTGTACCGAGAATAAATCCCCAAAATATCAACGATAGAAAAACCACAAGTGTTGACAGCCCCATACCCTTACCCATAACTTTAGGTTCAACAACACTTCCAATAACCATATTTACTGAAACGTAAGTAATAGCTGTCCAGATGGCACCACCGTACCCCAATTGTACCAATGCAAAAATAATAGCAGGAATACCTGCAATTATTGACCCGATGTTGGGAATAAAATTAAGCATAAATGCAATTATTCCCCAGAGGATTGCATAATCAACACCGATAATCAACAGTAGTATCCAGATAAGTATTCCGGTCAGAAGACTTACAAGAGTTTTAATTCCGAGATAATGCCTTATGCTATGACCAATTTTTGTTAAATACTGCAAAGATTTTGCGGGATCATTTACAATGGCAATGGTTTTAACCGCAAAGCTGTTTAATTCCAATAATAGGAAAATTATGATAAAAACAATAAGAAAAATATTTCCCAATATACTACCAAAACCGCTTGCTATTCCCGCAGTTAAAGTGAGTATTTTTTTTGTGTCGATCAGAGAGCTTAAATGCCATGAAGAATCATTGAAACCTAGCCGATTTAGAAACGATATGAATGATTTTGAAATTTCGTTAATTCTGTCGGTATATTTCGGAATATCATTTGAAAACTGATAAACCGACTCTGTAATTAGCTGACCTAATAGAAATATTATTACTAATGCTCCGGTCAGAACAATTGTTATGGCAAGTCCGTGAGAAACGTTTTTTCTTTCAAGCCAGGCAAGTGGTTGAGCACAAATGATACTAATGAATATTGCGAGAAGTAAAGGGTTGATAAGTGCTGAAGAATACATCAGGCCTGCAACAACTATAATAAATCCGGCAAGGTTCAGAAAAGGTGATACTTTGCCGAACCGAATATTATCGTCTTTCATATTTTGATAAATTTAATTATGATATTACTCAATGACAAAGATATACAATTATTATGTTTGTTTTTACAAGTATTGAATAGTTCAAAAGGGGTATTGAATAATGTAGATTGATCCATGTTTGTTATTTGGTGCATATATTTCAGTAAAAATCAATCGTTTATATCATAAAAATATAACCCGAGCACAATGAAAGTATACTTTTCTTACTTGAGATTAAAATTCTCAGGATGTTTTCCCGTTCTCCCTCTGTAGTAGTCTTCAATAAATTTGAAATCCTTTTCAAAATCTCCTGTCGGATGAAAAACATCTGTAAATCCGGCAATTTTTTCTTTGTAATCAAGTATTCCAAGAACAATCGGAACATTGGCTCTCAGAGCTATGTAATAAAAACCCTTTTTCCAGCTGGGATTGAGCCTACGTGTTCCTTCAGGTGTTATCGTAATAAACAATGAATCGTATTGCGAAAACAGATTGGCAATATTTTCAACCAAGTTACCGCTTTTGCTTCTGTCAACCGGGATGCCTCCTGCCCTTAAAAGTATTCCTTTAAGAGGAAATTTGAACACCTCTTTTTTAATTAAAAATTTCGGTTTAAATCCAAGTGCCCAATAGCCAAAACGGCCTACGACAAAGTCCCACATACTTGTATGAGGAGCAACAATGACAACCGCTTTCTTTATTCGGGCAGGCAATTCATCTATTGCTTTCCACCCGAATATTCTAAATATAAATATTGCAAAAGCTTTTATCATAAGTCCTTTTTAGGGTAAACTTTAATGTTGCAAATATACAAAACTAACCGACAATCAGTTCAAACAGGTCTTTCCTGTCGAAATATTGTTGAGCAAGGTCGCGAATCTCATCGGGTGTGATACTCCTGACGATGTCAATGTGATTTTGAAAATAACTGACATCAAGACCATACTCCAAGACGCTCTTGTAACTCTCCGCAATCGAAAACGGCCCGTCAAAATTTTGCAACAATGATCCGAGTAGGTAATTTCTTACAAGGTTCAGCTCTTCATCTCCGACTTTTTTCTGTTGCAATTTTTCAATTTCATTATATACCTCCTGAATAGCAAGCCCGGTAACGTCATTTCCAACTTCTGAAGCAATGAAAAAATATCCCGAATTGTGCATTGAAACAATCGCAGATCCAATTCCATACGTATAGCCTTTGTCTTCACGGATGTTGGTCATAAGTCTTGAGCCGAAATAGCCTCCGAGAACAGCATTTACTACTTTTAATTTTAAATAATCAGGGTGTGTTTTATTAAAAAGAGGTCTGCCGATTCTTATTGCCGATTGAACGGCATTTGCCTTTTTTATATGCTCTTTCTTGCTTTCCGGACTTAGCGGAATATCTGAGTTTATATTGCTATTACCGGTTGAAAGTTTCACTTCGCTCCCGAAATGTTTGTTTAAAACAGGTATGAGATTTTTTGGGATTTTTCCTGATACAATAATTCTGCAATCAGAAAGTGTGTAATACCTTTTATGAAATCCGGTCAGTGCTTCTCTTTTTACTTTATCAAAATCATCAACAACGGCTGTTTTCCCATAAGGATGTTTGCCGCCGAAAATTTGTTTGTTGAACATCCTCCTTGCTACGTGCCTTACCTTTTCGTTGTTTATCAGAAATTCATGTTTCTTATTTTGTGTGAAAGTAAACAGCTCTTTTTCAGGGAATACCGGGTTTTTTATTGCTCCCTCAACTACAGTCATTACCTTTTCAAGATATTTGTTCAGCGTGTACAGTGAAACAGTTGCAATATCGTTTCCGGTTGATGTTTCGAGGTGCGCACCATAAAAGTCAATTTTTTCGGCAATTTCTTGCGAAGTATATTTTTTTGTTCCCTCTTTCAGCATATTGTTTGTGAAACTGGCCAACAAAAGTTGCTCTTCGTACCATTTTCCTGCATTAAAAATGAAATCAACCTTAATAAGTTCCTGTGTGCCTGTGTTTATCAGGTAAACCGGAATGCCATTGTCAAGTGTGATTTTCTCAGGTTCGTATAAATCAATCCTGTCAACCGGTTTTATTTCCGGTTTTATTTTTCTGTTAATTTCCGCCATTTTTCTTTGATAAATAATAAAGTGTTGAGCAATTTTCTTTCCTGAATATTTCATTTGCCACACGGAGAACATCTTCCTTTGTTACGGCATTATACTTATCTATTTCGGTATTGATAAGATTTGCATCTCCAAGCATCTCCGAAAACGAAAGGTTCATAGCCTTATTCAGAACACTCATTTCCGAGTATTCAAGTGTTGATTCTATTTTGTTTTTAACCTTTGAAAGTTCGTCATCTTCAACTATTGAATCCATAAGCCTGTCGATCTCCCGGTTCAGCGCATTTTCTCCCTCTTCCACCGAAACGCCTTTAATTAATTTTCCCGTGAAGATGAACAATCCTTCGTCAAAATCACCTGAAATAAATGCGTTGATCTCACTAAATAATTGTCGTTCTTTCACCAATTTAGTGTATAATCTTGAAGAATCGCCATTGGAAAGAATGTCGGAAATCAGGTCACTTGTGTAATAGTCCTTGTCTTTTCTTGAACACATGTGATAAGCCTTGTAAATCGAATCGAAAGGCACATCCCTTTCAACTGTCAGGCTTCTTGCCTCCGTTTGTACAGGTTCTTTCGGCAGTGTTCTGTCAATTTTGACTTTGCCGGGTTGTATCGGCCCGAACCATTTCTCCGCAAGAGCTTTAATATCACCGGTTTCAACATCACCTGCTATGGTCATAATTGCATTATCAGGATTATAAAATTTTTCATAAAATGCCTTTACGTCCTTCATCGTAGCATTTTCGATATGCGAAATCTCTTTCCCAATTGTTGACCACCTGTAAGGGTGAACCTTGAATGCCAGAGGTCTGAGCAGTAACCATACATCGCCGTAAGGCTGGTTTAAATATGATTGTTTGAACTCTTCGATTACAACATTTCGCTGAACTTCAAGGCTTTTTTCCGAAAAAGCCAGGTCGTTCATTCTGTCCGATTCCAACCAGAAAGCCAGTTCAATATTTTGTTTTGGAATTGTGAGGTAGTAATTTGTGATGTCGTTATTTGTAAATGCATTGTTTTCACCACCTGCATTCTCCAAAGGTTCATCGTATTTTGGAATATTTTTGGAGCCGCCGAACATCAGGTGTTCAAACAGATGTGCAAATCCTGTTCTTTCAGGGTCTTCGTATCTTGCACCCACATCGTATAGAATATTTACGGCAACTATCGGTGTGGATTTGTCCTTGTGAACGATTACACGTAGCCCGTTATCCAAAATAAATTTGTCGAATTGTATCATTATTCAAAATAAATTCGTTGATAAAATTGTGCAAAGATAATTTTTATAAATTTGCAAAAGATTTTAATTATTAGAATAAATGGAAAGTTTAGAAAAAATTGAACAAAAGATACGGAACCTGTCACCAAATTTGATTGATGAATTAGATAGTTTTGTTGATTTTTTACTTTCAAAATCTAATGATAAAGGAAACAAAAAGTTGAAACAGGATTGGGCGGGAGCATTAAGTGACTTGTCGGATAAGTACTCTTCTTTGGAACTTCAAAAGAAAGCTTTAGAATGGCGGACAAAGTGAAATTTCTTATTGATACAAATATATGGCTTGAAGAATTACTTAATCAGGTCCAGTCTGAAGAGGTTAGGTACTTTCTTGATTCAGTGCCTGTTAATTTGTTATTCATATCTGATTTCACACTCCATTCTATTGGAGTAATTATGGGTAGATTTAAAAAATATGATGAGTATAAGATTTTTATTAACGATTTATTCATTGATGGAGAGATTAAATTATTGGGGCTAACTGCAATCGAAACAAAAGATGTATTTAATTTGATCAGAAGTAATAATCTTGATTTTGATGATTCATATCAATACATAATTTCTAAAAAGTATAATTTACATATAGTTACTTTTGATAATGATTTTTAAAAATCGGGTATTAAAACATTTTTACCCAAAGATGCGGTTAAATTATTGTGATAAAAATATAATAG
>Ga0256913_10001670_pt1 | contig 11341 bp, 2 predicted proteins | sample Axial_MatmetaG_FD_185970 | JGI IMG/M metagenome (GOLD analysis project Ga0256913, IMG submission 185970) | Deep-sea worm associated microbial mat communities from Axial Seamount, Juan de Fuca Ridge, Pacific Ocean - Axial_Mat | ecosystem: Environmental > Aquatic > Marine > Oceanic > Microbial...
TAGTCCTGATATCATAGCATCGGCATAACCGGTTTCCACCAGCATCGGACTGAAATAATTCCGGTGCAACATCGAATCAAGTGCCGAGGTCATTGTTACGCCTTTACGCTGCCTTTTTTTCCAGTAAATCTCTGCAAACTCCCTTCTCCTTTCCTTTTCCGATTTTGATTTGGGATCAATTATCTCAACATCACCAAGTTCAAGTTCGTTGGCTTTGATAAGACCCTTAATTACCTTTTTGTTACCCAAGAGTATCGGGATTGCGAGTTTTTCGTTAATGACAATCTCGGCGGCTTTCAGCATTTTGTAATTTTCGGCCTCCGCAAAAACGACACGTTTCGGGTCGCGCTTCGACCGGGTCTTTAGCTGTCTGACGATAGGATTGCTCAAACCGAGTCTTTTTCTCAGCTCTTCTCTGTATTTACTCCAGTTTGTGATGGTTTCCCTTGCCACACCCGTTTCAATAGCAGCTTTTGCCACAGCCGGGGCAACATGTTCAATCAACCTCGGATCGTTAGGCTTCGGAATAATGTATTCCCTTCCGAATTTAAGGTTTGTCGTATGGAAGGCAATGTTTACCTCTTCGGGTACCGGTTGCTTTGCAAGGTCAGCCAATGCCTTTGAAGCAGCAAGTTTCATTTCGTCATTTATAGTCGTAGCCCTTACATCAAGTGCTCCCCGAAAAATATACGGAAACCCCAAAACATTATTGATCTGATTCGGGTAATCGGAACGGCCTGTGGCTATCATCACATCATCTCTTGATGCGATAGCATCTTCATAGGTAATTTCAGGAATAGGGTTGGCGAGTGCAAATATCATAGGATCTTTTGCCATTGATTGAACCATCTCCTTTGTAAGAACACCGGCAACTGATAAACCAAGGAACATGTCAGCTCCGATAATAGCTTCTTTGAGAGTATGAACAGGCTTATCGGTAACAAACTGTTTTTTAATAAAATTAAGGTCGGTGCGGTCAACATGAATGACTCCGCGGCTGTCAACCATTACAACATTTTCTTTCTTAACACCCAGCTTGATATACAATTTTGTACAGGCAACAGCAGCAGCACCTGCTCCATTAACAACTACTTTCAGGTCTTTAATATTCTTGCCGTTTATTTCGAGAGCATTCAAAAGTCCTGCGGAGGTAATAATTGCAGTACCATGCTGGTCGTCGTGCATTACAGGAATGTCAACGGCAGCTTTAACTCTATCCTCAATTTCAAAGCACTCCGGAGCTTTAATATCTTCAAGATTAATACCACCGAAAGTAGGTGCAATAGCAACCACGGCATCCACAAACTTGTCGATATTTTTTTCATTTACTTCAATGTCAAAAACATCAACATCAGCAAAAACTTTGAATAGCAAACCTTTACCTTCCATAACAGGCTTTCCTGCTTCAGGGCCTATATCGCCAAGCCCGAGTACTGCTGTTCCATTTGAAATAACAGCTACAAGGTTTCCCTTAGCTGTATATTTATAGACATCCGAGGGATTGTCTTTAATTGCCAGACAAGGGTCGGCAACCCCGGGTGTATATGCAAGAGATAAATCTCTTTGCGTTGAATACGGTTTTGTGGGAATAACCTCAATTTTACCCGGTCTTCCCTGCGCATGGTATCTGAATGCGTCTTCTCTTAATAATTTATCTTTGACTTTCATCTTTTTGTGAATTAAATAACAATCTGCAAAACTAACAAACCTTTTATTAATATGAATAATAATAAGATACTATTTTTATGTTATTCGTTGAAAATGAAACCGGCCTCATTAATACCTAAGAATAAACCGGAGTCAATTAAATACCGAAGTAGCTTTTATTATTTAATATTGTTTACAAATAAAAAAATAATGACAAAACCATTTAATTTAATATTTATTTTAGCAGCCTGATTTTATTGAACTATGAATTCCGTTTTTTCGGTGTAATATTATTATATGTACTCATACATCAAAGGAGAACTTGTTGAAAAAAACCCGGCTTATGTAGTGATTGACTGCAACGGGATAGGATATATGATAAACATATCCTTAAATACTTTTACAAAATTAAAGGACAAGAATCATTTTAAGCTTTACACGCATTTTTCGATAAAAAATGAGGCAACATCACCGGTGGGCTTTGTTCTATATGGATTTGCCAAGGAGGCTGAACGGCAACTTTTTCGTCACCTGATTTCAGTTTCAGGTGTGGGAAGTGCAACAGCTTTGCTTATGCTGTCATCGTTACCGGCAGATAAGTTGCTTGACGCAATTATAAATAATAATCCTGCAGTGTTACAGTCGGTGAAGGGTATTGGCGCAAAATCGGCACAACGTATTATTATTGACCTGAAAGATAAACTGGAAAAAGTCGGAATTTCGAAAGAATTTATTGGCGAAATACACAATACTAATAAAGATGAGGCGTTATCAGGACTGACTGTTTTAGGGTTTAACAAAACCGTTGCAGAAAAGGCACTTAATAAAGTATTAAATAAGCTTGGAACAGATGTTCCTGTGGAATTATTAATTAAAGAGGCATTAAAAATATTGTAAATAAGGTTTTTGTTTGGAGCGAATATTTCGATATTGTTTTTTTATTATTTTTCTAATACTGATTTCCTCCATAGGATATGGAAATTCATGGGAGAGGAAGTATTATGCTGATAATCATTATACCCTGAATAAATTTATTTTTCCACCTGACAGTATTGAAACAGGGGATACCACAAAGCATATTGACCTTATATATCCTCTTGAAGATGAGGGGTTTCCTTATACGGGAAAAGAGAATTCCGATCCTCTTCAGTTGAATCTTCCTTCAAGCATCAAGTCGGATGTTGAATATGATCCGACAACAGGACTTTATATCCTGAGACATAAAATTGGAGATATTGACTTCAGGCCGCCAACCTATATGACCCTTGAAGAATACAGGGATTATGAAATGCAAAATGCAGTAGATGATTACTGGAAAGAAAGATCGGCTGCTGCCGGTGTTGGTAACCGTGGCGGGATAATTCCGGAAATATATATCGGAGGTAAGGCGTTCGATAAGATATTCGGTGGAAATACTATTGATATCCGCCCGTCAGGTTCTGTCGAACTCTCTTTTGGTGTTCTCAGCAACTCACGCGATGACCCTACGATTCCGGTTAGACAGCGTAGTCAGACAAACTTTGATTTCAATGAGAAAATACAGATGAACGTTATTGCCAAGATTGGTGATAAAATTGAGTTTAAGACAACATATAATACCGAAGCGACCTTTAGCTTTGAGAACAAGCTTAACCTTCGCTATGAGGGAGATGAAGATGAAATAGTTCAACTTGTTGAGGCCGGGAATGTAAGTTTGCCTCTCACCAGCACTCTTATTACCGGAAGCCAGAGTCTTTTCGGTGTAAAATCTAAATTAAAATTCGGAAAAACAACGGTGACTGCGATTTTTTCGGAGCAGCAAAGCGAAACCTCCACAATTACAGTTCAGGGAGGTGCTCAAAGAAATGATTTCCTTTTAAAGGCTGATGAATATGAGGAAGATAGGCACTTTTTCCTTGCGCATTTTTTCAGGGATAATTATGAAAATGCTTTGGCCGATTTGCCATTGGTTAATTCGGGGGTAACAATTACCAAAATTGAGGTCTGGATTACAAATGTCGGTGCGGCCGTTACGGATAACAGAAACATCATTGCATTTAATGATTTGGGTGAATATGAACAGATTTATAACACTGATAAGATATCTCCCTCACCGCAGCCGTCTGCACACTTTCCAAGTAATAACTCCAATAATCTGTTTTCGGTTATTGATACTACCCGGATAAGAGATATTAACAATGCTACAAATTATCTTGTTACCCAGGGATTTGTTCCGGGAGAGGATTTTGAAAAAATTGAACTTGCACGGAAGCTGAGCCCTTCGGAATACACTTACAACGGCAGACTGGGTTTTATTTCGTTAAATACGACACTTAGTTCCGACCAGACTCTTGCCGTTGCATTCCAGTATAAACTAATAGGGCAGGATTCAACTGTTTTTCAGGTCGGTGATTTCTCTGACGAGGGTATTACAGGGCAGTCGGCCCTGATAGTTAAGCTATTGAAGAGTACTTACGTTGATACGAAAAACCCAAGATGGGATCTGATGATGAAAAACGTCTATTCTCTGAATGCCTATCAGGTTAACCGTGAGGATTTTACTTTAAATATTCTCTATTCGGGTGATGAAGATGGTGTCCCGACAGGCTATTTTGTTCAGGGGCCTTTTAGCGGACAGCCTTTAATTCAGATTTTTAATCTCGACAAACTAAATCAGCAGAATAATCCGCCGGCAGATGGGATTTTCGATTTTATTGATAATGCAGCAACGCAAGGCGGTTTGATAAATTCATCAAACGGCCGCATTTTCTTCCCGGTAACCGAGCCGTTTGGAAGTTACTTGCGACAAAAATTTAAAGATGAAGGCACTCCTGAATTAGCCGATAAATATTGCTACGATTCGCTTTATACTATGACCAAAACAGGTGCTCAGCAATATGCCGACAAGAATAAATATCTTATTTCGGGATACTATAAATCGCAATCTGGCTCTGAGATTTCGCTTAATGCAATGAATGTACCGCAAGGCTCTGTAACTGTTACCGCAGGCGGAGTCCCTTTGGTTGAAAATGTTGATTATACAGTCGATTATACTCTCGGCAGGGTCAGAATCATAAATGAGGGTATTCTTAATTCGGGAACCCCAATAAATGTTAAGCTGGAAAGCAATAATATGTTCAGCATACAGACAAAGCGGCTTATGGGAGCACACGTGGACTTTGATCTTAATCGTGACTTTCACCTTGGAGGTACAATTTTAAATCTTCATGAAAAACCTTTTACAGGAAAAGTGAATTATGGTGACGAGCCTATTTCAAATACGATGTGGGGAATTGATTACAGATATCAGAAGGAATCAAGATTCATTACCAAACTTGTTGATGCATTGCCGTTTATCAGTACTTCGGCAACTTCAACCATTGCTGTTGATGGCGAATTTGCACATTTTATTCCCGGTCATTCAAAACAGGTAGGAAAAACAGGAAATTCATATATTGATGATTTTGAAGGCTCCGAATCAAAAATTGATCTGAGAAATTTCGGAACATGGTTTGTTGCCAGTACACCACAAAATCAGTCCGACCTTTTTCCCGAAGCCTCACATTTAGATGTTAGCTATGGATTTAACAGGGCAAAACTTGCCTGGTACACTATCGACCCAACGGTCTTTTATGACAAAAACAGTAGCCTTCGCCCACCTAATATTACAAACGATGATGTATCAAATCAGTATGTAAGGCAGGTGCTTGAGAATGAAGTTTATCCTAACAAGGATATTCCTAATGGGGAGCCAACGAACATTGGTGTATTAAACCTTGCATATTATCCTACTGAAAAAGGACCTTATAATTTTGATAATCAGCCTTCAAGTGTGTCGGCTGGTATTAGCGATTCCGGCTTTCTTCTTGAACCTCAAACACGTTGGGGAGGTATTATGCGCCAGATAGAGACATCTGACTTTGAAGCGGCAAATATTTCATATATTAAATTTTGGGTGATGGACCCCTTTGCTGATGGTACACCAAACGTCAATATGCAGGGTGGAGACCTCTATATAAATCTTGGTGATATTTCGGAGGACATTTTAAAAGATTCCAGAAAAGCTTATGAAAATGGGTTGCCGACTGTTGCCGCGCCGACTGTTGATGATATTGATACAACTATCTGGGGGCGCGTTCCAAACAAGCTTAACCTTGTACAGTCCTTTTCAAATGATGCCGGTGCCCGTCAGTATCAGGATGTCGGCTATGATGGTCTTAGAGATGAAGATGAGAGAAATTTCTTTTCAAGTGAATCGGATTATGATAAAAAATATATCTATATTGATTATGTTAGAAACCTTTATGGCGAGAATTCGGTCGCCTATCAAAAAGCCTATAATGATCCCTCATCAGACAACTACCACAATTACAGAGGAGATGATTATGACAACGACCCGAAGTATAGCAGTGTTTTGGAAAGATATAAAAACTACAACGGTGTTGAGGGAAACTCTCCCGAAAACACCGGCGGTCAAGCTTATGACGGAAATACAAGGATACCTAACATGGAGGATATTAATGATGACAACACTCTTAGTGAGGGTGAACGTTACTTCCAGTATCATATAAAGATTGATCCGGCTCATATGAAGGTGGGCGAAAACTATATTACAGATGTCAATGAAGCTGCCGGAATAAGATTAGCTAATGGCGAAATAACAACGGTGAAATGGTATCAGTTTAAAATACCGATTAGAAATCCGGATAAGGTCGTTGGGGGAATTGATGATTTTAAGTCTATTCGATTTATGCGTATGTTCCTGAAAGGTTTTAGCGAGCCGGTTATTTTGAGGTTTGCCTCTCTCGACCTTGTTAGAGAACAGTGGCGTATTTATCCTTCAAGTGAAGATCTGCTGGCTCCCGGAGAATACATCCCGAATAGCAGTTCAAATGCAACGACATTTGACATTGCTGCTGTAAATATTGAAGAGAATTCCGGCAGATCACCGATACCCTATGTTATACCTCCGGGAATTGAACGACAAACGGTTGTAGGTACAACAGACCTTAGGCAATTGAATGAGCAGTCAATGGCATTAACGGTTACCGACCTTGTAGACGGTGATGTAGCTGCTGTTTATAAAACTACCGATTTTGACTTCAGACAGTTCAAGAGGTTTAAAATGTTTATCCATGCCGAGCAGAAAGATGACCCGAACACCTCGAACATAGCCTATAAACCGGGCGATTTAACGGTTTTTATAAGAATTGGTGCCGACTTCACACAGAATTATTACGAATATGAAGTGCCGCTCAATTTTACCGACTGGTACACAAAAGACCCCAATGCTATATGGCCACAGGCGAATGAGCTTGATATTGATCTTAAAAAACTGGTTCAGTTTAAGCTTCAGCGGAATACTGCAATGCGTCAACCAGGGTCAAATATTTCACTTTCAATTCCTTATATCGGTTATGACGGACAAAATAAAGTCTCTGTAATGGGGTCGCCGAGTATCAGTGATGTTAAAGTTATAATGATTGGCATAAGGAATCCCATAAAACTCAATGACCCTGATGATCCGGGAAGCCCGAGAAGTGCCGTTATCTGGGTTAATGAATTAAGACTGACAGATTTTAGCAAAAGCACCGGATGGGCTACAACGGGAAGGGTAACAATGAATCTCGCCGATCTTGGAAATCTTGCAATTTCCGGAACATATAAATCAGCCTGGTTTGCCAGTTTGGATAAAAAAATAACGGAAATAGACCTTAATGCTCAAAGCAGTTTCGATATTGCTACAAACCTTGAACTCGGTAAGTTTTTCCCCGAAAAAGCCGGTGTGAGGATACCGATGCACTTCGACTACGGCGAAACACGCATCAAACCTACTTTTAACCCGCTTGATCCCGACCTGAAGCTTAAGGAGGTAATAGATTCTTATGATCTTAAAGAGCAGCAGGATTCTATTAAAAAGCTTACAGTTGATTATACCCAAAGAAAGAATATTAACTTTATGAATGTCAGGAAAGATAAGGTCGGTGCACAAAAGAAATCGCATATCTATGATATTGAGAATTTTGATGTCTCTTATTCATATTCAGAGCTGTATCACCGTAATACGGATATTGAATATGATTTGAATCAGACTTATATGGGAGGTCTGGGATATAATTACAATGCTAATCCTAAAAACATCAAGCCTTTTGAAAAAATCGGTTTTATTTCTAAAACCAAAGCTCTTCAATTGATAAAGGATTTTAACTTTTATCTTCTTCCGAAAATGTTCTCTTTCCGTACCGATATGAACAGAATGTACAGTACGAGAAAGCTTAGGGACAAGTCGTTTGGAGATGTAAAAACATTTGCAACATATAATAAAACCTGGGACTGGAACAGGCGTTATGATTTGAAATTTGATCTTGCAAAATCGCTCTCTTTCACTTTTAATGCAAATGCACAGTCATTTATTAAGGAATATCCCGGTTCAAATAAAGAGTATTGGGAAGGTAATATCGGCGATGAATATGTCGAAGTTACACCTGACGAAAAGCAAAAACTGGTGCATGATCAGATTAGACATGGTGGTACAAAAAAGAACTATACTCAAAATGCAACTGTCAATTACAATATTCCGATTGATAAATTTCCGATGCTTGACTGGGTGAAAGCACAGGCATCATATACGGTTACCTATAACTGGACTGCATCACCAATTCAGTTTCAACAAGAGCTTGGAAATCAGATCGCTAATAATGTGAATATAGGATTGAATGGTAATGCGGACTTAAATAAACTTTATAATAAATCAAAATTCCTTAAAAATATAAATAAACCTCCGAGGAATAAAAATAAGGGTAAAAAGAATAATAAAAACAAGGGTAAAAAGAATCCGGCAGATTCAACAAAGACGAAACCTAAAACTAATTATGGAAAAATTGTCTATGAATCATTTTTAAGACTATTAATGAGTGTTAAAAAGGTCACAGGGCAATATTCAGTTAATGACGGTACAAACCTTCCCGGATTTATGCCGGAGCCGGGGGCAATAGGGAATAATTGGGGAATGGATGCTCCGGGAATGGGTTTTATAATTGGGCAACAGCCTGACGGACCCGATTATTTTAATCAGGAGGGGTGGTTGTCGCAAAGCACAAAACTCAATACTGCTTATGGGAAAAATCATAATGAAAGCTTCAATATACGAGCGTCGCTCGAACCATTTAAGGATTTTAAAATTGATATAACGGCAGACAGGACTTTCTCGGACAATATTCAGACCTATTATGTGTTTGATACGGCTGTAAATAGGTTTGTGGAGAATAGCTGGATGAGAGGTGGTTCCTTTTCGATGTCGTATTTCAGTTGGCGAACGGCTTTTGGTGGAGACTTGCCTAACGAAAACTCGCGGTATTTTGAGGATTTCTTAAAATACAGGTCAACAATTGCCGGTCGTGTGGCTGAAAACGATCCCAGGGGTATTCCAATTAACGATACAACAGGATATCCAGAGGGTTACGGGCCTAATTCACAATATGTTTTAATTCCTTCTTTTTTGGCGGCTTATGGTGGTAAATCACCTGATGCTGTTGACCTTAATCCATTTCCGAAAATACCGCTTCCAAACTGGCGTATCTCATACAATGGATTATCAAAAATACCGGCACTAAAGAAGATCTTTAAATCCGTTACACTAAACCACGCTTACCGCTCAAGCTATGCAGCCGGGTCATATTCTTCCAATATTAATTTTATTGGTGATACTATTAACGGCTCCGTGTATCCGGCAAATATTAATCCGAACAATGGCGACTATTTTCCGCAAGTGGAGTTTGCAGTAATTTCGATAACAGAGCAGTTTGCTCCTCTTATCAATATTGATATGCAATTTCAAAACAGTCTTCTTGCAAAATTGGAATTTAAAAAAGCCAGAAACCTTTCACTTAGTTTTGCAAACAACCAACTAACAGAGGTTAAAAGTAGCGAAGTGACGGTTGGAATCGGGTACAGATTCAAGAATCTGGCTCTTACTTTTGCTTCTTTCGGAGGAAACTCAAAGCGGACAATGAAGAGTGACCTGAATCTGAAACTTGATTTTTCAATACGTGAAAATAAAACGGTACTGAGAAATATCAATTCAAATCTAAATCAGATATCTGCAGGACAGGAAGTTATTTCCATTAACTTCTCGTCTGATTATATGCTCTCTCAAAGTCTCACTTTAAGATTCTACTTTGATAAGATTATTAACAATCCTTTCCTGCCCTCCCAATACAGAAATTCAACAACAAAAGGAGGTATTACCCTTAGATTCTCACTCGCACAATAATTGATTGAACCTTGGAATTCTTACGTTTTTGTTTTAAAATATCGACAAAAACAATATCTGGATAAATCAACTTGGCGGGACTGGATATCTTGACTCCGACTTCAATATTGACGGTATCGTTGATTTTAATGATAAACTTTTATTTTGGAACCTGAACTCCGGGAAAAGTTCTCAATTACCGGAATAGGATACGATTGATATTAATTCTCCTATTGCATACAATGGTATATTTGTCAGCCAGGTTTCTTTCCTGTAATCCGACATAGACGTTCTGACAGATATTCCGGGAGAGTATTTTTGCCGGAATACTTTCAGGCTCTTTGCCTGCAGGTTCTCCTCCGCCTTTACCTCAATGGGTATAATTTTTCCGGAATATTGTACGAGGAAATCTATTTCGGAAGAAGACCGTTCGGACGACCAGTAATGAATTGCAATTTCAGGAATGGTTATAAGTTGCTGCATTACATACTGTTCCGTTAAAGCCCCTTTAAATTCTTCAAAAATCAAATTACCGTTAAGTAAAGTCTTCGCATCAATATCTCCCATAGCTGCCAGCAATCCTACATCAACAAGAAACAATTTGAATGCACTACTATCCTCATAGGCTTTTAAAGGGATTCCCGGTTTTGATACACGCGTGACCTTATGAACCAAACCACAATCAATAAGCCAGGATAAAGCCAATTCATAGTCCTTTGCTCTTGCCCCCGGTCTTACAACTTTATAAATGAATTTTCTATTTTCTTTTGACAGTTGTGCAGGAATAGAGTTCCACAACATTCTTATCCGCGGAACAATTTCGTTTGGTGCATGTTTTGAGAAATCTTGTTCGTAAGCCGAAAGTATCTGTTTTTGAATGTTTCTTACTTCCTGAAAATTATTGTTGTCTCTGAACGAAAGTACAGCCTCAGGCATTCCACCTGTGTAGTAATACTGTCGCAAATATTGAACAAATTTCCCCTTAAAACTTTTAATTAGCTGCCAGTCAGCATTATCCAACAAGCCAAGCAATGACTTTTGCCCCATTGCCGATAAAAATTCAAAAAAGGAAAGAGGGTAAAGCTCAAGAAATTCCACTTTCCCCACAGGGAATGATGTCTTTTTATGCATGGCAACGCCAAGCAGTGAACCTGCTGCAATAATATGATATTGAGGTGCGTTTTCATAAAAGTATTTTAGAGAAGTAATCGCTCCTTCCGCTTCCTGAATCTCATCAAAGATAATCAAAGTATTCTCAGGGTTAATTTGTATGCCGGTTTCAATTTGCAAGGCCAAAATAATACGCCTGGTATCGAAATTTTCTATAAAAAGAGTCTTTAGAAATCTTGAACTCTCAAAATTAATATAAGCGGTTTGATTATATTCGTTCTTTCCAAATTCCTTCATCAGCCATGTCTTTCCAACCTGGCGGGCACCCCTTATTATCAAAGGTTTTCTGTTTTT
>Ga0256913_10001671_pt1 | contig 11340 bp, 4 predicted proteins | sample Axial_MatmetaG_FD_185970 | JGI IMG/M metagenome (GOLD analysis project Ga0256913, IMG submission 185970) | Deep-sea worm associated microbial mat communities from Axial Seamount, Juan de Fuca Ridge, Pacific Ocean - Axial_Mat | ecosystem: Environmental > Aquatic > Marine > Oceanic > Microbial...
CATATTAAATAATCCAGTTGAAAGTGCTGATTAATCGACTTTTAATGGCCTGGGGGCGCCACCATTTTGAAGCTAGACAGAGATAGGAAGTTCCTGAATGCTGATGTCACAGTTAACTGTATGAACTTATGTCTAGGATTTAAGCCATCAGGGACTTAGGGCATTGAAGATCTTTTTATCACACTAACATGTACCACCTTCCTGAGCGGTTATGCAGCAGAAACCATGTTTCACAGCAGTGGGATGGATTTGGACAAAAGGAACCTTTTTAATTTTAACAGATATTTATAGAGCCAGTATTTCTTTATCATATTTCAAGTATTATACCGAAGTCAAAGTGATCTTTTAAGTAGCAATAACTTGTCTTGACAATAATCAAGTCCAGTTAATAATCAATTTCATATTTCAGCCTTTATTTATGGTGCTGGATTCTTTGGTCGATTTGTTGGCAATACATTTTGGCTGGTTGCCATTGGTTACTATATATACATTACCTTTTTAGGCTATAGCTGTAAGTATAACATTGTTTACCTTATTACAACTGATAATGTCATAGTAGTTTGTCAGGATGAACTTTTGCCATATTTCTACTTTCTGTTTGTTTAATAGAAGATAGAATCTTATTTGATAAAATTGGTGCTACTGTAGTAAATTACGTTTTATACATTTTTACTATTATAACCATAGATAACTGTATGATTTTATTTTTGATAATAGCTCTCCCATTCCTGAAGAAGACACAAGCCTTTTTGTATCCTCTAACTATATTATTCCTCATCTATTTACTTTCAATTATTGTTGGCTGGAACTTTAGTATGTGGCTCTGTGACTTTTATAAATATCGTGTGTGGTGAGTAATAAACAACGTCAAGACACGCATTTCATTGGCTGAAATATGTATAACATCTCTATTTTGTATATTGTATTAAATAAGTTATAAATGTGAACAAAATATGTCATTTATCTTTTGTGGGTTATTGGATATTGGGACTGGTAATATCCATTACTGTTAAAGGGCAGTTTGGTGTTATCAAAATACCATACTGATAGTTACACTGCATCACAGATAACGGGCTGACTGTACATCGATTGTTCGTGATGTAATTAAATGTAACCATATTTATTTGTCAAGCCTTGATATGTAGTGATGCTTAGTTTTTTGGGAATAGCTAGAATGTAATTACATTGTTGGTTGGTTAATATGCTGTTAAATGATCCTATATGTATGATGGGGATCATTAGTTACATATATTTCTATGAACAGATAATAGCCTTCGTTGAAACAACAGTTGTAAACATGTTGTGTTTATCATAAATTGGTACAATATGATTATCACACAAGCAGTTCACATGATCTGCATTATGAATTCACTGTTTAAAACAGTGACAGATATATTATGTTTTAATGTTGAAATTTTAGATGTGTACTTCTTTGTTCAGCAGTTATTTTTGTCATTCATGAACAATTCTTGTTTATTTGGTGTAAAAGCTGGTCAGTGTACATCATTTATCCATGTTTGTTGATAAAGAATACTGTAATGCTACCTTCCAGTTTATATAATAGATGTGTAATTGTTGGCTTAAAACAGTCTAAATAACCAATGTTAATGTACTTCTGTCAAATATTTAGGTATATATAAAGGCATGGATACTATTATATCTGTAGCATTACATGCCTCATATAACCTAGCTTTGTAGAATGTATAAAATGTGCTGAATAAAGGAGTAAATATTGTCTTGTTTGTTATGCAGAACTGTTTATTGATTATGATGTCACTATTTGCTGCTTTTTGACAAACTAGAACAACTTTCTTTGTTGTCTAAATAATTAGAGTAATTAATTGCTGCAGTTGACTCTTGCTTATCTGAACTGCTACAGAGCGAAGTCAGGATATGTAGGACGCCACCCTTTGAGTTCAACTGTTTATACTCAACACGGATCACACCTGCAATGTATGGCTGACTGACTTTTCCAAGGGAAATTCAGAGTTTACTGAACTTGCTTTTGTAAAACAAATGCACACAGTAGTGATAAATGATTGGAAAGTGGAAGATTTATTGATAAACAAAAGCAACAGTGATTGACTAATTATCACATAACAGATGAAAGGAGATGTGATGAACACAACATACAATACATATATAACTAATAATACATTAAGGACAGATCATTTATCTAGAGTCAATACATCTCATACAGCAGTTTGATGAAAAACATAAAACAACATTGCCAAAAATCATCTCAGGTTTTACTTAGAAATAAATTGGGATAGAAACAAAGTCCTTCAGTGTCTTCATCTCTACAAGTCTTACCAGCCCTCTCTGCTGCTAACAGTCTGAAAGAGAACATAACATTTTGTGTCAAGATTTGCTTCATCTTTAATCTTAACAATGTCATATCAAGATGAAGGCAGGCAACACATTTGATGGAAGTTTTGTGGTAAATTTGTACATGCAGAAAATAATTGTGCATATATGATTGATGCCGATTATGTTTATTACAGCTACAAAAACTTGTACAAAATGTACATATTACAGATTCATTTGCACTGATCAATAATTTTTTTATGGTTGATTACTTCGTTCAGAAATGTGTATATTTCAAAACAAACCTTTCCTTAGCAAGTACCACAGAGAGACCAACAATTTGTGAAAGTTGTTCCGCAGTAATGCAGCCTTTGTCTTCAATCTGTAATATTTGATCAAGATATCAATGTTACAAATAACATATGTCAGTAGTAATACTAGTCTCTAAAACTGCTTAAATTATTTGTATAACTAACCATGCGTTTTGTTTCTTCAATAACTTGTTCTTCACTGTGAGAAACCAGTTGTAGAACCATTACGCCACTCTCAAACACACGTAATCTACAAACATACAGGCTTTTTTTAACATATTTGTTTAAGCATTAACTCTGCGTGTGATGGGGTCACCACAAATGTTCTTTACAATTGAAATGTGCCAAATGCACCTTAAAGATATCACAATTTAGAGATACTTATGTTCTTTATTTATTATTCATTTCATTATGTGATAAAGATATAAAATTAGTTAGTAAAAGTCATTAATGAGGTGACCTTAAATCCAGTCAAACGTTGTTACTCCTAAAGGAAATCAAAACACAATAAACTCACAGGTCAGTCTAGAACCAAATGTGTAACTGTGGTGTTGACTGCATTTGTTTATTTTCAAAACAATGAGATGACAAATGTTTGTTAAAATTTTGATAAGCATTTTAAAATATGAAATCATTTGAATACAAATATACTTCAATGCAAACAATCCAAAAAGCATTTAATAAATATAAGTAATTAATTTTTCTGTGAGAGACAGACAAAAATTACAAGAAATACACTAACCTAACTGGTAAATTTAATGTTTCCATTAATTTGCAGGCATTAATTAGATCCTCGGGGGACAGCAACTGAAAAATACAAAAAAACAGAAAGGAGTCATTGTTTATAAATTAAACATATTGTGAGTACTGATAAAATATTAGTTTTTGAAGTTACTTACCTCCATACCTCTAGCTCTATTAACACGACAATACACATCAGTCAATGTCATAATGCCCCCACATTCCTACAAGTGAATAAAAAACTATACTGAACATCCAACACTTATTAAAACATTATGATCTGAGTAGACATCTATGATATGGGTAGAAATCTGTTTTTATTTCTTACATCCTGATATTATGTAATACAATTTTAATTAAAAAGTATGGATATTATGTGATTCTGCATCAAATAAAATTTTGTTGTTGACTACCTTCAGTGGTGTTTGTAGGATGTCACTAAGTTGTTTAGCCAGTTCTCCGTAATATTTATGTCCAGTACCATGGGTCCCTCTGGTCACCGGATCATCAATACCAAGACTCAGCAAATAAGATTTGAATCTTACTGTCTGGAATTTTAATCAAAGACACCACCAACTATGTTTTGGCACATACTACAAAAGAGCATAAGCTTACTTTACAGAAATACTTAAACCAAGAACAGAAACATAATTAACTAGGTTTATAATTAACTATTGAAAATCTTTCATCCACCACAATGAATATATGTGTATATACATTTAATTAAAATTGGTACTATAAACTATTACTTTTATGGACATTTCTGATAAACTGGAATTAATCACGTCCAACGCCATAAATGACGGTAAGTTAAAGTCACGTTTAAAAACAGGAAGGGCAGGGATTTCCTATAGTATTTAACAATACTGATTGAGCTATATCATAACTTTGTCATTCATTAAATTGCAATACCATGAGGTAATAATAAAACTAGAGAAAACAACAGTTTTAGCATATTATGGTTACTGAAGTCCCGGTCATTAAGCCGAGACTTTGTGTCAACATTTTGACCCTTATTTTTTTTTTGGGGGGGTCTGCTTAATGGCTGGTGCTATTTCAGTGTCAAGTGTCAAGAAATCCAGTCATCGGGAAAATAATTTCAGTGTGTTAGCAGTCATCTAGAATCTAGATCTATTTGCAAATGGACATGAATCATCATTTTGATTTAAACTCGTGCAGTCATGGAGTAAAAATAGAAGTGAAACAAGTTAATGATAATTATATATGGCTTTATAATGGAAATAAATATTTATATGTAGAATAATCTGATTTTTGTAATTATGGATAAATGTAGTTAGACTCGGTAGCCCATTTCACGACTTTCAATTCAAAGGCAGCTTCGTTAACAAGACAAATCCGGACAAACCCAGACATTCCGTAGCCAAGAGCATCGTATCTCGTTCATTTGGCGGCATAGACATTAGGGTGTCCCCATATACATATTTTGTCTGGGCATATTTATTCTAATAAAGGGATAATTACTGATTAATTAATTTATTTTCAATAGTTAGTTACTAACTAAAAGCATATACCGGTAATTTACATTGTCTGGTTATTGCTGTGTTAGTGACCAATACGTACCATCAAAGGCTCAGTATTGAGTAGTAATTGACAATTATCGTCAAGGTGAATGTGTCTAATTTTTTCCAAGTCATTGACTTCATATGTGGTTCACTGAATGTTTAATCACATCGTTAACTTAAGTTTGAGGTCATACATATGGGCTAACAGTTTGTGTAAATGATCATTATAATTTGCCTTGATCTATTGGCAGTATACAAAACACATTGGTATGAATAATGAATTATGAAAACAAAACTATTTCCTGCGTTCAAAATGTCACCTGGAAATACTGCAGAGAAAAGGTTCAGCTTAATGGACGGTACTACCATAAATTGTGATATTTTAGTCCTAAAAACGACCTCGGCTTAATGGCTGGGTTGGCTTAATGGCCGGGACCTACGGTATGTGGTTGTGTCAAAGAGTTTACTACATCTCTAATACCTCATCCTCTGTTATATCTCCTTGTTTTTCTTTGATTTTTGTGGATATATTCTTGGATAAGGTCACCATTTCTCTTGCCTGAAGTAGACAGATGCCTAATATTATTAAATAAACCAAAAATATTTAATTTATTTTCATACAAAAATATTTAATTTATTTTCATCTACACAGTACTCTCTTTTTATTATAATAATATCACAATAAGATCCAGTTACAGTTAGACAAGAATTTATCTGGTGTAATATTTGAATAGTAATAAATGTAGTAATCACACATAACATACAGTTAAGTATGTACTGAATACCTTCTCCATAAGCTTGTTTAAATCTTCAAATGCCTGACTGATATTCTGGTCAGTTTCCTTATTTTTCTTCTCCAATTTCTTTTGAATGCCACCAATTCCTGTCCTGAATTCCCTAGTTTGCTGAAAAAAGAAAAGGCAAAATTATACTTATGATATATTGCAAGTATCATAAATATAGTTCAAGATTACAAAATGTAATAATTAAACAGATAATGCAATTATTCATAACATTTCATAAAAGATAATTTCAGTAAAACAAGTAACTGACTGATTTGTTTAGTTTTAGCACTATTATTGCCAAGGACATATAGCTCAAGCATGAATCTCCAGGGACATTTCTTATGACATCCAAGAAGGCACAGTGGGCCAATTCAAAACCCTGAACTCTCTATTCTGAACATGTGTAGTTGCTTACATTCTCCCAAAAAATATTATATTTCCTGCTTCTTTTTGAAGGAAACCAGATATATCATAGAAAATGCTAGTCCTTTATGTTGTGTCAGTGTTTCTATTTTATTATGTTTCAATTCTAAAAGAAATAAGTGCACTCACATTTGATAATAGACCTGTATGGGAAACTATCTGATATTTACAAAGACCAAATATGTGTGTTACTAATATACTTAAATATGAAGCAAACAATAATCTGTATCACAGACATATTTGTCAACAGCTGCAACACACAATAACATCAGAATAACCAAAATATAACGCTGACTGACTGATCTTTATCAAAACATTCATCAAGATTACAGAGAGCCCCAAAAGGATTTTTCTGCCAAACTGACTTGGGAAATCAGGTCTACTATACTAATTCAGTAAAAGACATTAAGTTGACTAATTTAATCTGGAAAATATGACAAACTATATACTGGTTAAGCATACAAAAAAGAATGTTTTCTTGATGCATGATATAGGTCAGCTATTTTAATTACAGTTTCAAGGGCAGTAATTTACATCTTGGAACTTTGGTTAGAGCTAAAAATATCCACTACAAATATGTTGGTTTACCATTTAAAGAATTTAATCCAAGATAGACACTCCAATGGCTATAATGTCAGTTGTTTTTTAGAAGAACCCCCCCCCCCCACTATATCCTTTATACAAAACATTTTAACTTTTGTATTCATATGCAGGAATACATTTTAATATTCACCATCTTATATTCATGCTTTGTATAATATTCACCACCAGTTGTATTCATTACATTTGTAGTAATGTACATATTTAAGTTATTTGTAACATTGATATTTTAGTGCAAATTCACTTTCATTTGCACTTCTTGCAATTTCACATAAAACATTCATTTTTTATATATGCCAATAAAGACTGCCTCTTTGGCCACATGGGTAGAGTGTGAGACTATTTACCTATGGCTATGGTCATTCTGTGCGGGAGGTCGCAGGTTCATGCCTCAGCCGTAGCACTATAGTAGGGGGAGTTTTTCATCCAACCAGGCAACTGATAAGGTTTTCTCCACCAAACATGCCATTTATTCTAAATTACAGACCATTTGCATCTCCCCCATTTGAGGTTGCCAGACACCTGTACATTTCTACAAATTATATTCTATTTAAAAATAATTCTGAGAAGTTTAACCCTCATCAAAAACTGCCATTTCGGCCATTATTATTATAAATGGATATCTTAAACTGACTTATTTTTACATTTTTGTCTAGTTCAGAGAAAAACTCAACTTTCTTCTCTTTCCAGGAAATGAACCTTGATCCTTTCTAAGCTTGTTTCCAGTGGTAATTCATTTATATAATACTACTACTACTATGAGCTAATAGTTATAATAATGATGGCGCATTTAGCCTGCTCTGTATGCAGACCTGATAATAAAACAAACAACATTAGGAAATGCTGTCTGAAATAGTTTTTGCAAAGTTTCTCTGATGGTAAAATTATTCTTTTTTCACTCAAATTTACAACTAAATTATCTTGTTAGGTTAGAAAGCTGTGACATTGGGACACAAGGTAAATAAGCAGCACATGTTTGTCCCATTCACCGAGTTAGCAAAGACATATAATTAATCAGAGCAGAAAAGTGTGAATGTATCCAAATTATGACTAACTTACTGAATTAGAGAGGTAGCAAAAGCAATAATATTATGAAACATAACTAACAATGCTATCCCCAATATGTGGCTTATACTTGTTTTATTTTTTTGGCATATCAGCTATCCTAATATGTATAGCTATACAAGGGTTATTTGTTCCCTTCTAATATCACCCACTGGCTTGGTTTGTACTGCAGCAGTGATCATGTGATACTGAATATTCAAGGATTTCACATAATGATCACACACATGATGGGTTTTTTCTAGATGGATTGTTTACATTTCAACTAACACAAATATTAGCCATGTCTCGGATCAATTTATTATTCAACAATAATACCTTCAATAATATAATTTTAAGGTCCTCTATAAATTAGATTAGTGGAATGAACTCAACATCACTGCATTAATTTAAATGAGGTAGGTGATATTGTATAGACACTCATCCATTGTTTTTTTGCAGGCTGAGTTGTGATAACCACTGATGGGTAATAATGTTAATTTTTAGATTCACTGTTGATATATTTTCAGATAAATAGAGGTGACAGAAATAAAATGGTTAAATAGATGGTTTTATTTGGTAGTAGAGGAATTAGTATAATAGTTGAATATCTCAACAACTGAGTCTGTACATAATACACATAGTTGGCCATTTCGTTGAGGAAAATTAGTACTAATTATTCACACTTTATTTGTTATTAATAAGGTTTATTATAAATAAATCAGGTTCGATATAAATAAACAATGGGTTTCACATCTAATACAATGAGTAAAAAGTGTATTATTTAACTATACAGTTACATTAAAGCCATAAGTCAAGATAGAGTCAAATGTAATGTTCATGATACAATGATAATGTATTAGTATAATAAGAGAAAAAGATACCAAACCAGTTTGTGATACTGACAGCTCATCATGATCATAAGACTGACCCAGAAAGATCATGTCAGCTGTAATTATTGCATCAACTACAACATTGTACATTTATCCATTTCCACAAACCGGAATTTTGACGTGCTGCAAACTTGGGATACATTTCAAAATGAAACATTTAGGGATTCTGGTTTTTGTGAGCCTAAGGGTCTAGTACTGTAGGTTAGTACTGGAAGTATTTTTGTGAGCCTAAAATGCTGTGTAGGATGTGAAAGTTCTAAGAGACTCAATGTGGTGAAGGTGTAGGTGTTGTTAGCTTTAGTAAAAAAAGAAAAACTGACACAAAAACAGTTAAAAATATGCCTAGAATATCTTGTATGTTATGATTACATGGTATCTTTCATCTCCCAAACAAACACAGAGCTATCAAGTATGAAATATGTAGACAAAAATACCAGGTGTGTGGTAGATCCTGAGACACCACCAGATGGAGCCACTGATTGCTCCCATCTCTTCTGGCCTAAGGTTTCATTCAGGTGATGAAAAAACTGAAATCAAATATAATGCAATAATGTTAAACTGTAAATGGCTGAGGTCTGTTGTTATAATAAATCCAATTTCTAATATATTCATCCCAAGACAAACCTCTTTTTGTCCTCCTTCCTTGAATGATAGACGTATAAAGGAACAAGCATTAGGACTGCTTTGTACAGGTCCTGGGGCCTTGTAAGCTGGTGATGGCTTCAAATGTATTACTATTTTAGCACTGTAAAATTAATATGAATAATTATTTCTACAGAAATAAAAAAACCAGTGCTGACAGCCAAGTTGAAAGGACCAATTAATCGAGCAGCTACTTATTTCAATATCATTGTACCCTGCCCCATATTTGAACTCGACCATTGTCAAAAAGTGGACCCTCCTAACTTTCAAAGCCAGTAGCAATCTTGAAAATGCTACATGGAATAAGCTGATACAACTGACAGCATAAATTTACAATAACAAAAATTACACCAGAATGCATGTGCTGTTTTATAAGAAAAATATTTTAAATAACTTCAAAATAGACTTTGAAAAACACTTTTCTACCAATATGAGATACCAATCAAATTACTGAACAGTTAGTAAAGTTCAGGCACTTACTTATTTAGTTCTAAATAGATGCCCTATGCTTATTACCTGTGTCTAAATTAAATAGTTTAACATTCTTACCTTTTGGTCAAACTTCCACTTTGCTCTTCAGCAAACACAATCATAGACAGCGACACACAGATTACCGATTTCTGTAGGAAACACAATAAATAGATCAAATAACACATTTCTGCCACATGGAAGGTGGTTTCCAGTGCACTCTGCCCAGTTCAAGTTCTGCCTATAGCCAAATCAGCCAATACTAACACAGCTAATTTAGATAAATTCCTACGATAAGGACATAATTACATGGAATAGAAAGTGAAACTTTTCCATGTTTCCATTTATATTTCTTTGAATACTCCCACAACTCTCATGGACATCATTTGTCCTCAATCAGGTGCCAACTTTATATTTACAATAATGACTGCTCAAACAAGAAGCTTTAGTTCTATTGTATGGGAACTCCAAACAGAAAGAGTATTTATACGAGTGTGAATGACGACATCTCTAGATAAAAGAGTGATGAACTGTCCTGAAAAGCGAACACTCTCATGCGAGAAGCTAGTACCTTCTGAAAGGTTATAAGTTTAATGAGAGGTCAGATGTAATATAAAATTTCTGGAACTATTTATGTACACATTGTATCAAATTAAAAACATCAATATACATTACCTGGTCTTTGTAATCTCTCCAAATAATTCTGTGTGTTGTGAGAACTGCTTTTCCATGGTCAAATGGAGTACTCTAATAAAAAGTAAATAAAATAATGAAAACATTCTGTACACTTGTAAACCAGTGCCAAGACCAAGCCTCGCCAAAGCTACTCACCCAATCATTAAACATTAAGAATTACGTTTTTTATCATTTGAAAATATTCGTCAGAACTATTTAATGAGATTGTTTAATTGGTATACGTAGACCTCAGCCCATTGATAAAAGGACACCTCGACCCCAGTCAAATAAAGGATATTTTGCTATACTGAGCTATGCTGCGACAGAGGCCCTGTAGACAGGTCCATATTATGATATATTAAACAGATAACAAGTGAAATAAGTGTGCTTAAGATAAATTTTAAAATTCAGATAAATGTGTAACTTCTAGCACAGTTAGCAATCTTTGGGCGGGTAAATAAATGGATGAACACTAGTGGGGGAAACTTACGTTATAATAATGTAAATTTCTGAATAATGAAGACTTCTGATGCTTCAGTTTATTATCTGAGACAAGGCTCACCTGGGTTATAACTAATGACACTTCATCCTGAATATCAAATTGAAAATTTTGGGGCGTTGCTTTTGTTGATGGTAGTTGGGATTGTGTGACAGTGTCAATGTTAGGGAGTGCTGTGTATGGCTCATTGTTAGGGACATTTTCACTGATTAGTTCATTCACTATGATGCCGGCAGATTTAAATGGATTTTCCTGTGCCACTGTCTTGGCCACGTGGACAATAGAGGGGGCGATTTCAGCACCAGGTCTGGGTGGGTGGATGTGTTCATGTGGCCTGGCTCAATACAGGTCAACAGTTTTGCGAACATACAGTGGCACCACAGTTAATGCTCTTTTAATGCTGGCTACATCGCCGTGTTCTAGACTGACCAC
>Ga0256913_10001672_pt1 | contig 11333 bp, 8 predicted proteins | sample Axial_MatmetaG_FD_185970 | JGI IMG/M metagenome (GOLD analysis project Ga0256913, IMG submission 185970) | Deep-sea worm associated microbial mat communities from Axial Seamount, Juan de Fuca Ridge, Pacific Ocean - Axial_Mat | ecosystem: Environmental > Aquatic > Marine > Oceanic > Microbial...
ATACTTTTCGTTTATTTTTGTCTGATGAAAAGACCTGCCCCCCGATCATTCTTGAATAATTATCAAATAAAAACATATACCATGAAAAAACTTTTGCTTTTTGCTATGATATTACTGGCAGCAGCAGCATGCAAGAAAGATGATGCAGACGTAGATACTTTTGACACAGAAGCTCAGGCAAGAATAGATGATCAACTTATACAAGAGTATCTAAAAACCCAGCCTGATTCAATCCAGGATAATGTTATAAAAGATCCTTCCGGATTGTATTACGTTATATTAAAGGAAGGAAACGGGAAACATCCTGATCGTTACAGCCAAATATCTATTTATTACAAAGGTATTTTAATGGAAACAGGTGAGGTATTTGACGATCATTCCGATAATGTCGCAATCTTTAACTTAAGTCAGTTAATTGCAGGCTGGCAAATAGGTGTTCCTAAATTGAGTAAAACGGGAAAAGGATTATTCTACATCCCCTCCGGCCTCGCTTACGGCCCCGACGGTGCCGGAAATGGTAAAATCCCGCCAAACTCAGTTCTCATTTTTGAAATATACCTTGCTGATTTCAGATAAAACCTCAGCTAACCATAAATTAAAACCCTGTCTGCATTTTACTTTTGCAAACAGGGTTTCTTTTTTTCGAAAATATCTACCCATAAGAAATTACTCATCCAGCAAAGGGATAGACTCTAAATATTCCTTCTGTTCCTGCGACAGGTCTTTCCCGTCATTGGTCAGTGTCCATACCATCTTCTGTAAATGATCTGCTATCTCCATATACTTATCCAGCCCTTCAGCATTTGCTGTTTTTAATGATTGTGCAGATGGCGGAACAATAAAATTCTCAATATTAACTTACCGGCCATCCAGGCTTTTCAGCAGTTTTTCCCAAACTTCTTTTGACGAGGTTACACCCGGTATGGTATAATGCAGATTTTCGTTTGAGCCGTCACGCCCCCGGTTAAGACATGCTGCTATAACAGATACAGTTCGTTTAGAGTGTGCTTTTACGTAAAAAATAACTCTCTTTAAAAGCATGCCGTTTTGATATCCCTTTCCTACCACTTGAAATACCAATCCCTCAGGAAGGGTTATCCGTCTGTTTATATTACTAATATTGGTAAATGTAAGTTTAACAGTGATCCATAATCTAAGTTGTCCATTATAAAGACTACCTCCCGATCCACATATCATGTTTTCAGGATCTTCACTAATGGATTTCAATTTAGTTTGTTCTGAACCAATAATATCTGCCAATGTCAGCTCTTCTCCTCCTACAACTTCATAAGTAACTCCGTCAGGAGGGACAAAAGGTTCCCTGATTTCAAATTCTCCGGGTGTTTCACCCATTCCCGGAATACCTCCGGGTTGTTCACTTGTCTGTTCACATGATGTAAAACCAATTACTATCAGTGAAACAATGCAAAACATACTAATAACTCTATTCATGGCTTTAATATTTTGTAAGTTAAAAATCAGATCAATAAAAGTAAGTGATAAACCATAGAACAAAGTTACACCCATAAGCATGCATCTGTCAATAGAAAATTGAGGAAATATTTTTCACACCATGAATTATTTTATGAAATACACTTTATGCACATTTTGTTTTCATTATCCACCATGTAGTAATTGCCATAAAAAAAACTCCCTCAAAATGAGGGAGTTTTTTAGTAAACTTTATTATTAATTAATCACGATCAGGTAAAGAGTTAAAATAATCAATCTGGTCCTGAGTTAACTCCCTTCCATCATTTGTCAGATTCCATATAGCTTTTTGAATATGATCAGCAATATCTGAATACTTTTTACGCTCAGTAGAATTACTCAGATCATAATCTTCCATCTTACATTTCTTTTTAGCAAACATTTTACAGAAATTCTGCATTATTGGTGATGCTGTAACTCCCCGCCACTTATATGTAACATCAGTTGTTGATCCATCATAACCTTTATTTAAACACATTAATGAAAGAGTTACATCAATTGTAGATTTACCATCCAAACAAAGGGTAATAGGACAAACTACAATACCATTTTGAAAACCGGGTTCAGAAACCTCAAAAACAGTTCCGGCTGGTATATCAATACACATTCTTTGGTCACTATCGTTAGTGATGGTCAATTTTACAAGTATCCATATATTTAGATGTTCATTATACATATTACCGGCACAACCTACAAATGAAGGAATAACAGAATTTTTTAAAACATTTTGTGATGATGACGATAATATAGCATCAAGTGTTGTTTCATCTTGCGATTCCAGGTTAATTGCAATCCCCTGAGGTGCAACAAAAGGTTCAGCAATTTCAAGTTCTCCCGGTGTTTCTCCCATTCCGGGTATTCCTCCGGGCTCTTCTGTTTGTTGTTCACATGATGTGAAACCTATTAAAAATAGGGATGCGATAAAAAACAGGTTGACAATTTTTTTCATGACTTTAATATTTAATTAGAATGTGATTTTCATTTATAATTATCTATACAAATGTACGTAAAAAAATATTTAAAAGTCAATATATTAAAAAAAGTTAAATCTGATCTTTGTATAATAAAAAGCAAACCCCAAAGACTGATCCACCCCATAACACCCTAACACAATGCATGTTACAAGAATCTATGATCAAAATAAGTAAACTAAATCAGAAAGACACAAAAATAACTGTGTTTGACAAACAAACGATTTAAAAAGATATTCGTGTAAATAATGTTGATGAAAAATACCGGATTATCGACGTTTCCCCCTTGGTACAACCACCGGAGTTAAAATTTTGTAGTCAATATCCACTTCTCCCCGGGAAATCCTGTTCAATTTTGATTTAAGCAATCGTTTTTTTAAAGGACTTAAATGATCGATAAATAAAATACCTTCAATGTGATCATATTCATGTTGCACAACCCTTGCAGCAAAACCGGAATAGGTTTCGGTAACAGGAATAAAATCTTCATCAAGATATTCGATTGTTATCTGAGACGGCCTTTTAACCTCTTCACGAATGGTTGGAAGACTCAGACATCCCTCATCCTGGATATCTTCCTCTCCAGTCCTTTCCACTATTCTGGCATTAATAAAAACTCTTTTAAAATCTTTCAATTCCGGAAAATCTTCTTCTAACGGTGTTGCATCGATAACAAACAAACGTATCGATTTATTCACCTGAGGAGCAGCTAAACCAATACCGTCAGATTTGTACATTGTCTCCCACATATTCTCAATAATATCACTTAACCCTTCATGATCGGGAGTGATATCTTTTGCTACCTTTCTTAAAACCGGGTGTCCGTAAACTGCTACCGGATAAACCATTATTTTTTATATTTTTAATTAAAAACTTTCACCTTGCTTATGCTCCATGTAAGTCTGGAGAATAATTGTTGCACTGATCTTATCTACAAGCTCTTTGTCTCTTCTCGCCATTTTCTTCAAACCTGCATCTATCATTGTTTGAAATGCCATTTTCGAAGTAAATCGCTCGTCAACCCACCTTAACGGCATATCAGGATACTTCTTTTTAAATCTGTTTACAAACGGCCTGATATATTTCATTGATTCCGAATCCTCACCTGTTGACTGTAACGGATATCCTATCACGATTTCTTCAACGTCCTCCTTACTCATGTAATCAACCAAAAAATCAAACAATTTATGAGTAGGAATTGTTGTAAGGCCGTTTGCAATAATCTGTAAAGGATCACTTACCGCAATACCACACTTCTTTCTCCCGTAATCAATAGACAAAATACGTCCCAAATCTTTTTTTGCAAAGATAGTAAATTTGATAAACTGAGGAGTTGATAATTTGAGTATTTGAAATGCCGGTTACTGAAAAAACAAACCCTCCGGAAAAAATAACTCCGGAGGGTTGAAAATATAGTTTCTGATTGCTTTTTATCTCAATGCGGCCTGAGCAGCAGCAAGACGTGCAATAGGCACACGGAAAGGAGAACAACTAACGTAGTTCAATCCTGTACGGTGACAGAACTCAACTGATGTAGGCTCTCCACCATGCTCACCGCAAATACCAACCTTCAGGTTCTTACGAACACTGCGGCCTTTTTGTGTTCCCATCTCAACAAGCTGGCCAATACCTTTCTGGTCAAGTACCTGGAACGGATCGTTTTTCAGGATACCTTTCTTAAGATAGATAGGCAAGAATTTACCAGCATCGTCACGTGAGTAACCAAATCCCATTTGAGTAAGGTCGTTAGTTCCGAATGAAAAGAACTCTGCAACCTCAGCGATCTCGTCAGCAGTGATAGCAGCACGAGGTATCTCGATCATAGTACCTACCATGTAATCGATCTTATCGCCTTTCTCTTCAAACAGTTTGGCAGCTACTGTATCTATTAACTCTTTCTGAAGCTCAAGTTCTTTAACAACTCCTACAAGAGGAACCATGATCTCAGGATAAGTCTTAACACCCTCAGCCTTCAGTTCCAGAGCAGCGCCAAGGATAGCACGTGCCTGCATTTCTGTGATCTCAGGATAAGTATTTCCAAGACGACAACCACGATGTCCCAACATCGGGTTAAACTCATGAAGATCTTCAACTTTCTTTTTTATCACCTCAACGCTAACACCCATCTCTTCCGCCATCTCTTTTTGGTTAGCCTCTTCGTGAGGAACGAACTCGTGCAACGGCGGGTCAAGCAGACGAACAGTAACAGGAAGTCCTTCCATAGCCTTAAAAACGCTCTTGAAGTCGGCCTGCTGAATAGGCAATAACTTATCAAGGGCTGCACGACGACCTGCCTCATCATCAGCAAGGATCATTTCTCTCATAAGCTTCAGACGCTCTCCTTCGAAGAACATGTGCTCGGTACGGCAAAGACCGATACCTTCGGCACCGAATTTACGTGCTTGCAATGCATCACGTTCTGTCTCAGCATTTGTACGAACATTCATTGTACGATATTTATCGGCAAGACGCATAACCTCACCGAAGTCACCGCTCAATTCAGGTTCTCTTGTGGCGATCTGTCCTTCGTAAACCTCACCGGTTGAACCGTTAAGAGAGATCCAGTCACCTTCTTTGAATACTTTTCCTCCTGCAGTAAGAGTACGTTCTTTGTAATCTATCTCAAGCCCGCCTGCTCCCGACACACAGCATTTACCCATTCCACGGGCAACAACGGCAGCATGAGAAGTCATACCTCCTCGGGCTGTAAGAATACCTTTGGCAACATCCATACCTTCAAGATCTTCAGGAGAAGTCTCGATACGAACAAGAATTGTCTGAGGATATTTATCTGCTTCGTCAGCATGGAAAATGATTTGTCCTGTGGCAGCACCCGGCGATGCAGGAAGACCACTGGCCACAACGTTAGCGGCTTTAATGGCATCCTTATCGAATACAGGGTGAAGCAGTTCGTCAAGCTTGTTAGGTTCCTGACGAAGAACGGCAGTTTTCTCATCAATCATACCTTCACGAACCATATCCATAGCGATCTTCACCATGGCAGCAGCTGTTCGCTTACCGGTACGTGTCTGAAGCATCCAAAGCTTACCGTCCTGAATGGTAAACTCAAGGTCCTGCATATCTTTGAAATAGTTCTCAAGTTTCTCCTGAGTATCGAAAAGTTCTTTGTAAGCACTTGGCATTGATTCTTCCAGAGAAGGGAACTGAGTAGCTCTTACCTCTTCAGAAACACCGGCAAGCTTGGCCCAGCGACGTGAACCTTCAAGAGTGATCTGCTGAGGGGTACGGATACCGGCAACAACGTCCTCACCCTGAGCGTTGATCAGGTACTCACCATTGAAAATATTCTCACCTGTTGCAGCATCTCGTGTAAATGCAACACCTGTTGCAGAATTATCGCCCATGTTACCAAATACCATAGCCTGAACGTTAACTGCAGTTCCCCACTCATCAGGGATCTGGTTCATCTGACGATAGTAAATTGCACGGGTAGTATTCCAACTGTCGAACACAGCCATAATAGCTCCCCAAAGCTGATCCCACGGATCAACAGGAAAATCATGTCCTGTTTGTTTTTTTACAGCAGCTTTAAACTTAACTACCAATTCTTTAAGTGCATCAACATCAAGCTCATTGTCCTGCTTAACGCCTTTTGCTTTTTTAACTTCCTCAAGAATTTCTTCGAAAGGATCAATATCTTCTTTTGATTCAGGTTTCATTCCAAGAACCACATCGCCATACATCTGTACAAAACGACGGTATGAATCCCATGCAAACCTTTCATTTCCCGATTTTCTGGCAATAGCCACTACCGCATCATCATTAAGTCCGAGATTAAGAACCGTATCCATCATACCCGGCATGGACACACGTGCTCCTGAACGTACTGAAACTAACAAAGGATTATCTTTCCCACCAAACTCAGAACCCATATGTTTCTCAACATGGGCAACTGCAGTCTCCACGTCTTCTTTAAGCAATTCAACAACTTTGTCTTTACCTAATTTATTGTACTCTGTACAAGTATCAGCTGTAATAGTAAATCCCGGAGGTACCGGAACACCTATAAGGTTCATTTCAGCAAGGTTAGCACCTTTACCACCTAACAGGTTTTTCATGTCTGCTCTACCTTCGGCTTTTCCGTTACCGAATGTATAAACGCGTTTTGTACTCATTTTTAGTGAATTAATATGAATTAATGAATATAAAAAATTATGTTTTCAATAAGGAATACAAAGAAACAAAATTTTTATCAAAGCAGCTAATATTTGCACCAACTCATTGATTAGCACAGGTTAAATTAACCAACGTTAACTATTTGAATGGTTCTATGGTTCTATGGTTAAAGTGTTGATTGGTTCTTGGTTTTCTTCTCTAATCTCAAATCGCTGATCTGATATCGCAAATCTACAAATTCCACATCAAGGAGGTTAGGGGATAAAAACGAAAAATTGTTCTTCGCTAATCACGAATCGCCAATCTGCTATCGCTTATCCCAAAGTTCCCCCTCAGGAAAGTTATATGCGTCTAGGATTCTTTAAAACAAAAAAACGCCGCACATGAAGTGCAGCGTTCTTTTGAATATGTCAAGTGAATAAAAATTATTCAACCACTTTGTAATCCAACTCGGCAAGACGCTTGTAGTTACTATAACGCCATTTTGCGTTTTGCTCAGCAGCTGAAAACAGATCTTCTGCCTCATCAGGATTAGCTTTAAGCAGGGCTGTATAACGTACCTCTCCAAGCAGGAAGTCACGGAACTTGCTCCAGTCAGGCTCTTTTGAATCGAGAGTGAAAGGATTCTTTCCTTCTGCTTCCAACATTGGGTTATAGCGATACAGTTGCCAGTATCCTGCCTCAACGGCTTTTTTCTCTTCAGCCTGGGATTTACCCATTCCTGCTCTCAATCCGTGGTTGATACACGGAGCATAAGCAATGATCAATGATGGTCCCGGATAAGCTTCAGCCTCTTTAAGAGCCTTGAAGTAGTGGTTGTTATTTGCACCCATAGCTACCTGGGCAACGTAAACATATCCGTAAGTTGTGGCCATCAGACCAAGATCTTTTTTACGGATCTTCTTACCTGCAGCTGCAAACTTGGCAATAGCTCCGGTTGGTGTAGCTTTAGATGACTGACCACCTGTATTAGAGTAAACCTCAGTATCCATAACAAGGATGTTGATATCCTCACCTGAAGCAATAACGTGATCCAGTCCGCCGTAACCGATGTCATAAGCCCATCCGTCACCACCGAATACCCAAACCGATTTCTTAACAAGATGGTCTTTCAGCTTAAGGATCTCTCCGGCAATACTGTGTTTTTCAGTTTCAAGAGCTTTAAGTACTGCAATCGAAGCTGCACGTGACTTCTCTCCGTCCTCCTTGGCCTCAAGCCATGCTTCGAAAGCCTCCTTGGTTGCAGGTGCTACATCGTTGAGTGACTCTTGCATGAAACGTGCAATGCGCTCACGGAGTTTCTTAACAGCAGTTGCCATACCAAGGCCATACTCAGCATTATCCTCGAACAATGAATTTGCCCATGCCGGCCCCCGATTATCACTGTTTGTACAATACGGAGTAGAAGGTGCTGAACCGCCATAGATAGAAGAACATCCTGTAGCGTTGGCAACCATCATTCTATCACCATAAAGCTGAGTGATAAGTTTAATGTAAGGTGTCTCACCACAACCAGCACAAGCTCCTGAAAATTCAAACAAAGGCTGTGCGAACTGAGATGACTTAACATTAAGGGTTTTAGGTGTAATGGTATCCTTGATCGTTACCTTTTCAACCATGTAATCCCAACGGTCGACTTGATCCATTTGAGTTTCAAGCGGCTTCATCACAAGCGACTTTACTTTCGACGGACAAACATCAGCACAGTTACCGCAACCAGTACAGTCAAGGACACTTACCTGAATGCGGAACTGAAGACCTCCGTAATTCTTGCCCTGTGCTTTCTTGGCTGTTGTTCCTTCGGGAGCATTGGCCATCTCTTCCTCGTCAAGCAGGAACGGACGGATAGCAGCGTGAGGACAAACATAGGCACACTGGTTACACTGGATACAGTTGTCAACATCCCACTCGGGTACCGTTACAGCAATACCACGTTTCTCGTAAGCTGCTGTTCCCGCAGGGAAAGTTCCGTCTTCGTAACCGTTGAAAGCACTTACAGGAAGAGAATCCCCTTCAAGATTATTCATCGGCTCAACAATATTCTTGATGAAATCAGGCACAGCTTTTTTATCTGCTGAAGCATCTTCGCCAAGATCAGCCCACTCTTTAGGTACTTCTATCTCAGTTACATCACCGCCAAGCTCAACAGCTTTGAAGTTCATGTTAACTATATCTTCACCCTTACGGCTGAACGACTTAACGATAGCTTTTTTCATATGCTCAACAGCCTCATCGTAAGGTATCACCTCTGAGATCTTAAAGAATGCAGACTGCATGATGGTATTGGTACGGTTACCAAGACCTATCTCTTCAGCTATTTTTGTTGCATTGATGATATAGAATTTGATATCATTCTCTGCCATGAACTTCTTGAACTTGTTAGGAAGATGCTTCTTGGTCTCTTCCACATCCCAGATAGAGTTCAGCAGGAATGTACCGCCTTTCTTCATTCCTTTAAGCATGTCGTACTTCTCAAGGTAAGCAGGCACGTGACATGCAACAAAGTCAGGTGTGTTCACAAGATAAGGTGAACGGATAGGATCATCACCGAAACGAAGGTGAGAAATAGTGATACCTCCCGACTTCTTAGAGTCGTATGCAAAATAAGCCTGAGCATATTTATTGGTATTGTCACCGATGATCTTGATAGAGTTTTTGTTGGCACCAACAGTACCATCAGATCCTAAACCATAGAATTTACCTTCGAAAGTACCTTCAGAAGCAAGGCTGATCTCAGGAAGTAACGGAAGCGATGTAAAAGTTACATCATCAACGATACCAACTGTGAAATTATTCTTAGGCTCGTTCATCTTCAGGTTCTCGAAAACAGCAACCATCTGGGCAGGAGTTGTGTCTTTTGATGACAATCCGTAACGACCTCCAACAACAACAGGAGCTCCCTCTTTACCATAATACAGGTCACGTATGTCAAGATACAAAGGCTCACCGTTTGCTCCCGGCTCTTTTGTCCGGTCAAGCACAGCAATGCGCTTAACTGTTGAAGGCATAGCTTCCATAAAATATTTAGCAGAGAACGGACGATACAGGTGAACTGCTATCAAACCAACTTTCTCGCCTTTGGCTGTAAGATAATCGATGGTTTCCTTGATGGTCTCAGTAACAGAACCCATTGCAATCACAATATTCTCGGCATCTTCAGCTCCGTAATAATCGAACGGACGATACTTACGGCCGGTGATCTTGCTGATCTCATCCATGTAATCTGCAACTACATCAGGCAGATTAGTGTAATACTTATTCTGAGCCTCACGAGTCTGGAAATAGATATCAGGGTTCTGAGCAGTACCTCTTGTTACAGGATGTTCAGGATTCAGAGCATTGTCCCTGAAACTCTGAAGAGCTTCATAATCGAGTAATTTTTCAAGGTCTTCCTGCTCCATCAGCTCAACTTTCTGTATCTCATGTGAGGTACGGAAACCGTCGAAGAAGTGAAGGAAAGGAACACGTGTCTTGATAGATGCAAGATGAGCAACTCCTGCAAGGTCCATAACTTCCTGAATGCTGCCTGTTGCCAGCATTGCAAAACCTGTCTGGCGTGTTGCCATTACGTCACTATGGTCGCCAAAAATAGACAAAGCCTGGGCAGCAAGACTACGTGCACTTACATGAAATACTCCCGGAAGAAGTTCTCCTGCAATTTTATACATATTAGGGATCATCAGCAACAACCCCTGTGATGCAGTAAAAGTAGAAGTTAATGCACCGGCTTGCAATGAACCGTGTACAGCACCGGCAGCACCGGCCTCTGACTGCATCTCTTCAACTTTAACTGTTTCGCCAAAAATGTTCTTTCTTCCGGCGGCAGCCCACTCGTCAACATTCTCTGCCATGTTGGAAGAAGGTGTGATCGGATATATTGCAGCCACTTCACTGAACATATATGCAATATGTGCAGCTGCATGGTTTCCGTCACAGGTGATAAACTTTTTTTCTTTTGTCATTTCTATTAAAATTAAGTGTATTTAATATTTGTTTATATATTTATTCCCAAAAGGGTCTTAAAGTTACAATAATCAATTTACTATCTCAACATCATATCTTTATTTAATGAAGAAATCCGAAAAGCCATAGCGGTATCTCATTTTCATCTCCCACTTCGATCATATTTTTAACAAGATAATGACCTTTTTCCAGCTCCGATCTGTTCATTTCGCTATCCACATGAAAGACCACATTTTCGTTCACCATAAAATCTCCCTCTTTACAGTAATTCACTGAATTATTATAAGCAACCTGATTATAAAAAAACGTTTTATTCAGTAATGTTTGGCCTGTCTCTCCGTTATAAACAGAATAAACAAGATTGGGATTTTGCATGTAAATATATGCAGGTTTTTTCGCCTGACTGTCATCTCCGGGCTCAAACAACATATTGATCAGTTGTGCCTGGTTCAAATAATTGAGATAGTTCATTATTGTTGCACGTGATGTTTCAACTTCACTGCTCAGCTTACTGATATTGGGCTGAAAAGGAGCTGATTTGGCAACCAGATACAACAATTTCCTCAATTTCGGCAAATACTTCAATTCAACCTGTTGAAGATAACTTATATCTATTTCAAGAATAAAATTAATTGTTTTAAGCAGCTTTTCGAAATAGTTATGCTTCTCAAGAAAATAAGGATAATATCCATGATGCAGATAATCGTTGTAAAAAGCCAGAGGTTTCACCTTTTTTACGATCTCCCTGCTTATTTCGATATGATCCTTCAA
>Ga0256913_10001673_pt1 | contig 11323 bp, 7 predicted proteins | sample Axial_MatmetaG_FD_185970 | JGI IMG/M metagenome (GOLD analysis project Ga0256913, IMG submission 185970) | Deep-sea worm associated microbial mat communities from Axial Seamount, Juan de Fuca Ridge, Pacific Ocean - Axial_Mat | ecosystem: Environmental > Aquatic > Marine > Oceanic > Microbial...
TGTTTTGCCCCATACTATCATTTTTGAAATCATGGGGTCGTAAAACATGGGTATTTCGTATCCGGGGTACACGTAGCCGTCGTGTCTTATGCCAAAACCGAGTGGTTCGCACAAATGATGGATTTTCCCCGGACTGGGCATAAAATTGTTGTCGGGGTCCTCGGCATAAATTCTCACTTCAACGGCATGACCGTTTTGCGACAATTCATCTTGTTTAAACGACAGTTTTTCTCCGTTGGCAATGTTAATCTGTTCTTTTACCAAATCGACTCCCACGACCATTTCGGTGATAGGATGCTCCACCTGAAGCCGTGTGTTCATCTCCAGAAAGTAGTAGTTCAGGTCGTCGTCAACAATGAACTCTATGGTTCCGGCGCCTGCGTAATTCACCGCTTTTGCTGCCGCTACCGCATGTTTTCCCATCTCATTCCGTACTTTGTCGGTCATTATGGGCGAAGGTGTTTCTTCTATAACTTTTTGATGCCTTCGTTGTACGGAGCATTCGCGTTCGAAAAGGTGAACACAATTTCCGTGTTTGTCGCAAACCACCTGAAACTCGATATGATGAGGAGAGTTAATGTATTTTTCCACATAAACGGCATCGTCGCCGAAAGCGGCTTTTGCTTCCGATTTGGCGGCATTTACCGCCGAAACAATATCTTCTTCTTTGGTTACTAATCTCATTCCTTTTCCGCCGCCACCGGCACTTGCTTTTACCATTACCGGTAATCCTATCTCCTTGATGACTTTAACAGCCTCTTTAATGTCTTTTATGGGTTCTGTGGTGCCGGGTACAACGGGAACCCCCGCTGCAATCATTGTTTTGCGTGCCGTTATTTTGTCTCCCATGGTGTTTATGGCATATGCTCCCGGTCCTATAAACTCTATGCCCTCTTTTTTGCAGCGCTCCGAAAAACCTGCATTTTCCGACAAAAAGCCGTATCCGGGATGTATTGCATCGGCTCCCGACTTTTTTGCAGCCTCTATTATCTTGTCAATTACAAGATAGCTCTCGTTCGATGACGATGCACCTATAAAGTATGCCTCGTCGGCATAGTGTACGTGCTTTGAGGTGCGGTCGGCTTCGGAATAAACGGCAACGGTTGAAATTCCCATCTCTTTGCAGGTCCGCATTACACGAATGGCAATTTCGCCCCTGTTTGCAATTAATACTTTTTTAATCATAAAATACGAGTTAAATGTCTGACAATCATACTTATAAACTTGTTTGTTATAAACAAACGGTGGGGTAAAGATATAAAATTATCAAAAACACAAAAATATCCCTTACAAAGAAAAGCGTTTGGACCATTATTAAAAAGTAATGGTGTTTGTACAAAATGCTTTGTGAAAAAAGATTTACTTTTGCCTGACCGTTTTTGACAAAATGTTTATTTTTTTATGAAGTCGATAAAATTGGCGATATTTTCCTTGTTGGTTTCCCAGTTTTTTTTTCAAGAAGGATGTATTAACAGGTACGAAAACATTGACGGCGATAAAGCTGTATTTACGGGAAGAGAAAGCTGCAAAAAGTGTCATGAAAAGGAGTATGACGAATACAGCGGTTCCGACCACGACTTGGCTATGGATACCGCTACCGCCCAAACCGTTTTGGCCGATTTCGACAGTAGTACATTTACAAGAAACGGTTTTACGAGCCGTTTTTACAAAAAAGGGGGGAAGTTTTACGTTTACACGAAAGGGAAAAACGGCAAACCCGCCGAATATCAAATAGCATACACTTTCGGGTATAACCCTTTGCAACAGTATCTGGTGCCTTTCGACAGCGGACGGTTACAATGTTTGCAAATAGCATGGGACACCAAAAGAAAGAGGTGGTTTCATCTTTCGGATTCAATACACAAAAACGAAACTATAAAGCCTGACGACTGGTTGTATTGGACAAATAACGGTCAAAATTGGAATGGAATGTGTGCCGAGTGCCATTCTACAAATTTGAAAAAAAATTACAACCCCCGAACACATATTTACAAAACCACATGGTCGGAAATTGATGTGAGTTGTGAGGCTTGCCACGGTCCCGCTTCCGAGCATTTGAGGTGGGCGGAACTGTCGCCTGAAGAGAGACAAAAATATCCGGATATGGGATTGGCGGTTAGTACAGGCAATGTAAATTCACACAGGGTGATAGACCGGTGTGCATATTGTCATTCGCGCAGAAGTTCGTTCGGCGATTTTCAATTTCCGCACGGTAATATTTACGATATTATCCGCCCGCAATTACCGGTGCCACCTTATTATTATATAGACGGTCAGATTTTGGACGAAGATTATGTTTACGGCTCTTTTGTTCAGTCCAAAATGTACCGTTATAACGTGAGTTGTTTAAATTGCCACAATCCACACAGTTTAAAAGTTAAATATAACGGTGGTAACAGACTGTGTTTGCAATGTCACGACAAAAATATATACGATACAAAGCGGCACCATTTTCACAAATATCCCGGTGAAAAAGGGGAGGATTTGATTATGAACGGCGGCAAAAAGGTTATTGCCGTGGGTGAAGGTTCCAAATGTGTAAACTGTCATATGCCGGGGCGCTACTATATGGGAGTTGATTTCCGCCGCGATCACTCAATGCGTATTCCACGTCCCGATTTGTCGCTGAAATTGGGGATACCCAATGCCTGTACGGGCCAGTGTCATCAAAACAAAACCGACAAGTGGGCGGCAAGTTATACGGCAAAATGGTATGGCAGTGAAAAGGGGAGTCACTTTGCCGAAATTTTTGCCTCGGCAATGAAAAACGACACAAGTTGTATTGACGGACTGACAAAATTGGTTGCCGATACCGGTGTTTCTCCTTTAATAAGAGCAACGGCAACAATGTACACGGGAAGATTTCAAGATGAAAGATCAATACAATCGTTGATACGGAGTTTAAACGATAAAAACCCTCTGGTACGTGCCGAGGCAATTTCGGGTTTTCCTGTTTACAATTACGCTCTGTTGCTTCAATACGTTGCGCCGTTGTTGACCGACTCGGTACGTACGGTGCGCATTAACGCCACCTACGCATTGTCGAATGTGCCCCTTTCAAAAATGGAACCCGGTGTTAAAGGTAAGTTTGAAAAAAATTTGAAAGAATATATTGCCGTAATGAATTATAGTGCCGATTTTGCACCGAGCCGCCACAATTTGGGGAACATATATTCCAATACCGGTAATATTGAAAAAGCCAAAGAGAACTATCTCGAAGCCATACGCATCGACCCGGCTTTTTATCCGTCGCTCGTTAATCTTGCTTTGCTCTACAACAAAACCGGTGAAAATGATAAAGCTGAAAAACTGTTCAAAAGAGTTATTCAACAGAATCCTTCATTCTCCGAAGTCTATTATTACCTGGGATTACTCTCGGCCGAAAAAAAGGATTTTTCCGGTTCGGAAAAGTATTTGAAAAAAGCATCGGAATTGTTACCCGGCAATCCGGCTGTTTTTTATAACCTCGGTTTGGTTGAACAGTATCTTGATAATAATAACGCCGCCGTAAATAATTTGCTTAAAGCCTTTGAACTTTCTCCGGACAACCCTAAATATTTATCGGCCATTGTAAGTTTTTACCTGAATAACGGCAATAAAACCAAAGCAAAACTTTACTTAAAACAATGGATATCCGGGCACCCTTCGGATATTTCCGCAAAACAACTGTTGCAAAATATCAATTAAAAATAGAGCCCCCTTTTTTGTTTAAACCTTATGCCCCGCTTTCTAAACCTTTGTTAATAGAGTATTTTTTACACTAATAATGTAACGGAATAGCCTTGTCCCATATGTAACAGCTAAAAAATATTACCGAAAATTTAAATTATTTCATCACATCATAAAAAAATTTGCGTTTTTAATAATCGCAAAATCAGATAGATAAAAATTATTTTAAAAATTTTTAACATTTTTTCTTTGATATAAAATAAAAATATATATTTTTGTATGCGTACTTTTTACACTTAGAAAAGAAATAATGATGCCTGAAAGGGGGCTTGAATTGTATTTAACGGAAATGGAAACGGCAAACCGGAGTATGCAAGAAAATCGTGCATTGGAAGAGAAATGTTTATATTATTTATGTAAATTAATCAATCTTAATTATTATTAACCAAATTACCAAAAGTATGAAGAATTCAATACTTACATTAGTACTGTTTTGGGCACTTGTTTTTTCACCGTCCGTTTTCGGACAGGTGCATACGGTATCCGGGACGGTATCAGACCAAACGGGTAGTTTACCCGGTGTTAATATTGTGGTAAAAGGAACCACAATAGGCACTGTAACAGGTATTGACGGGGACTATTCCATAGAAGTTGCTCCCGGCAGTACACTGGTATTCAGTTTTGTCGGTTACGAAACCTATGAAGTTCAGATTAACGACCAGAAAAGAGTTGACGTTGTTTTGCAGCCCGAAAAAACAAATCTTGAAGAGATTGTTATTGTTGGATACGGAACGACGAAGAAAAAGCTGGTGACAGGTGCAAATATGAATGTAAAAGGTGACGAAATTTCGAAACTCGCCCCTGCAAATGCCATTAACGCTCTGCAAGGAATTAGTCCCGGAGTTTCACTTACACGGAACAACGGTATGCCCGGTGCAACGGCAAAAATAAACATCAGGGGTATGGGTACTATCGGAAATTCCAATCCGCTTTATATTGTTGACGGAGTAACCGTTAGCAATATTGATTATTTAAGCCCCTCCGACATTGAGTCCATTGATGTTTTGAAAGATGCGGCTTCGGCTGCTATTTACGGTTCGCGTGCCGCAAACGGTGTTATACTTGTTACAACCCGTAAAGGAGCAAAAAGTCAAGGTGAAAACAAAGTAAGCATTAATTTTAACAGTTTTGTGGGTTTTCAAAACGTTTATAAAATGCCTGACGTTTTGACCGCTCAGGAGTATGTATTAATGCAAAACGAAGGAAGACTTAACGACGGTTTGCAACCTTGGGATTTTGCGTCAATGGTTCCCGATTGGGATAAAATCGAAAGTGGCGAATGGAAAGGTACAAATTGGTTTGACGAAATGAGAAACCAAAATGCCGTTATGCAAAATTATTCGCTCAACGTGAACTGGGGAACAAAACGCTCGGTTTATTCGTTGGGAGCCTCCTATTATTCCCAAGACGGTGTGCTTGGGAAACAGGCTGACCCGCGTTTCAAACGTCTTACTTTGCGTTTTAACTCAAGCCATGTCCTCTGGAAAAAAGATGATATGGATATCATTAAATTCGGCGAAAACTTTACTTACAACAACAGTGAAAAGGTAGGTATAAAAGCCGGTAACATTTATTACAACGACATTAGAAACGCTATTGCAACACATCCTTTAATGCCTGTGTACGACGAAAACGGAGATTATCACTATGCCGTTGACTGGTACACAAAAGCTCCAAATCCCTTAGGATTTATGGAATACGACATGCGGTATCAATGGCCTAAAACGAACCGTACCGTGGGTAATCTCTTTTTGGAGATTCAGCCCGTTAAAAATTTCGTTATTCGTTCAAGCTACGGATTTAACTCGGGTATAGGTTCTTACCGCCACTGGGTTCCGCAGTACGATTTGTCTGAAAAAACTCTTAACCCGTACGAATGGACTTATCAAAGCATGTACAACAACTACAGTTATACCTTTACAAATACAGCTTCGTACGAATACCGTTTAAACAAGGATAACTTTTTTAAAGCTATGGTTGGTACCGAAATGTACAAGCAGACCATGGCTTTGAATATTTACGGAAAAAATATGAACGGTATCTTTAACGATCCCGAATATGCATATCTCGACAACTATCCTGTAATAGACCCGACTCTTACAACTCTCGGCGGCAGCGACAATTTCGGACAAGCCGTTTTGTCATATTTCGGTAGGATTACCTATAATTATAAAGAGAGATATCTTTTTACCGCTGTGCTTCGTGCCGACGGTTCTTCCAATTTTGCAAAAGGAAACCGTTGGGGTACATTCCCTTCGGTGGCCGCAGGCTGGGTGATTTCGAGCGAAAAATTCATGGAAAATGTTAAATGGATTGACTTTTTGAAATTGCGCGCAAGCTGGGGACAAAACGGTAACCAAAATATAGGTGCTTTTCAATATACCTCAACCATTACCTACAATAAAGGAAATTACTTTTTCGGCCCCGACAAAACTATTATTTATCTCGGCGGCTATCCTTCAAGAGTTCCGAACCCCGACGTTACTTGGGAAACTTCGGAACAAACCGACATAGGTATTGATGCATATTTTATCGACTCGAAGTTGAAAGTGAATGTCGATTATTACAACAAGGTAACCAAAGACTGGTTGGTTACGGCTCCTATTCTTGCCACTGCGGGAACAAACCCAAGCGACATTAACGGAGGTAACATTCAAAATAGAGGTATTGAAATTGCTGTGGGCTGGAACGGTGGAAACAGAGACTTTACTTATGGAATTACCGGTACTTTCGCTTACAACCATAACGAAGTTACAGAAATTGCAAACGACGAAAAAATTATTCACGGTCCTTCCAACATTCTTACACACGGAATGTCGGAAATATACAGAGCACAAGTAGGTTATCCGATAGCCTATTTCTGGGGTTTCCAAACCAACGGAATAATTCAAAACCAGGCTGAAGCAGACAGTTACAACAGCAAAATTACTTCCGACCCGCGTGCCATAGTTCCCGGACCCGGCGACTTCAAATATGTTGACCAAAACGGCGACGGAGTTATTGACGATGAAGACAAAGTATATCTTGGCGACCCGAATCCGGACATGAACTTCGGAATACAAATAAACCTTGCATACAAAGGCTTCTACTGCAATTTTACAGGCGTGGGACAAGCCGGCATGCAAATTGCCAAATCGTACCGCTCGTGGAACTATCCTTATGACAACTATACTACCGATGTATTTAACCGTTGGCACGGTGAAGGTACTTCCAACACTTATCCCAAACTTACATCAAGCGGTAACCAAAACATGCTCTTTATGTCCGATTTCTTTATCGAAGATGCATCTTTCTTCAGAATTAGCAACCTTACCATTGGATACGATTTGAGCAGGTTGGACTTTTGGAGAAAACTTCCCAAAACCAAGATATATTTCCAAGGACAAAACCTATATGTATTTACCAATTACTCGGGATTGGATCCTGAGGTGGCTTGGGGACCCACAAACTGGGCATCAGGTATCGATATAGGTACTTATCCCCCGTCACGTAATTTAATTGTGGGTTTAACTGTTAATTTCTAAAACAAAATAAATAAGTAAGTTATGAAACGTTTATCATATTTAATATTTTCGTTGGTTTTGATGATGATTTTTGTCAGCGGTTGCGGTGACAAATTTCTCGACAGAAAAAACTTGACACAACAAGACGAATCGTATTATTATACAAAACCCGAAAAAGTAAAAGAAGCTTTAACAGCTGTATATTCCGCCATGGCCGGAAAAGGAACCGGCGACCCCTTTATGGTTGCTTGTTTGCTTTCGCCCGATAACCTCCCCGGTGGAGGACCCAGCGACATTGCCGCTCAAGGTGTTGACAATTTTCAACTTACCAAAGAGGATATGTACGATGCCTTATGGCAAAGAGCTTACCAAGGAGTTTTTCGCGCCAATATGATTTTGATGCATAAAGACGACGCCACATGGGAAAACGAAGAGGATAAAAATCAGGTGATTGGAGAAACCCGCTTTTTACGCGCTTATTTCTATTTCCGTCTTGCCAAATTTTTCGGGCAAGTACCTCTTATTACCGACCCTTTGGCTAATCCCAACCAACCCAAAGCATCTCCCGAAGAGATATTTACTTTAATAGCTTCCGACTTGAAAGAGGCCATAAACTTAATGGCGGCTAAAAGCTATAACGAATTGGAGTACGGTCATGCTTCGAAATGGGCTGCCGAAGGTTTGATGGCACGTGTATTTTTGTTCTATACGGGGGTTTACAATAAAACCTCACTGCCTACATACGATAACGATATTACAAAAGCCGATGTTCAAAACTGGCTTGTCGATTTGATTGATAACAGCGGACATGCTCTTGTTCCCGATTTCAGAAACTTGTGGCCCTATTCGTATGACACCACATATTATAAATATGCACGGGTTAACAACCTGAAATGGGTAGGCGAAAATGCTTCTAACCCCGAAAATATTTTCGCCATTAAATTCGGACCGTATGCAGGTTGGAGCGGCGACCAGTCGTTATATTATTGCAACAATTTTAACCTCTTTGTCGGTTTGCGCGGCAATAACGGTAGTGTAATAGGTAAAGGCTGGGGCTGGGGCTCCGTTAATCCTCAACTCTGGGACAGTTACGAAACGGGTGACTTGCGCCAGGCAGGCTCAATCTTGAAAATCGGCTATCCCGAAGAAAATCAAGAGTACCAAGAAGGAAACTTTCAATACGGAAGAAACCAGTACCAGTACGAAACAGGTTGTTACATTAAAAAATACACTCCAATCAACGGTAAAGATGAGAACGGAAACTGGAAAGGTATCTATTACTTGATGTATGGCGGACAAGACAATATGCAACTTTGGAATATGCAGGATTTGGTAGTGTTGCGTTTTGCCGATGTTTTGTTGATGGCAGCCGAACTCGAATGCCCCAAAGCACAAGAGTATTTCGACGCCGTAAGAACAAGGGCGGGACTTGACTCCAAACCCGTTACTCTTGAAAACATTAAAGCCGAACGCCGTCACGAACTGGCTTTCGAAGGTTTGCGTTATTTCGACCTGATGCGTTGGCACGACCTTCAAAAAGCTTTCGACGAAGTGAAAAACATACCCGTTAAAAACGAAGGACACGATGCCTTTTATACTGCAGTGTTCCGTCCCGAAACCAACGGATTTTTACCAATACCGCCTACCGAAATACGTTTGTCGGGTGGTGTGCTTACTCAAAACCCCGGTTGGTAACGGTATTTTAAGTTTTTGGTTTAACTATTAAAAAAATGAAAATGAAAAATATTTTAGTAATGTTCACCTTGGGATTGATTACCACGTTTTATGCCTGCAATCCCATTGAAGACAGACTGGAACTCGGCGATTTAGCCACTCCCGAGCAAATTGACGTTTCCGTTACTTCTATTGACGGCAGCAACAAAATTGTTCTGAAAAACAACTCTCCGCAATTCGGCGGTATGTGGGACTATAAATTCGGAACATCAACAAAAATGATTGATACCGTTGTGGTACCCGTTGTGGGAACTTATACGGTTACTTACAAAGCCACCACGGCAGGCGGTATCGTTGACAAAAATGTTGATGTGACAATAGATGAGATGACATATCCCGTACCCGGATATTCCGAACTTACAGGTAACGGTACCGGTAAAACGTGGGTGTACGATAAAACACAATATCCCGATGGTACATGGGGCAAATTTTGTTACCTCGGACCTCCTAATGCTAACAAATGGAAAAAAATATGGTGGGACCCCGCCAAAGCGGTAGGCGATGAGTGGTATCAAGATGAAAATGCTTCCATTAGGTTTGAAATTGACGGAGCAAATACGCTATGTACATTTATTCCCGAGTCGGGAGAAGCAATTACCGGCTCCTTTATTTTGGATATGGTGAATAAAAAACTTACTGTTAAGGATACCCATATCCCCGACCACGCACACCCTAATGTTTTGCCTGAAAACGTGAACAACGGTTTGTACACCATTTCCGTGTTAAACGATAGTAGTTTAGTACTGTATCAGGCCCAGAAAAAAGGTTGGTTCTGGCGTTTCAAACCCGCCGAATAACCTTTTAATTGTTTTGTAATTTTCGTAAATTGAATTTTGGTTTATCATTGGAAAAAGCTGCCCGAGGGCAGCTTTTTTTTATATAACAGGATGTCTTCCGGCGAATAACCGTTATTATGCAAATATCAGTTTTTCCTTTTTTGTCTTTAAATAGACCTCTTTGCTGAAACAGTAAACCTGGGCAGGTTTGTGGGGAACTCCTTTTTGTTTTTCATTTAACGGAATAATATACTTCAACTGGTTAATCTTTTTTCTGAAATTCCGTCTGTCGTACTTTTTACCCGTAACCGCTTCGTATAGCTTTTGCAACTGGGTAAGAGTGAATTTTTCGGGTAACAATTCGAAACCTATGGGCTCGAGTTTGAATTTTTTTCTTAAACACTCAATCCCTTTTTCTATTATTACATCGTGATCGAATGCCAATTGGGGTAGATTGTTTATCGGAAACCATTCCACATTTTTGTGCTGTTCGTCTATTACAAGTTTGCTTTTGTCAACCAGCGAATAGAAGCCTATGCTGAAAACATGTTCCGATATGTTCAGGTTTAAATGCTTTATCCATATGCGGTCCTTCTCTTTGCTTAACCTGTCGGGGTTGCTGAAACAGTAAAATTGTTCGAGATATATGTTGTCTAAACCGGTTAAATCGTACAAAACCCTGTAGGCAGCCTCCTCTGCCGATTCGTTTTCAAAAACATGGTGCCCTGCCAACGTGTAATCCGAAATAACCTTATTTCCTTCTTCGTCTATCAGTTCCCGTTTTTTCAATAAAACATGCAACTCTTTAAAATCAAATCCGAATATCAAACAATCAACAGATATGTTGGGTATAACTCTCTTCATAAAAATTTTAGGGTTTATTTTTACTTTCCGGCAAAATTAACAAAATTTGCGTTTACTCCCTCTCTTTTTTATTAATTATTTGTATTTATCTTGCTGTTATTTAATGTTTTCAGTTATTTATTGAAAAAAAATATCAAAAAAACTTTTATTTTAATTAAAAGTATTTACTTTTGTATGCGTATTTTCTACACTTAGTAACGGTTTTATGATAAGGAAATATTTGAAAAACAGCACAAAAATAATTGTAACACAGGCAATTAGAAAACGCACTGTTGTCACTTTGACAATTGTACACATTTTGTTTGTTTTGCAGGTTTGTGCGCAAAAGACGGAATTTCCTTATCAAAATCCGGAATTACCGGTTGAAAAACGGGTTGACGATTTGATGCGGCGTATGACACTTGAAGAGAAAATAGGACAAATGTGTCAATACATAGGCATACAACACATAGAAAATTCAAGGAAAATTTTAAAAGGCAAAACCGATAAAAACAGTGACCGGTTGGGATTTTATCCGGGATTGAGCATTGATGAGTTGAAGCGGAAAATTGTTGAAGGAGAGATAGGCTCTTTTTTGCATGTAAAAACAGTTGAAGAGGCAAATATGTTGCAGGAGCTTGCCTTACAATCGCGACTAAAGATACCGCTTCTTCTCGGCATTGATGCCATACACGGGCATGCCCTTTTTTGGGGGGCAACGGTATATCCAACTCACAT
>Ga0256913_10001674_pt1 | contig 11322 bp, 11 predicted proteins | sample Axial_MatmetaG_FD_185970 | JGI IMG/M metagenome (GOLD analysis project Ga0256913, IMG submission 185970) | Deep-sea worm associated microbial mat communities from Axial Seamount, Juan de Fuca Ridge, Pacific Ocean - Axial_Mat | ecosystem: Environmental > Aquatic > Marine > Oceanic > Microbial...
TTTAAGTATTGATTCTGGTAATAATTTCACAGGTCTTGTTTCATCTACTTGCTTTGTTTATGATTCTGAGTACAATGATAGTGATTCTTTTATAATCAACGTAAGCAATGTTAATGACGCTCCTGAGATTAATTTTTCATCAATTTCTGAGTATGTTGTTTTAGAAGATAGTTTAAATGATTCTTTTAATTTAACAAATTATTCTTCTGATATCGACAATAGTTTCAGTAGTTTAGGTTGGTCTTGTATCAGTAATTCTAGCTTTGTAAGTTTATCTGTTGACAATTCCAGTGGTGTTTTAAGTATTGATTCTGGTAATAATTTCACAGGTCTTGTTTCATCTACTTGCTTTGTTTATGATTCTGAGTACAATGATAGTGATTCTTTTATAATCAATGTAAGCAATGTTAATGATGATCCGGTAATAAATTCATCACCAATCTTAAATGGAGCTCAAGATGTCTTATACACTTATGATGTTGATGCTTACGATATAGATCCAACAAATGACGTCTTAAATTATTCTTTGGTATCTAATCCTACTGGCATGATAATAAATTCAGTTTCTGGATTAATTCAATGGACACCTACAGAATCCCAAATTGGATTAAATGGAGTAATTGTAAAAGTAGAAGATAATAATAATGGTGCTGTATTGCAATCATTTGATATTAATGTAAGTAATGTTAATGACGCTCCGAATATAACTTCTTTACCACAACTATCCGCAACTCAGGATGTGTTATATGTTTATGATGTAAATGCAGATGATAATGATTTAGTATATGGTGATAGTTTGGTATTTTCATTGTTGTTGAAACCATTTGGAATGACAATAAATTCAACAGATGGTTTGATTAATTGGACGCCTACAAATAATGATGTTCTTATTGGAAAATATAATATATCAGTTAAAGTTACAGATTCAAACGGTTCTTTTGATATTCAAAATTATACTTTAAATGTAAGTAATGTTAATGACGCACCAATTATAACTTCAGTACCTCGTGAAAATGTAAGTGAAAATTCATTATATCGTTATGATGTTAATGCAACTGATGAAGATCTTGTTTTAGGAGATGTTTTAACTTATAGTTTAGAGTCTTATCCTTCTGGAATGACAATAGATTCTGTTTCAGGTATAATAAATTGGGTTCCCTCTTCTACACAGGTAGGTAATCATTCTATTGAAATAAAAGTTACAGATTCAAACGGTTCTTTTGATGTTCAGAATTTTATTTTGAGTGTGATTAATGTTAATAATATACCTTATATTACATCCACACCCGTAACTAATGCAACAAATGGTACTTTATATGTTTATGATGTAAATGCTTATGATAATGATGGTGATTCATTAATTTATAGTCTAAGTTCAAATGCAAGTGGTATAGTTATAAATTCCCAAACGGGAAATATTACTTGGATGCCTCAAGATTCAGATGTTAATAAAGTATTTTATGTAAATATAACTGTATCAGATAGTAATGGCGGATTAGTGGAACAAGATTATAATTTAAGTGTTTATGCAAATGCAATAATTGTAGTTCAGAATAGACCTCCTGTAATTGTTTCAACACCTTTAATTTCTGCTCAAGAGGATACTTTATACACTTATGATGTAAATGCTAGTGATGCAGATAATGATACTCTCGTATACACATTGAGGTCAAGTCCTTCAGGAATGGTCATAAATTCAGTTTCTGGATTAATCCAATGGACACCTACAAATACACAAGCAAATTCAGTAGATAATCCTTATGAAGTGATTGTAAGAGTAAATGATACTAATGGAGAAATTGATGAACAAGAGTTTAATATTACTGTAAGCAATGTTAATGACGCACCATATATTACATCTTCACCCGTAACTACTGGGAATCAGAATTATTTGTACACTTATGATTTAGATGCTTTTGACGATGATGGTGATGTGTTAATATATTTCTTATCAGAAGGACCTTCTGGTATGATAATAAATTCAACAACAGGTCTAATAGAATGGACTCCTGGAAGTAATCAAGTTGGAATAAATAATATTTCAGTAGGTGTAAAAGATACAAGTAATGTAAGTGTTCTGCAAAATTACACGATTAATGTAAGTAATGTTAATGATGCACCTTTAATTGTTTCAACACCTGTAGAACAAGGAGTAATAAATGTAAATTATATTTACAAGATTAACGCTAGTGATGCAGATAATGACAATTTAACTTATACTCTTAAAGTTAAACCTGGTACTATGAACATAAATAATTCAGGAGTAATTAGTTGGTTACCTGATAATAAAGGAAATAATAGTGTTTCTATAGTTGTAGATGATGGTAATGGTGGTAAAACAGTTCAGAATTACACTTTATTTATTGATTCAGATTCTGACGATGATGGAGTTGGTGATGAAAATGATAGTCTTTTAGGTAATGAAACAGATGTTGTTTTAAGTGGATTTAATTATGTAAATGTAAGTGTAGGTGGTTCTTCAAATTTATCAAATATATCTAAATTAAGTGGTACTAAGGAGGTTATATTTAGTGAAGGTAATAGAACTATTATGGAATTTGATTTTGATTTTTCATCAAATATTTTAAATTTGAGTAATGTTATTATAACTAGTGAATCAACAAATGCTACTTCAAAAATAATAATTCATGGATTGCCTTCAGGTGTAACAAAATCGCTTTATATAAATAATACTTTAAGTGGTGCAAGATCTGTTTGTATTAAAGATGCACCTAACGCTAGCATATCTAGTTCATCAACTTCTTGTGGAGTTGGAGAAGTACAAGTTAATTGTCCTGGGTCTTCAGGAAGTTATTCTTGTAATGTAGTTGGAAATCTGTGGAAAATAAATGGATTAACCCATAGTGCTATTAAACAAGTAACTAGTACTGTAACAACAACACACTCTAGTTCTGGAGGTGGTGGAGGGGGAAGCAGTAGTAGTTATAATCCTCCTGCTGTTAAAACATCCGGATCAGAATACATGACTAAAAAAGAACAAGATAATAATCTTGACACTAATAATACAGAAAATAATGTTTCTGAATCTCAAGATAATTCTTCTATGAAGAATAGCTCTGTTGATTTGGGACCAAAAGGAGAGGGGATTAATGAGTCTAAGGATAATAAAAAGATATATACTCATGTTTCCTTTTGGAAAAACGTATTATATGTATTATTATTTTTAACAATGTTGTTATTATTGTTTTTTATAATTAATAAAAGAAAAACAAGAAAAATTGTTAGATTTTAATATGTTTTTTTATTTTTATTTTTTTAATAATTATTCTAAAAAATGTAATTAATTTATTAAGGACTGTTTTATTAATTAAATAAATTTATAGATTTAATTGATAAATATTTGGAAAACTATTTAAATTAAACTTTAATAATTAAAAATATGACTTTAAATATAATTGGTTTAGGATTAAAAGATGAAAATTCAGTAACTTCTGAGGGTTTAAACATTATTAAAAATTCTGATGTCTTATATCTTGAAACATATACTTCTAAATTAACTAATGCTACAATTGAAGACCTTGAGAGATTTTATGATAAACAGATAATACCTGCAGATAGAGATCTTGTTGAAAAAAAAGCAGAAGATACTATATTAAAAGATGCTGAAAGTAAAAATACTTCTTTTTTAGTGATTGGTGATCCTTTCTCAGCAACAACACATATGGACTTATATCAAAGGGCTAGTGAAAAAGGAATCTGTGTTAATATAATTAATAATGTATCAATAATAAATGCTATAGGAATTGTTGGGTTAGAATTATATAAATTTGGTAAAATTACTTCAATACCTTTTGAAAATGAGCATGTTGTTACACCTTTAAAAGTACTCGATGAAAATAAAAAAATAGGTTCACATACTTTATTCTTGCTTGATTTAAGACCTGAAGAAGATAGATGGATGACTTGCAAGGATGCAGTTAAATATTTGATAGATAAGGGACTAGATGAAAATGAACGTGTTATTTCATGTGCTCAAATAGGTAGTAATAATCCAATTATAAAATATACTCTTGCAAATCAAGTACCAGATATTAAAGAAACGCCTCAGTGTTTGATAATTCCGGGCAATCTTCATTTTATTGAAGAAGAATTAATTGAAAAATTTAGTGAATAAATTTGTATAAAGTATTTTTAAGTGATTTAATCTATATTTTTGAGTAATATTTATATATCACCTATTTTTATTCTTGAGTAATGATAACAAATAATGATTTTAGTATTAAAAGTAAAAAAGATTACTTAAGAAAAAAGATTGAGGAATATTATTCAAGAGGTGACTTAATTACTTGTTGTTGTGAATCACATAAAACATTAAGAGAGTTTGGTTCGCTTTCTCTTTATATTAAATTGCCTGGTGAGGATGGTAGAAATTTGGATTCTTGGTATGAAATAACTCCTGTTGATTTTATTGCTATAGTACGAAGAGAAGATGTTATTCCTGTAGGAATATCTTTAGAAAAAATTATCAATTATGATTATACTCATGGATACCATCCTATTGCTTTAAAGAAGGCATATTCTCAATTTAATAATAAATAATTTTTTTAATTTTTCTTGTTAGTTTCATTAATAGATTATGTTTGCTATTCATTTAACTTAAACATTATTTTTTTAATAAAAAACTTTATAAATAAACATTAAATTCACATAAGAATGGCAAAAAAAAGAAAATTTAGTGCATACAGGAACTTATCTGGACCTGCATATACTAGAACATCTAGATATAGGGCAAAATCATTCATAAGAATGAATAAAAATACTCGTATTGTGCGATGGCATATGGGTAATCAAAAAGGGGATTTTGAATACAGAATTTGTGTTGTATCAAAAGGAAATTTACAAGTTAGAGATTTGGCAATAGAGTCATTTAGAATGGCAGCAAATCGAATTTTAGAGAAAGGTCTTACTAAAGAAGGGTATTACTTTCATATAAAATTATATCCTCATCATATTTTAAGAGAAAATGCTTTAGCAGCAGGAGCAGGTGCGGACAGGTTATCCACTGGTATGAGTCATGCATTTGGTAAAACTGTTGGTTTGGCATCTAGAATTCGTGCAGGTCAAGAATTAGTTGAAATATGGGTTAATAAGAACGGATATAATCTTGCTAAGAAAGCGGCTAATGTGATTCGTACAAAATTACCTGGAAGTTATAGTGTTGTTACAGAAAAAGTAAATAAGGAAGATTTGGTAAAAAATAATCCTTCAGAACCTACTGTTCAAAAAGAAGAACCTGAACAATCAAGTGATGATTTAAATAAAAGTGAAGATAAATCTGTAGCTTCTGAGGTTGAACAACCTATTGCAAAATAATTTTTATTTTTTTAATAATTTTTTTCTTTAAGTATTACTTATTAATTCTATTATATAGTATGTTTTTATTTAGTTTATAGAAATAAAATAATTAGTCCTTATTTAGATTAATAATTAATTTTTCTAGTTCATCAAAATTAAGTGGTTTAAATTTACTTAATTCTTTCTCAAAATGATCACATATATCTCGTTTACTTACATAAACGTATGTTTTTTTCTTATATTTTTTAATTCTTTTATATAATTTAATTTGTTCATTAAGAGGATATGATTCTGTTGGATCAAATACATATACTAAGAAATCTGCTAATTCTTCCATTGCTAAATATGCAGTATACTCAATTGCATTCATTTTGTCAATTCGGTTAAGAGTTCCAGGTGTATCTAGTATTTGTATTTTATTAAGATATGATACATTAATTCCTTTTGTTGTAAAAGCATATGGTTTTATGTCTGCTTTACTTCCTGTAAGCTTGAATAAAAGGGTTGTTTTACCAACATTTGGAAATCCTACTAAACACACTGTTTTTGCATTTGTTTTAAAAGTTGGAAAATTCCGAATAATTCTTCTAGATTCTTCTAGAAGTTCAAGTTCTTTTCTAATTTGTTTAATACATGAGTTAATTCTACCATAAAATTCAATTCTAATTTTATTTAGTCGTCTTTTGTCATCACTTTTTTGAAAAGCTATTTTTCTAATATATAATTTGTGAAATTCTGAAACTTTTCTATCTGCCCATACTATACTTCCTAAGGCTTTTTTTATAGGAACATACTGTAAAGTTGATTTGAATAATTTGTTATAAAATGGGTCTAAATCATCTATATTAGGATATGCTAGTAGAATTCTATTAAGTGATTTTGATAATTCTTCTTTGATTATATCAAATTTCTTCATAATAAGTCGTTTAGGATATTTAAGAGATACTTTTTGTGCTCTTCTAAATGCAAGTTCAACATAAAAGTTATATTTCTCTATTTTTGGAATGTCATTGAATGCCATAAATTTTATTTAATAACGTCTTCATATAAAGGTTTGCATTTATAATATAAATATTTATAAAAATAATAATTATTTTAATAAAATGATTTTTAAGTATTTACCAATTTTTGATATTATTAGTACACGAAGAGATGCAATTAGAAATTTTATAGAAATAAAGCAGGATATTAATGATTTGAAAGGGGATCCATTAATAAAAGCTTATCTTGATTTACATTTGTTAAAATCTAATCTGTTGTATGGGGATGAATTAGACGAATTAAAGACACTCCTTGATGATGTTGAGAAAAAAGTTTACATTGAGAATCAATCGTACTTGGAAAAAAGGGTTCTAGAAAAGTTGTTTAATAATGATAATAATCTTTTATATAACACTTTAAATGAAAAATTGAAGTTATCTTCAGGTAATAGTATAAAAAAAGGAGTTCTTGATAGTTATGTTGAAGTATTTGAGAATAGTTTATTTTCGTTGTTATCGAATGAATTATATTTGAATGCTTTAGAAATTTCAAATGAATTGTTTTAATTATAATCAGAAACTTTTTAAATGATTTGGAAATCTAATTAATTATATTTTTATGCTTCCGTGGCTTAGTGGTATAGCGGCTGCCTAGTAAGCAGCAGGTCCTGGGTTCAAATCCCGGCGGAAGCTTATTTAATCTTATAATTATTTTAATTCATATCTAAAGTTTGTCAATTTATATAATTTAATTAAGTCGATATGTTGTCCAAAAGGTATTCTTAATTAAGAAAACCCATTTAATTAGGTAAGTTATATCTCTATTTGACCATCTATTTTTTAACATCCACACGGTGGACTATACGTTTTAATAGCAAAACTTATATAGTTATAAGATATTGAAAAACAATGGCATCAAATAATAAAAGAGAGAGGTTATATAAACTTCATAGAATTATAAACTATGTTGTAAGGCTTATTCTCGTAGGTGCTTTAGCTTTCGCGTGGTATGAAGGAAATATGCATGTTTTTTTTATAACTTTAATAACCTTGTTGCTTACTTTTTCAACAGAAATATTTCGAAAAAAATATGACATCATAATTCCTGTTGAGTTTGATATTTTAATAATATTATTTATTTATGCAACTCTTTTTTTAGGAGAGATTTATGATTTCTATTATAAATATTGGTGGTGGGATACTTTATTACATGGAACCTCTGCTTTTGTTTTTGGATTAACGGGTTTTTTAATTTTATTTGTTTTACAGAATACTTCTAAAATTAAAACAAATCCTATTTGGATTGCTACTTTTGCTTTTGCTTTTGCAGTTTCAATTGGCGCATTATGGGAAATATTTGAATTTGGAATGGATCAAATATTTGGTTTAAATATGCAGAAATCAGGTTTAATTGATACTATGTGGGATTTAATAATTGATGTAATTGGTGCTTTGATAGCATCAATAATTGGTTTCTTTTATTTGAAAGGCGAATCAAAATATTCATTTAAAAGATTGATGGATGATTTTATTAATAACAATCCTAAATTATTTAGATCTAAAAAATAATAAGATTATAATTTGTAATTAAGAAATTCTATTGATTATTAATTAATGTAAATTATTTTAAAGAATTAGAAAATAACTAGTATTTATTTTATCTTTTTTTTGATGCTTTATTTTTTGTAAGTCTTAGTTTCTTTTGATTTTTCCAATTAATGGGTCTATTATAATTAAAATTATCTTTTCTAGTTAATTTTCCTCTTTTATATTCAAAAATGATTGGCACTCCTGTTGGGAGTTCTAGATGAGTAATCTCTTCATCAGAAATATTTTCAATATATTTAATAATTGATCTTAAACTGTTACCATGAGCACACACAAGAATATTTCCTTTTTTTAATGAAGGTAAGATTTCTTTTTTAAAATAAGGTACTGTTCTTTTGAAAGTGTCTTTTAGTGATTCTCCTCCAGGGGGGGGAATGTCGTAACTTCTTCTCCATATGAATACCTTATCTTTTCCATATTTTTTTCGTGCTAAGTCTTTATTCATCCCTTGTAATTTACCATAACATCTTTCATTTAATTTTTCAGAAGCTATAATTGGAATTTCATTAGCTTCTAATTTTTTTGGATGATTATACCATTTCTCTTTTTTCTTATCTGAATGTAAGAAAACACCAGTATATTCTTGATTTGCTAAAATAAGTAGAAGAGTTTCTTGTGCTCTAACTAATTTTGATGTGTAGGCCTTATCAATATGATAGTAATCAATATTTTTTGAACTAATTAAAGCCTCTTTTATCCCATTTGAACTCAATGGTATATCAACCCAACCAGTGAATTTATTATCAAGATTCCATCTTGATTCTCCATGCCGGACAAGTATAAGATAAGTCATTTATAATAAAAAAGAGAAGCTTATATATAAAATATTTGTTTTTATAAAATTAAAGATTACTTAATTTTATTTTTCTATTGATAATAAATATATTAAAAACAGAATAAAAAACAAAATTATATAAATGAGTTGTATTAATTAGATATTATGGCATTAAAAGAACCAGAATCAATGAATGATTTAGTATATTTTACGAGAAGAGCAGTAGGTGATGGAAAAGTAATGGCTTGGGTATATAAAAAGAATTGTCCTGAGTGTAATAAAGAAAAAATGGGAAAACCTGTTGATAAAAAAACAGGTAAAGTAAAAACTCGTTCTGACAAGTATGTTTGTGGTAGTTGTGGTTATGAAGTACCCAAAAAAGAATATGAAGAATCTTTAGAATGTGAAATTAAATATACTTGTCCATCTTGTAAACATGATGGTGATATAGCAGTGCCTTTTAAAAGAAAAAGAGTGCAATTAAAAGATGCAAAAACAGGAAAGAAAAAAGCAGTAGATGCTATTGTGTTTAATTGTGAGAAATGTGATGAGAAAATACTTATTACAAAGAAAATGAAGTCTTAAAATGCGTTTAACAAAAAAAATTTATGTAAGTGGTGGTAAAGCTTCTTTTGGTGAAAGATTATCTGATTTATTAACTAAATATGCTGGAAGTTGGGGTTTTATAATCTTATTTATCTTCGTTGTAGTTGGGTGGATAATAGTTAATAATTCTATGAATCAAGATGCATTTGATCCATTTCCTTTTATTTTATTGAATTTAGGTTTATCATTATTAGCAGCAATACAAGCTCCAATAATCTTGATGAGTCAAAATAGAGAAGAACAAAAAGATCGTGAAAGGGCGGAATTAGACTATCAGATAAATCTGAAAGCAGAGAATGAAGTTGCAGATATGCAAAAGGATCTTGAAATAATTAAACAATTAATTAAAACTCATTGTTTGGTGAAACGTAATAAAACTTCAAAAAAATAAAATTTTATTTTTTTATTTAAATTATATTTAATTTATTTTTGTGAGAACTTCACAACCATTTTTAGTTACTAAGACTGTATGCTCTGCTTGACTAACTAGTCCTTTTTTAGCTTCAACAAGAGGAGGATATGTCCGTATAATTCCTTGTCTATTTAATCCTTTTAATGCAATTCTTAATTGCCCCTCACTAAACGTTTTTAGTAAATCTCTTAGTGAGAATGGTCGTCCTTTATACTGTGAAATATAAGCTAATACTTTTCTTTCAATAGGACTTCTAACTGGACGAAGTATGACTTGTGAATAAATAGTTCCTTCTCCACTTTCATAAATTTTTCCAACACCTGTTGTTGCAAAGGGTTCTATTGCAAAAATCATACCTTCCTCAAGTTGATTATTATTTCCATTATCAAAATTTGGTATGGTTGGATCTGTATGTATAGAATTATAATCTAAACCATGTCCTGAAAGATTAGATATGGGTGTAAATCCGTGCTTTTTAATAGTTTCCTCAATTATTTTTCCAATTTCTCTTATTTTTAATCCTGGTTTAATAATTTTTATAGCCTCATTTAACGCATTTCTTGAAGCATCTACCAAATCACCGTATTTACCTGAAAGGTCAACAGTACATGCATTATCACCTATGGCCGAATTAAATTCAGCACCGACATCTAATTTGATAATTTCATCTTTTAAAATTTTTGATTCAATAGGACAATTGTGAGCTGCAGTTTCATTAAGAGATATTTGGCTCGGAAAAGCAAGATTACCTCCTAAATCTATAATTTTAGCATCTACTTTTTTACAAATTTCAAAAGCATCCATACCTTTAACAATTAAGTTTTTACCATATTCAAGAGCTTTAGCAGATATTTCACAAGCTTTTTTCCAATCATTTAAATTTTTAGTATAATGATCCATAAATTAACGAAAAAAAGATTCAAATAAAAATGTTTTTAAAAAATGAGTTATTTAAATGTGTAAAATGGAACAAGATGAATTAATTATTAGACTAAAAGAAGAGTTTAAAAAAATAAAAACTGAATTAAATTTTAAATCGACATATGAAGAGATTGATAAAATCTTTTATATTGAAGATGATGTAATTCAAAAAAAATATGTTAGTTCAAAATATTCTAGACAACTTTGTTCTAGAATGACTGATCTTTTTGATAAATATATTGGGTATTTTCATAATCTTGTCATGCCCAATCCTTCAAGTATGATTTCTCAAACAGAAACAAATTTATTTAATGAAGAAGAAAAACAATCTTTTATAAAACTGATGAATAAATTAATGTATCTAAGTACAAAAAATACTTTAGCTGGTGTTAAGAATGACAAACGATTAGAAGCTGAATTTATAGATGAGGGTTTGATATATTGTAATGAAGAATTGATCCCTAAAATGACTAAAATAATGGAAAAAATTAATACTTATTGGAAAAATCCACAAAATTGATTTAAGATTTCATTTTTATTTTTAAGATTTTATATGTTTGATATTTTTAGTTAAACCTTTTTATTTACATTTTTTCTTAGAATACTTTGTTAACACAAAATTTATATACTTATATACTTATGTTCTAATATATGAAAATACAATTTTGTGGAGCTTCACGTATAGTGACAGGTTCTTGTTATCA
>Ga0256913_10001675_pt1 | contig 11321 bp, 8 predicted proteins | sample Axial_MatmetaG_FD_185970 | JGI IMG/M metagenome (GOLD analysis project Ga0256913, IMG submission 185970) | Deep-sea worm associated microbial mat communities from Axial Seamount, Juan de Fuca Ridge, Pacific Ocean - Axial_Mat | ecosystem: Environmental > Aquatic > Marine > Oceanic > Microbial...
AGAAAAAGAGCGAGCTGATAAAAGATTATTCCATGAAATCGGAGCGTGTTCATACCGTTATTCAGCTTTTAAAAGCATACACGTTGTTTGAAAAAGATGTGGAATATGTGATCATGGATAACAAGATCAAAATCGTGGATGAACAAACAGGCCGTGTGATGGAGGGGCGTCGTTATTCCGACGGATTGCACCAGGCCATCGAAGCCAAGGAAAACGTAAAAGTGGAGGCCGCTACGCAAACCTATGCTACCATTACCCTGCAAAACTATTTCAGAATGTACAAAAAGCTGGCGGGTATGACCGGTACGGCCATTACCGAAGCGGGCGAACTTTGGGATATTTATAAACTGGATGTGGTTGAAATACCCACCAATAAACCGGTAATTCGCGATGACCGTGAAGATTTGATTTATAAAACAAAGCGCGAAAAATACAATGCCGTAATTGATGAAATTGAGGAGCTCGTTAACAACGGCCGCCCCGTACTGGTAGGTACAACATCGGTTGAAACATCGGAACTGTTAAGCCGCATGTTAAACCGGAAACATCTTAAACATAATGTGTTAAATGCCAAGCTGCACCAGCGCGAGGCCCAAATTGTTAAGGAAGCCGGTGAAGCCGGTACGGTAACCATTGCCACCAATATGGCGGGTCGTGGTACCGATATTAAACTTGGTGAGGGCGTTAAAGAGGCCGGCGGTTTGGCCATCATCGGTACCGAAAGACACGAATCGAGGCGTGTTGACCGTCAGTTGCGCGGACGTGCCGGACGACAGGGTGATCCCGGAAGCTCACAGTTTTATGTTTCGCTGGAAGATGACCTGATGCGTATGTTCGGTTCGGGTCGTATTGCCGGACTGATGGATAAGCTGGGGCTTAAAGAGGGTGAGGTGATCCAACACAGCATGATTACCAAATCCATTGAACGTGCCCAGCGTAAAGTTGAAGAAAACAACTTCGGAATCCGTAAAAAACTGCTGGAATACGACGATGTGATGAACTCGCAACGTGAGGTGATTTATAAAAAACGCCGGCATGCCCTGTTTGGCGAACGCCTTGCCGTGGATGTGGCCAATATGATTTATGATTTGTGCGAGCAAATTGTTGATGAATACCAAAGTGTTAGCGACTACGAGAATTTTAAACTGGAGCTTTATAAAACACTTGCCACCGAGTCGCCGTTCGACGAGCAAACCTTTTTGCAGATTCCGGTAGAAAAACTAACGGATGAACTTTTTGAAAAGGTTTATAAAGAATATACCGAAAAACGCGACCGGTTAATGCGCAATACCCTGCCGGTGGTAAAAGATGTGTATGAAAATCAAAAGCAGTACGAAAACATCGCCATTCCCTTTTCCGACGGTAATAAGGAGATGCAGGTTATTGCCAACTTAAAAAAATCGGTGGAGAGTGAGGGAAGGGAAATTCCGCTGGCTTTCGAAAAAAGTATTGTGCTGGCAACCATTGATGATGCCTGGAAAGAGCACCTGCGCGAACTGGATGATTTGAAACAGTCGGTTCAAAATGCTTCGTACGAACAAAAAGACCCGTTGCTGATTTATAAATTTGAATCGTTTGAACTGTTTAAAAAAATGATTCAGAAGATCAATAAAGATGTGGTTTCTTTCCTGATTAAAGCCGATATTTTTATTCAAAATCAGGGAGTGTTGCAGGAAGCTAAAATTCCGCGCGGCCTTGACCGTTCGCAAATGAAAGAGGAGCGTGGCGACCTGTTGTCGCAGGCACACAGCGATACCCAGGCAGCCGAACAGGTAAAGACCCAACCCGTTAAAGTTGAAAAGAAAGTGGGAAGAAACGACCCCTGTCCGTGTGGAAGTGGAAAAAAATATAAGAACTGTCACGGAAAAAATGCTTAATTTTATCCAAAACTTTTGATTTATGAAATTCTTTTTTAAAGCCGCAACCATTTTGCTGGTTGTTATGGTATCGTTGACTGCTTTCAATTGTAACCATACCAACCCGCCTCCGCCGGAGAATGTTTTTTCCTATCGCGAACCCATTCAAAACCCGCCCGACGAGTTTAAGATATATTTCGATATATCCCAAACGGGCGACAGAATTGCTTCGGTAATGTTTGCCGACAGCACGGTTTGGGCCATTTCCAATCTTGGCGATTCAAAAGCAACCTTTTTTATTCAAAATCCCGAAGGAGTTAAAAAGGGTATCAACAGCTCTGAGACGCTGGCTTTAAGGGGTGGTGTATGGTATTATTTTGTTGCAAATAATAATAATTATACCGAACTGAAGGATTTCTATTGCGGTTTGGTAAAGCAACAGGATTCCTATAACGATTTTGAGCCGAAGTTTTGATACGATTGTTTATTAATTAAGTAGCTTATGAAAAAATATTACACTTTTTTATTCGTCGTTTTACTCATATTTCCATTTTTTGTTCATGCGCAAACGCCGGCTCCGGCACCTGTAAAAAAGAAAGGAAAGCGCCCAAAAGTCGGTTTGGTTTTAAGCGGAGGAGGTGCCAAAGGTTTTGCCTATATCGGTTTGTTTAAGGTGCTGAAAGAGGTAGGCCTTCATATTGATTATGTAGCAGGAACCAGTATTGGCAGCATCATGGCCGGTTTTTATGCGGCAGGGTACGATCCTGATACGTTAACGGCTATTGTCAGAGCCCAGGACTGGGATAAAGTGATGTCGGATAATGTTGATCGTAAATACATCTCTTTTATTGATAAAGAAATGGGAAACAGGCTGGTAATTACACTTCCCATTGATAAAGAAAAAAAGGCGGTCTCCCTGATGTCCTCATTGTCGGAGGGGCAAAATGTTGACCTGTTGCTGAACAGGTTTTTTGCGGCAAATTATAAGGTTAAGGATTTCAGTAAATTGCCGGTTCCTTTCTTTTGCATTGCCACCGACCTTTATACAGGCGATGCCGTTTTAATTGATACGGGCAATATGGTACAGGCCATACGGGCAAGTATGTCCATTCCCGGTTATTTTAATCCGGTTAAATATGGCGATAAATATCTTGTTGACGGAGGAGTGGTGAATAACTTCCCTGTTATGGATATGAAGAAAAAAGGAGTGAGTTATGTAATTGGCGGCGATGTTCAAATGGGGCTTGCCCATGATATAAAACAGTTAAGTACGGTTACCGATGTTATCATGCAGATAACCGGATATCACGCCGAGCGGGCAAACAAAATCAATCTTGCCAATACCGACCTCTATATTCATTTTGATATGGGTTCGTATAACATGATGAGTTTTAACGATTACGATTCCATTATCGCCATTGGTGAACGAACCGCAAGAGCGCATTATGACGAGTTGAAAGCATTAGCCGACTCGCTGAATGAACTTGAATATGTTCCCTGCAACGAATTTAAAGGTAAGCCGCTCGATTCGGTTTTTGTGGAAAACATTGAAGTTACGGGTAATAAAAAAGTGCCGACAAAATATTTCCACAACCTTTTTGCATCGGTAAAAGGTGAGAAAATATCGGTTGATAAACTTGAATCAATCGTTAACCAGATGTTTGGATCCGGGTTTTTTAAACATGTAAAATATGAGCTTCATGATGTGGGTGATGATAAAGTGAATGTGATCATTCATGTTGTAGAAACAGGAGTGGGAGAACTGGCTGCCGGTATTCATTATGATACCGATTACGGTGGAGCATTGCTTGCCAATGCGATGTTCAGGAATATTCTTATCAAAGGTTCAAAAATGTATCTAAACATGCAGCTGGGAAATTCAAACCGGTTACGCACCATGTTCATTATGGACAGGGGACCTAAACCCGGTTTTGGAGTTGCTACCGATTTCTATGGTTTTGACTTTGGGGATTACGAAAGAGATACAAAAACAAACGAACTCACTTTTACCAATTATAAATTCTCGGCTTTTGCAAACAATACATTCTTAAATCAATATAACCTGAGATTTGGTGTTGATTACGAGTATTTTGCCATGAATCAAAATGTGTACGATTCGGTATATGAGCCTTTTACCGGATTTAATAGTTATTTAACCCTGTTTGGAGAATTTAATTTTGATACGCGCGACAAGGCCAGCTATGCTACAAAAGGTACGTTTTTTAAAAGCAGACTTGAGTATATCCTGCCCCTGTCGAAAAACTGGTCGAGCGAAGTGTTTAACAACGCTACCATTCTTTTTGTAAATTTTGAAGGAAATATTTCCCTCGATAAAAAAAGAAAGTTTGTTTTCAGACCGGGTGCTTTTGCGGGATATACATTTAATCATAAGATGCCGCCCTTTAACCACTTTTTCGGAATTGGAGGATTTAATAATTTCCAGTTTGAGGATAATATTGTTCCTTTTGCGGGAACAAAGTTTATTCAGGAGTTTGGACTTATGACAGGGATAGGAAGACTGGGATTGCAATATAATGTTTATAAAAAATTGTACCTGATAGGAAGAGCCGATTTTGGTGTTATTGCCTGGGATATTGATGACCTGATAGAGGATACTGAAATTATGGCGGGATATGCCCTTACTGCTGCTTACGACAGCTTTATCGGGCCGATTGAAATCACTGCCATGGGATCGAATGTTTCAGGATTTGCCGGCTTTGTAACGCTCGGATTTTGGTTCTGATTGGTGACAAATGAGATTGTTTGCCGGAAGTACTTTAATAACTTCCGGACTTGAAATAAAATTTAATGCAGATGAAATATAAACGTGTCCTGTTAAAACTTAGCGGCGAAGCCCTGATGGGAAGTAAAAATTACGGCATCGATCCGGCAACCTTATCGGTTTATTGCGAACAGATAAAAGAGGTGGTTACCGGTGGCGTTCAGGTGGCCATTGTCATTGGCGGCGGTAATATATTCCGCGGACTTCAGGGGGCCGCTGAAGGTTTTGACAGGGTTCAGGGCGATTACATGGGGATGCTCGCTACCGTAATCAATTCTATGGCCCTGCAGGCCGAGCTGGAAAAACAGGGAGTGGCAACCAAACTGCTTTCGGGTCTTAATATCGACCCCATTGCCGAAAGTACCAGCGGCAGGAAAGCTGTAGATAATTTGAACGAAGGAAAAGTGGTGATCATTTCGGGCGGTACGGGCAATCCGTTTTTTACCACCGATTCGGCTTCGGCGTTGCGTGCCGTTGAAATTCATGCTGATGTGCTGCTGAAAGGTACCCGTGTGGATGGCGTTTATACCGCCGATCCCGAAAAAGACCCCAATGCCGTTAAGTACGATAAACTTACCTTTGACGAAGCTTACCAAAAACAGCTGAAGATAATGGATATGACCGCCTTTACCCTGTGCCGCGAAAACAACATGCCCATTTTGGTTTTTGATATGAATACAAAGGGAAATCTGCTGAAAGTGGTTAATGGGGAAAATATCGGTACAGTGGTGTCCAATTAATATTGATCAGCTTTGCTGAAAAAAAATAACATAACCGGAGAAAGGTTGCTGGTTGTTATTATTTTGATAATTGCGGCCTTTTTGCGTTTTTGGGACTTTGGTTCCATTCCCTTTATGCACGATGAGTTCAGTGCAATTTTCAGAACACGGTACGATTCACTTTCCGAAGTAATTCAAATCGGGGTAAAACAAAACGATACCCATCCTGCCGGCGTGCAGATATTTATCTATTTATGGATTAAGCTTTTCGGGCTTTCCGAACCGCTGCTGAAGTTTCCGTTTGCTTTGTTGGGTGTTGGTTCGGTTTATTTGTCGTGGAAGGTAGCCCGGCGATGGTTCAATGAAAATACGGCACTCTTTACCGCTTTGATAATGGCGGTTACACAGTATAATATTTTTTACAGTCAGCTGGCACGGCCCTACGAACCGGGATTGTTTTTTTCGCTGCTAACGGTTTGGTTCTGGACCAAAGTGGTGTTTGATGAATTTCCGAAAACTTCATCGTGGATTTGGTTTGTGGTTTTTATGGCGATTAACAGTTATATTCATGCCTTTACCCTCTTTTTTAATCTGTTGGTTGGTGCTACGGGATTGTTTTTTGTAAGAGGAATCAAACTGAAATATTACCTGTTGGCCGGTTTGGCCGTTTTGATACTTTTTATTCCGGGAATGCCTGTTTTTATTGCCCAGCTTGGCAGAGGGGATATAGGCGGGTGGCTGGGGCCTCCCAAACCCGGTTTTCTGATTCAATATTTTCAGTATGTTTTTCATTTCTCGCAATGGTTTCTGTTCACTGTGCTGGCAATTACCACATATCTTTCGGTAAAATATTTTAACAACGGCAGTGCGTTAAACAGGTTTCGGTTGATTGGCTTTTTCTGGTTTTTGATAACCTTTTTAACGGCCTATTTTTATTCTGTCTGGCGAAGTCCGGTTATTCAGTATTCAACCCTGTTGTTTGTTTTTCCGTTTCTTTTGATGGCGTTTTTTTCGTTTTTCAACAGGCTGCCCAAAGGTACCCTGATTGTTGCTTTGTCGTTGGTACTGATTACAGGTGTTTTTACCCTTGTTTACGAGCGGTTGCATTACCGGATTATGTACAAACAGGGATTTGATCAAATTCCTGCAAGGGTAATTTCCGGCCTTAATAAATATGATGATAAGAAGGTGGCGATTGTACTTCAGTCGCCCGATACCCGTATGTTTGATTACTATTTTAAAAAATACGGAACATCTCCTGATTATTTTAAAACAGAACGGGATAAAACCCCTGCTGACGTTATCAAATATTTAAAATCCCGTAGTGCTGATGTTGTGCTTTTCGGCTGGGCCGACCATGCTCCGCCGGAGTATCTTGAAACCGCGAAAAGGGAGTACCCTTTGGTTGTTGAGCAGATGTCGATGTTTAATTCGGAATATTGGGTGTTGGCAAAAGAGCCTTTTACGGGCAGTGCTGAAGTTAAACGGAGTTTGTTAAAAGAGAGGGAAGCATTTAAGGTTTTTAGTAAGAATAAATACGGTAAGGCGATAAAAATATGGCCCGATTCGGTTTCGTTAAATAAATGGGATGTAATTAATGTTCAGCTACAGATTGGTAGCGATTCGGTGGTGGGTGATGCAATGCTGGTAATTGACTGGCGCGATACTGTTGATAATCCGTTTTATTGGTCGGGTGCATATTTTAACAGCTTTTTTATTAAAAACAACAACTATTATGTAACGGCTTCTTTGAGATTGGGAGATTTGCCGGAAATCCCCGAAAACAGTCTGATTAAGTTCTATATCTGGAAAAAGGATGATTCGGAAATAATGGTGAAAAACATGAGCGTTTTTTTAACCCGTGTTGACCCGGTGGAGAACGGATTGTTTGAAAATATTCGTTGATTTAATTTTTTTGTCTTACGACTAAAATATTATATTTGCGTAACCTTAAAAATATGAGCTATGACTGACGATGTAATTTTAGTTTTGGAAGAAGCGGAAGAGACCATGCAACATGCCATCATGCATCTTGAACATGAGTTTTCAAAGATACGGGCCGGAAAAGCAAATCCTGCCATGTTACGGGGTATTTTGGTTGACTTTTACGGGGTGCCTACTCCCATTGAACAAACCTCAAGCATTAATACTCCCGATGCCCGTCAGATAATTGTTCAGCCTTTTGATAAAAGTACCATTCACGAAATTGAAAAGGCCATATTAAATGCCAATCTCGGTTTTAACCCTTCCAACGAAGGTGAAATATTGCGCATTAATGTTCCGCCGTTGACCGAAGAGCGTCGTCACGATCTGGTCAAACAGGCAAGAACCGTTGCGGAAGATACAAGAATAGGAGTGAGGAATGACCGGCGCAAGGCGAATGATGAGTTAAAAAAACTTGAAAAGGAAGGTGTGGCGGAAGATGAGGTAAAACACGGTATGGATGAGGTTCAGAAACTAACCGATAAGTATATTGAAAAAATTGACAAGCTACTTGAGCTAAAGGAAAAAGATATTTTAACGGTGTAATAAAAAAAGCGGAAGTTATTTCCGCTTTTTTTATTGATGGTATTATTTTTTAATCTGTTTCTTCTTTTTTCGTTTTAGGTTGCTTACGGTTTTAAACGCAAGTTTTGCAACAGTGGCTGTGGTAATATACGTGTTCATCATGCTGCCTGCCGCCATCTTAACCAAATTGATAAAGGTGAACTCTTTTTCAATCTCTTTGAATCTAACCTGAATAAGCTCCTCTTTTTCCTTGATTTTTTCTTTTTCTTCAATCAGCATTTTATTAAAAGATATCTCATCTTTTAAGTTGACCTTTTCAATTGTTTCGTCGTGATCTTTACCGCTGTCGTCTTCAAAAAAGATATCGGTTAACAGTTTCCGGATGGGGTTGAATAACAGCTGTTTTCTGAAAATAATAGTGATAATGGCCAAAACGGCATAAAAACCTGCAATAATAAGATAACCTTCATACATTTTGGTGGTAATACCATCGGAATACCACCATACAAAAGCAAATGAAAAGAAAAGTGTAAAGCTGGTTGCAATGGCAAACAGAATCAGAAAAAGGGCAGAAAAAGACGAGAGCTTGCCCGTCTTTTTTGCTGCCTGCATTTTTTGATACTTGATCTGAAGATCAAGATATTCTCTCATTTCATCTGCCGTTTCCCTTAAGGAATTGTTAAGGTTTTGCTTTTCCATTGCTGTTAACTTTCAGCTTTTGCACCTTTTACCTCTTCAATTTTAGCCTGCGCAGTTTCTTTAACTTCTTCTAATTTTGTTTGGGCTGCATCTTTAACATCCTCAATAACATCGGTAACGGTTTCTCTGAGGTCTTCAAACTTTTCCTGAAGCTCCTCGGCAATGTCTTTCGACTTGTCAGCCAAACGACTGCGGGTTTCTTCTCCCGTTGTCGGGGCAAAAAGTAATCCTGCAACTGCGCCAACGGCAGCACCAATTACAACGCCTGCCATAAAGGCAAATCCTGAACTTGAACTATTGTCACTCATAATATTTAATTTTAATGGTTAATAATTACTCTGATTACAATGTTAAACGTAAATAACCCAAAAAGTTACATTTTTGTTGTTAAAAAGTTTACAAACTTAACACGGTTCATAAACTGTTTGGCAATTACTTTAACAATGGTGAAAGTGGGAACTGCAAATATCATACCAACAACACCGGCCAGTTTGCCCCCGATAATGATTGCCAGGAATATTTCAACAGGGTGTGCTTTAACACTTTTGGAATAGATTTGTGGTTGTAAAACGATGTTGTCGATTACGTTGGCTCCTAAGAAAACAATGGCTACATAAAAGATGGAGGTAAACACCATATCGTACGACCCGAAGGCAAGCTCCGACAGTCCTGCCAACAGCATCCCGATTGTAGCACCCATCAGCGGCCCGAGATAGGGAATGACGTTCATCAGCCCGCCCATAAATCCTATTAGAATAGCATTGGGTACCCCAAGTATGAACAGGGCAACCGATTCAATGGTCATCATAATACCCACTTCAAGCAGGATGCCGTGGAAGTATCTTACCAGCAGTAATTTTGAATGGTGCAAAACCAAATCCATATCCTCCTCATATTTTACAGGCGTTAAAACAAGCACCAAACGCTTCATCAATGTGTCGTCAAGTAAAAAATAAAAGGAGAGGAATAATATGATGAATGTACCCATAAACACCGATCCTGTGGCAGAAACCAATGAGGCAAAAAAGTTGGTGAATTTCGCCACGTCGATTAAATTTGATAGTTGCTCCTGCAGGTAAACCGCAAAGGACTGCTCAGGATGAACCACATTGTATTTGATAAGGAAATCGTTGACGGCAACAAACGAATCGTGATAGTGTTTTATCAGGGCATCCATATCAATGGAAGAAATGATGTTGGCCTGGTAAATGATTAAAGGAACAATAAAAAGAATAAAAATAACGAAGATGAGGATAATGGTGACAAAAGTAATGGAGACGCTAACGGTATGGGAAATGGGGTACTTAAAAAATTTCTTTTTTTCCAGCCATTTAACCAAAGGTGTCCCCAGCATGGATATGAAAGTAGCTATCAGCATATACATTACCAGGTCGGAAAAATACCAGGCAAACAACACAAAAAGTGTAAAACCGATTAACGGCCTGATATAATGGGAAAGTGATTCGCTCATGCTTTTTTTGTCAAAGATACTAAAATGATTAAAAGTTTGGAGTACTTAAAGCCTATGTTGTTGTATTCCTAACTTCAGGCACTTTAACTCTCTACTCACGTTAATCAGAGGCGGTGTGTCTTATTTAAGATTTTCAATTGGAGATTTATGATTTTTGATTTGCCTGTCCGTCTGGCAGGCGGGCCTGACCCTTCCGCAAGCCCCATCGTCATTCCGAAGGAGGCACGACTGAGGCCCGCCCGAACGTACCGTTCGGTACGGGCGGGAATCTCCTAAGGACAAGCCTACCCCTCGCAACAAATGGGAATTCGGTAGATTATAGTAGGGGATTCCCGCCTGCCGGCAGGGCAGGCTTCCTCCCTATGGTCGTCAGAATGACACGTGAGTAGCAGTCGTCGGAATGACGGGATAGTTTCAAAGAACAACGTGGTTTTGGATTTCTCTCCCTCGAACCTCAAACATTCAAACCTAAAACCGACCAGCAACAAGCATCAAGCAACAAGCATCAATCAAGCAACCAGCAACCAGCAACCAGCAACAAATTAACCTCCCCACCTCTCACAGTTCATCTGCAAATAACAGCCTGTTTACTTTTCAACGGCATCGTAAAACAGTTGATGAATATTGGTGCGAATATCAAGGTCTGAAATTTTACTGTTGTTCATATCAGGATAAACCCTGTTGGAGATAAAAACATAAACCAGTCCGTTGGCGGGATCGGCCCATGTGTAGGTTCCGGTAAATCCCGAATGGCCGAAACTTTCGGGCGAGGCGCTTTTACAATTGGTGCGGTGCTCTTCGTATTCATGCAGCGGTTTGTCGAAACCCAGTCCTCTGCGGTTTTCCGAGTTAGGAAAGGGGTAAGAGGTAAACTTTTTAACTGTTTCCGGCCGCAGGTACTCAGTTCCGTTGAAAACACCTCCGTTAAGCAGCATCTGCATCACAACGGCAACATCATGTGCGTTGCCAAACAAGCCGGCATGTCCCGAAACGCCTCCCAGCATTGCCGCTCCCTGGTCGTGTACATCACCCCGTAAAACTTGTTTGCGAAAAATCGTATCGTTTTCGGTAGGGGCAATTTGATTCAAAGGAAATTTTTTCCGCGGCAGATAGGTCAGCCGGTTTAGTTCCATGGGTTGGTAAAAAGTGTTTTGTACATACTCTTCCAGCGGTGCGTTGGTAATGTTTTCGATCATTGTTTTAAACAGATAAAATCCCAAATCGCTGTAATGATACTCTTTTTTGTTGCTTAAGGGTGATTCGAGCAATTCGCGATAAATTTCGTC